>Ga0208669_1000078_pt1 | contig 40019 bp, 55 predicted proteins | sample 21_taG_FD_184095 | JGI IMG/M metagenome (GOLD analysis project Ga0208669, IMG submission 184095) | Marine viral communities from the Subarctic Pacific Ocean - 21_ETSP_OMZ_AT15319 metaG (SPAdes) (version 2) | ecosystem: Environmental > Aquatic > Marine > Oceanic | place: Pacific Ocean | collected...
TACAGGGTGTTGCGTTGCCAAGCATACGGCTAAACATTATGTGCTTGACCATTCTTGCCGCTGTAAAATGAAAAAAAGTCAGCAACCCACGCCCCAAAATCCGGGCCGTCTCTCGTAATAGAACTCGCACACGTAAAATTCCCATTTTTCATTTCCGTCGGACGTTTAATAATGCCACGCTGTAATCCTACCATTCACTCATAAGTATTTCAACGCGACTCGTTCTCCAGCTCGTCCTGCCCTTGATCCTCTTCTAACTCGTCTTTGGCGATGCTTGAGCAGCGCAGCCGCACCGTAGGAGGATACACGATACTGAAAGTCCCGCATTGATTTAAGAGAGTTGGCTTATCGACAGGTATGTGAAGGAGAATATCGGCGCTGCATTGTCTAGGGATTGCTTCAGAGGACATGCTTACTATCTAGTATATATATAAGGGATTTGCCAAGGAGGGGTTTACTAAGTATTTATAAGTACTTATAAGATTTGTTAGTTATATAGATTAGATTGGCGAATGTTTTTAGCCTCGCAGAGCGATAACCCCGAAGGGCTAGTTCTGGAAGCAGAACAGACTCCTGGCCAGATATTTATATAATTTGTTAGGACAACTTCAAAACATTTAAACCAAGTCGGCTAAAGCCTCCCTCCTGCTAAAGCAGGAGAACACTGATTGCTTTTTTCTGCGAAAAAAGAAAACATGTGTTCGGTATATCCAAGCTATATACTTAACAATATATTAAATAATTATAATTAAGTCTTTAACTAATTCAATTATATCATATTTTCACTATTTTTTCAAGAGTATTTTTACCTCTTTGTTTATAGTACGTTGTAGCGTTACACACGCCTGAGTATACTCAAAGTAAGGAGTAATAACTTTTCTTGAGGTATACCGTAATTTGTTTTGAAACGAATACTCAGGCTTGTCAGAGATGTGGCTCAACCGCGCCCAGAAGTTGTTCACGACGCGAATGAGTATTTGAAGTCTGATCCTCTCAACGGCGTTGGCATACCTAGCTCCTTCCCTGTCTTTGAAGAAGCTATGAATTCTTATTACTACGGCCCAGAAATTAAACGGACTCCTTACGATCGTACGATGGCACAAATTGTCGATGGAATCGAGGCGAAAACACGTTGAAGTTCCCGCCTGCGGTGCGGATATACCGCGGTGTCCCTGGGAGGGATGCGGCGGCAGCTTAGAGTTTTGGGAAGAGCAGATATTTGATAGCACGTTTTTGGCAATGGGCTGCACTAAATGCCCTGGCTTATGGTTTCGGTATGAAGATGCTGGCGAGTGGCTTTGCTCAATGAGTTACGTCGAGTGGAGGAGCCGTGTTCACAGACAAGAGTATCGAGTGGGGAATTTGGGAAGGCTGGGGGATGGATGTAGTTATTCGCCTGATTGACCCAGAAGAAGAGCTGGCGAATTTTTTATTTGATTGCGAAGCGTTTTTTGAAGAGGACGAGTAATGACTCAGAAGAGAAAAGTTGGCCCAGGCGGTGGAGACTTTGCGCTTAACCCTAATCGGTTTAGCGGCGGCGGCGGTGGCAAGAGCATAGTCACTGGTAAGAAAAGCAGTGTCTCAAAGAAATCTAAAGAGAAACTTAAGGGAAAGAAAAAGGAAGCCCCAGAAAAACCAAAAACAAGTAAAAAGTTGGATGATCTGGTGAAGCGAATGAGTCGTCTTTACGGAGCGAAGGAGAAGTCGGAGAGAGAAGGCAAGATTGCGGCGCAAAAGAAGAAAGTTCAGGATGCTAAAGATAAAAAAGAGAACGAAAAAATTTGGCTCAAGAAACTGGAGAAGAGTCTATTGAAAGATAGTGCGTGGGATAGACGCAACTAATGACCTGGAATAACTTTAGCCGAGAAGAGTTTGCATGTAACTGCGGCTGCAACGCTAACGATATTAAGGATGAGCTGGTAGACCGCTTGCAGATCGTAAGGGAAATGTACGGCAAGCCTATGCGTATCAACTCAGGCCATCGTTGCAAAAAGTCAAATGGCAACGCTGGTTCATCTAGCACTAGCTCGCATCTCATAGGCGAAGCGGCTGACATAGGCTGCACTTGCTCTGGAGATAGGGATAAGTTGGTAGGTTTTTTAAGGACGCAATTTAATCGCATGGGTATTCACAAGCAGTTTATCCACGTTGATATTTCAGATGACAAGAAAGCATCGCCAGTTTTATGGGTGTACTGATTGGCAAAGCCAAAGCTAAAAGTTGAAGACCCTATTGTAGTCGAGTGGCGAGATGCTGCTGACTTGGGGGATGAAAGCTGGACAGATTTGAAGGACGCGTTGAAGGATACCAGGGACATGCCGGTAAGCACGATTGGCTATTACCTTGGCGAGACAGATCATAACTTGTGGATGTTTAGCAATATAGAGACTCGCGATAAAGCTAATAAAAGTATCACAGGAAGAATGCAGATTCCTTTGGGCTGCATTAAGAAAATAATTAAATTGAGGAAATGAAATGGAGATGCTGACAGGTTTGCTTAACGACAACATGGCAGTGACTTGCGTAGCTTTTATGATTGCGCTTGCCAATATGGTGACTGCGGTTATGCCTTCTGTTAAAGGTAACGAAGTTTACGACACGATCATGCGCGTATTGAACTGGGCTTCTTTGAATGTTGGTAAGAACAGAAACAGCGATGATCCAGAGCAACCAACGAAGAAATAGGTTTGCCTTACAAGTCTAAAGCGGATCGGAAGCGAGTAAGTGATGCTTATTATCAGGCTCACACAGAAGAAGTGAAAGCAAATACTCGCCTTTGGAGACAGCGCAATCCTGTAAATGTTTTTAGGAACCGCATTAAGAGAAACGCTAAGAGAGCAGGAGTAGAGTTTGACTTGGACTTGGAGTGGTTTAAAGAGCGTATGGAACGAGGAGTTTGCGAAGCAACGGGATTGCCGTTTGTGGATTCCGATAAGCCAATGGCTCCTTTTACACAAAGTGTAGATCGCACTGACCCTGGTAAGGGCTACACAAAAGATAATTGCAAGATGGTCATTTGGATTTACAACGCAGCAAAAGGCAGCAACTCACATGAAGATGTAATGATTATGGCGAGGTCTTTATGTATTCAATCTTAGCAGTAATCGTATTAGGTGTAGGCGCAGTATTTTACTTTATTAGGATTGGCAAGAAGTTGCAGAAATCTTCTAGCCTTAAAGCAGCTTTAAATGTACACGGGAAAATCAATCGTGAGAAAGCAAAGCTTGAAGAAGAGTATAAGGAAAAATTGGCAAAGAAAAGTAAGGGTAATCCTCGCGATTTTTTTAACCGTCGGAATTAATGCCTGCTCGACTATGCCAGATAGTTTGAACCTGGCGTACCCGATTCGCCCCGCAGAGCCAACGCTTTATTTTAAAGATACTGGGCAGCATTGTTTGAAGGACGAGGAGCTGGATGAGTTATCCACTTACATTTTAGGTGTACAAAAATATCAGGACACGACTGAAGCTATTATTGATAGCGTTAATAGTCCCTAGTTTTTGCACAGGTACTCCGTTGACGGCTGGGCAAGTATACGAGCAATGGCGAATGGAAATGCCAGGGTTTATAGAGCCGCCAATGAAATACATGATCGGCTGGAGCATCAACGAAGTTCCGAGAAACGCAACGATTTACTACGACTTGGATGGCGACAAACGACCTGAGTTGGTATTTGCACATCCGATTATAGCTGAGAATCATGCGCCTAAATGTAATGGAAGCAAGAGAGAAGAAGAGGAGTTTCATTTACTACTATCAACTTGCCCTTCTCCTCATGCAGTAGATTATTTTATTACCAGGCAATACTCGATGTTTCGGTTATTGAATGAAAAAGTCTGGTCAAGAATTTTTAGAATGGTAGGTGACAATGGACGACATGCTGAAAGGTGCAAGGCTGATAGAAGAGAAAGTCAAAGCTTTACGCCTCGAACCATTAGAGAAATGCGTGGACAAGGCATCGAGCCAGAGTGTTCGGCAGCAGTTGATGACGACTTTCGAGCGCATCGGTGGCGAGCAGGCTTTCGCTGAGTTTGTCAAGAAGGACGATAGAAACAAAAGGGAGTTTTATAGTTGGTGGTCAAAACTAGCACCGAAGGAAGAAGGCAATGTCGGTACTCAAATTCAAATCAATGTCATAAATTATAATGGCGAAACTGACAATACCTTACAACTTCCAACCGCGCAAATACCAGATACCCCTCTTTAAAGCGTTTGACGCTGGAATAAAAAGAGGCGTGTGTTGCTGGCACAGACGCGCAGGAAAAGATAAATGCGGTCTTAACTTGTTCATCAGAGAAATGTTCAAGCGCAAAGGCCAGTATTACCATTTGTTTCCAACCGCCCGACAGGCTCGCAAAGCTATATGGGACGGAATTGATAAAGACGGTCTGAAGGTGATGGATCATTTTCCGAAGGAGGTGATCGTATCTAAAAACGAGACTGATATGAAGATTACTCTTACTAACGGGAGTATCTATCAATTGGTCGGGACGGACATGGGCCTGGATTGGCTGGTCGGCACAAACCCTGTCGGCTTGCTCTTTAGTGAATATCCAATCATGTCACCTAAAGCGTGGGATTTTCTAAGACCTATTATCAGGGAGAACGATGGAATAGCGTTGTTTGTATATACGCCGCGTGGTCAGAATCACGGTCATCGAATGTTTGAGATGGCTCAAGAAAACGACCAGTGGTTTTGCTCGAAGCTTACGGTGGAAGATACGCGCCGTGATTCAGAAGGTGAAGATGGTTCAAGAGTTGTAACCGCAGATGATTTAGAAGAAGAGCGCCGCGAAGGCATGGACGAGCAAATGATCCAGCAAGAGTATTACTGCTCTTTTCACGCGGCGATTCCAGGCGCTTACTTTGCTAAAGAAATGACTCGTATGGAAACAGACGGGCGAATCGGCAGAGTACCTTGGGAGCCGAAGTTAAGAACAAGTACATATTGGGATTTAGGAATAGATGACTCGATGTCAGTGGTCTTCGCTCAACAACATGGTCAAGAGGTACGCATTATTGACTACTATGAGGCGAGTGGCGAAGGGCTGCCGCACTTCATCAGCGAGATTAAAAGTAAGCCGTATTCTTACGACAGCCACAACGCCCCGTGGGACATAGAAGTACGGGAGTTAACGACAGGCAAAACTCGTAGGGAAACGGCGCGTAGTTTAGGCATTAACTTTCGAGTTGGAAAGAAAGTGAATAAGAAGGAAGAAGCGATTGAGCAGGCAAGGCAATTGCTAAGTCGTTGCTGGATGGATCGCAGGAAATGCGAAAGATTGATTGCATCACTTAGGAATTACCACAAAGAGTATGACGACAAGAATCAAGTGTTCAAGGCAAGGCCGGTGCATAACTGGGCAAGTCATGGCGCGGATTCATTTATGGAATTAGCTATGAGCATCAGGCCAGAAAGAACAGAGCCGTTGCAAATGCAAGCAACTAACGTAGGAGATTTTATTTAATGGGCGCACCTTCACCACCCCCTCAAAAGGTCGAAACTACGACGGCTCCCGTAAAAGTGGCAAAGGCCGAGCCTATGTCTCAAAGTACTGAGGAGCGGCAAGCGAGAAATAAAAAAACGGGCAGAACTTCTTTAATTGTAAATCGGGGCGGCGCTCAAGGTTTGGGCGGCGGCGATGATAATGCTTCTATTAAGAAACGCACTTTAGGTTAGCTATATGAATTTTTTAGATTTTATTGTTACTGGATGCTTTAGTTCTCCGTCATTGCCCCCTCTTCCCGAAGAGCCAGAAAAGTTGCCAGACGTAAATCAGTCGGATGAAGATAAGAAAGTACGCATGGCAAGTCTTCAACAAAAGAAAAAAGGGCGTGGTTCACTTATTACCAATAAAGGCGGCGCGGCTGGGTTAGAAGGAGAAACGGACGAAGCTAAGAAAACTAAACTAGGTGGGTTCGGATGAGCGTAAACGCAAAGCAATTACTTAGCAGAAATGAAACGCTGAAAGAAGACCGTACTCTTTGGGACGGCTTCTATCAAGACGTTGTTGATTTTATGCGAATGGGTAAACAGGCTCCTAACGAACAGCGAGTCTCTGGTACTCAAAGGCATAAGCATTACGACTCGACTGCGCCACATGCTTCAAAGACTCTTGCTTTAATTATGGCAGAGACTTTGACAAGCAAAGCGATTCAGTGGTTCGGCTTTAAAATTCCTGAGTCATCTCAATATGCTGATTTTAATGACGACCAGGATGTTCTGCGCTGGTTCGATGATTTATCTAAAAGCGTTAACTTCGCTCTTCAGCAAAGCAACTTTTACGTTGTTATTAATGAAGTGTACGAAGACTTTAATTCATTCGCCACAGTCTGCCTGTATATGGAAGAGGCAAGGCTAAAGCATAAAGGGTTTAACGGATTAAACTTTAGAGCGTTGCCAATCAGCTCTTACGTTTTTGCTGAAAGCGAATCAGGATTAGTTGATACAGTTTTTTGGGAGTACGAAAGAACAGCGCGGCAAATGGTGCAGCAGTTTGGTGAAAAGAATATTCCAGACCCTGTTCGCAAAGCATTAGAAAAAACTCCTGACGATAAGTTTGATTTGGTAAGAGTGGTAGCCCCCGTTGACGAAATTGGCGCGAAAGTGGCGAGTAAGTTTGCATACGCTCACGTTGATATTTTCAAAGATATGTCTTTGGTATTAGACCAACGCGGCTACCATGAAAATCCATATATGGTTGGACGCTGGGATAAAGCATCTGGGGAAACAAGAGGACGCGGCCCTGCCATGATAGCGATGGATGATATTAAATCGCTTAACCAATTAAGAAAGCTTGAGCTTACTGGATTAGAAAAAGCAGTCAACCCTTCCATACTAACTGGCGAAGAAGGTTTTATCGGCAACGTCAAGTTGGGCGGTAACTCAATCGTCTACTCGCGTGATCCGCAGAACGTCAGGCTATTACCTACAGAATTACGACTCGACCTTTCCTCGTTAAAAGCAAATGAGCTGCGCCAGGGTATCCGCGATATGTACTTGACGGATCAATTAAACTTGCCTAGCAGCTCGCGCATGACAGCAGAAGAAATTATGACAAGGCGCGGCGAGATGGAAAGACTGCTTGGCCCGACGATAGCAAGATTTGAAACTGAAGTTCTTGGGCCAATGCTGGAAAGAGCCGTTGGTATCATGTTGCGATCAGGAGCGATTGCTCCACCGCCAGAAGTTTTAAACGGTTTAGATAAGATTGACATTGAGTACGTTGGGCAACTGGCAAGAGCGCAGCGAGTTTCTGAAGTTCAATCCATGCAAAGCTGGCTGGGCATGTTAGCGGAATGGGGGCAACTTGATCCAGAGGTTATGCAGATTCCTGACCTTCCAGCGATGGCGAGATTGGCAGCGCCAATTTTGGGAGTACCAAAAAAAGGTATACGAGGCGCGGCTGAAACTCAAGAAAAGATTGGTGAGGTTAAACAAAAAGAAGCAGCGATGCTCCAGCAGCAACAAGCGGCCCAGGTCGCGGAGTCGGCTGGCAAGGCAGCGCCTGCAATGAAAGTCTTACAAGAGGGAGCGGCAAATTTAAGTGACGAAGACAAGCAAGCACTCGTCCAGCAATTCTACGAACAAGGGTAGCGATAAGCTGTTACGAGCGTTTTACGATACATTCAAAAGCCAAAGTGGCTCCGTAGTCTACGAGCATCTTCAAGATGTTTATAACAACACATCCAGTTTTGTTCCTGGCGAACCTGAGACTACGGCTTATAACGAAGGTTGCCGTGCGGTGTTCTTACAGATAAAGCACAACTTGGAACGCTGGGAAAACAGAGGGTAACACATGAGCGAAGAAACGATAACCTCAGAAGTAGAGGCCGTGGAATCAACCGAAGCAGTAGAAGAAACAGCAGAAGAAGTAGCAGAAGTAGCGGAGAAATCTTGGCGGGATGAATTGCCAGATGACTTGCAGGGAATTAAAACCTTGGAGAAATTCAAGGACGTTTCAGGTCTAGCTAAAAGTTACGTTGAAACGGAACGGTATTTTGAGGGAGCAGTACGCATCCCAGACGAGAAAGCATCCACTGAAGAGTGGGAGCGGTATTACACAAAGTTGGGTCGTCCAGAACAGCCAGACGGCTACGAGTTTGAAAAAGTTGAGTTGCCAGAGGGCATGAGCTACGACGACAACTTTGAAAAAGCTTTTCTGAATAAAGCTCACAACGCAGGCTTGAACAATAAGCAAGTCAGCGAGCTTTACGATTGGTGGAACAGTACAAGTAAGGATATGTACGTTGAAGGCCAAGTTGAATCTGAGAATACAATTCAGAGAGCAGAGATAGAGTTAAGAGCGGATTGGGGCAGGCAATATGATGAGAAGCTTGCAGGAGTACAGCGATTGGTTGATAAGTATGCTGACGGCGCTGACAAGCAATACTTGGAAGAGTCAGGTGTGGGCAACAACCCTGGCTTGGCAAGATTCTTGGATCGACTTGCTAAAGACTTTGGCGAAGGCCGTCACTTGGGTGATCCAAAAGTCAATGCCTTTACTGATCCTGAGTCGGCTCAACTTGCTAAAGACGCATTTTATAACGATACGAAGAGCGACGATTATCAAGCTTACTTCGATGAAACTCACCCGCGTCATAACCAGATGGTTAAGATGATTGACCGCTGGAACACGACGATTCACGGGGAGGAGTAAATGGGATTAAGCCAGGATATTAAATGTAGCGATTGCTTGTATTTCATCGATGCTACAAGCACTTGCGAAGAGTACAGCGCATCGGTAGAGCGAGAAGAAACAAGAAACTGTTATTTTTTTCGAGCTTTACCGAAAGACGATCCTTCTATGGACAAGCCTATGGCCCCTAAGAAGACCGTTAAGAAGAAACGCCGCAAGGCTGTTCCTGACAACCCTAAGAGGGCCAGGGCAAAAAGTCAGGGGAGTCCAACTTATGGGCAACTCTCCGCAATAACTTAATTAATTTATAGGAGAGAGTAATGTCTAACCAAATTAACAAGGCATTTGAGACTTCCTTCTCCGATAACTTTATCCACCTTGCAAGTCAAAAGACTAGCAAGCTGGCTGGAGCGGTTCGGATGGAACAGGTCAACGATGCGAAGCAATTTTTCTTCGATAGAATGGATACCGTTTCGATGGTTCAATCTATCAGTCGGCATGAAGATACACCTCTAACCGAGGTTCCATTTTCAAGACGACGCGTAACATTTAACACATACAGAGCCGTTGACTTGATCGACAATCCTGATCGAGTGAAGATGGCAAAAGACCCAACGTCGCCTACCATGAAGCAATTGATGGCGGCTATGAATCGGCAGAAAGACGATGTAATTATCGCCGCTGCTCTTGGAAGTGCTTACTCAGTAAACTCTTCTGACACAGCTTCTGCGGTAAGTCTTCCTTCTGGACAGCAAATTGCAAATGGTGGTAGTGACTTGACACTCGCTAAATTGCTTGAAGCTAAGAAGAAGTTATTGAGCAACGACGTTGATCCAGCAGAAGAGCCAATGTATATCGTTTGCGGCCCTGACCAATTGGAAGCGTTGTTGAACGTAACAACCAATACGAGTGTTGACTATAACAGCGTCAGAGCATTAATGAACGCAGAGCTTGACACATGGGCTGGATTTAAGTTCATCATTTCTAATCGTCTTGCTAAGAGCGGAAATATTAGAAGCTGTTTCGCATGGGCGAAGTCTGGACTTGGCCTTGCCATGAACGGTACTCCAAATATCCGAATCTCTGAGAGAAGCGATAAAAACTACAGTACTCAGGTTTTTGTTGAATGTTCACTGGGCGCGACACGCATCGAGGACGAGAAAGTTGTCCAAATCGATTGTGACGAATCCTAAACCTGATTACTTAATTTAACTAGGAGTATTAAAAATGGCTACTGCATATTCAACAGAGCTAACCAACTATGAGGCTACTCCTCAAGTTATGGTGGACTCTGGAAGTGCCGGTGGAAAGGTTCGCGTATGGTCTGACACCATCGCTGCTGGAACTGGCGACATTGACGACAACGACATCCTTATGATGGCTGAAATTCCGTCCAACGCAAAGATCAAGTCTATCAAGTTGTACAACGATGACTTGGACAGCAACGGATCGCCAGCTTTGGTAACTGATGTTGGTATTTACAACGGTAACGTAAAGTTTAACGACACTGACGGTTCTGCCACAGCTTATGCTGCGGAAGGCGTTATTGATCGTGACTGCTACGGTACGGTAATGACTACGCTTCAAGCAGCTAACACGGCTGGCGTTGAAGTTCGTTATGAAACCCTTGGCGTTGAAACGGTTGGAAACTTTATGTGGGAAGACGCTGGATTGACTTCTGATCCTGGCAAAATGCTTCGCATTGCGTTGACAATCGAAACTGCGGCTGCAACTGCGGCTGCTGGTGACGTAACGATGGTAGTTGAGTACATCGTAAACTAACGGATTGGGGGAGGCTTCGGCTTCCCCCTTTCTTTAACTATTGGTAGACAATGGCATCTTTTGTTGAAATTACATCGAATGCGCTAAGACTTTTAGGTGACGATCCTATCACTTCTTTATCTGATGATTCAGAACGAGCGAGATTAGTTAATGCTCTGTATGAGGAAGTCAGAGATGAGGTAACTCGCGCTGCAATGTGGAACTGCGCTAAAGATCGCCAAGTGTTAGCTTCATTAGCAACAACGCCAGCATTTGGCTGGTCGTTTTATCATCAGCTTCCATCTGACTGTTTGCGTGTCGTTGATGTGCTATCAGGCGACATTCGAGTTGAGCATGAGTTGGAAGGAAGAAAGTTAATGACAGATGAAAGTTCTGTCAATTTAATTTTTCTGAAAAAAATAACTGATCCGAATGACATGGATAGTTTGTTCATCGGAGTCTACACGGCAAAACTTGCCGCAGAACTTGCCGAGCCAATTACAGGCAGTCGCTCTTTAGCAGAACAAATGTGGCAACTTTATGAACGCAAAGTGCGTGAAGCTAGAACAATTGATTCTCAGGAAGGCACAGTATCTAATTTGGATATACAGCAACTTGTAGACGCTAGAGCAGGCACGGTACTTTAATGGCAAAATCTGCTTCAATAATTTCCACGTTCACGGCTGGCGAAGTAACAGAACGCCTGGACGGACGGACTGACCTTGCTAAGTACAAAGACTCTTTGAAGACTTTGGAAAATGGCATCGTGCTTCCTCATGGCGGTATTAAAAGTCGAGGTGGCTTTCATTTTGTTGCAGATGTCAAAGCGACAGCCGCTGGATCAGAATTGGTTACTAACGGAACTTTTGCCAGCAACATTACAGGGTGGACAGATAAAAGTGTTGGGAGTGGATCATCGATAGCTCATGCGACCAACTTAATGAACATCGTTTCAGTCGATGCCAGTAATTACGGATGGGCTGAAGATAGTTTTACGACTGTCGCTGGAGTTCGCTATGTAATGAGTTTCACGATTGGCACTGGCGCAATTAACGTGCAGATCGGAACGGCTACCGCAGGCGAGCAAATTCTAGCTTCTACTTCTTATACAGCAGCGACTCACACGATTGAGTTTACAGCAATAAGCACTTCGACTTTTATAGGTTTTAAGCACACTACTGGCGCAACGCATACTTTGGATAATGTTTCAGTCAAATCAGGGACGCAGGATGCAAAAGTTCGCTTAGTGCCTTTTGAGTTTTCAGTCACGCAACCTTACATATTAGAGTTTGGCAATTTATATATCCGTATATACAAGGACAACGGGCAAATTCAATCAGGTGGTAAGCCAGTAGAAATCACTACAACTTATCTGACGGCAGACTTGCCTTCACTAGCCTTTGCCCAAAGTGCAGATACTTTATATATATCGCATAAAGAATACGCTCCGAGAAAGCTGACTCGCTCGTCACATACTTCTTGGACGTTAGCAAAAATTAGTTTTACCGGCTCTACGTTCCCATCTACTTTTTGCGCTGGCTCCGCAGGCGTTGGAACAGATGGTAATGACAAGAACCCAGGCGCAGTCACTTTCTTTAACCAAAGATTATTTTGGGGAGGAAGCAATACTGATCCTCAAAAGATTTGGGGAAGTGAAGTAGCAAGCTTTGAGTCTATGGATCAAGGCAGCGCGGGAGCTGATAACAGCGTTGAGTTTACTTTAGTGGCAAATCAGGTAAACGCAATTCAATGGCTGGCAGAATCGACTGACATGTTATGCGGAACACTGGGCGGCGAGTTTACAATTACTGGAGGACAGGACGATAATATTTCTCCGACAAATATTAAAGCGGTTCGCCAAGCTGGTTTCGGAAGCAACAAAGTAGCACCTCTTAATGTAGGTAACTTACTTTTGTTCAATCAAAGAGCTGGGCGAAAAGTAAGAGAGTTGGTATTTAGCTTTGACGTTGACGGATATTTAGCGCCTGACATTACTTTGCTTGCAGAGCATGTTAGCGAATCGGGTGTCGTGGACATGGCTTACCAGCAAGAAGAAGACACCATTGTTTGGGCGTGTACTGCTGACGGAGTGTTAATCGGTTGTACTTACTTGCGCGACCAGAATGTAGTGGCATGGCATCGTCATCCAGTAGGCGGCGATATGCCGGTAATCGAATCAGTAGCTGTTATCCCTTCTTCTGATGGTTTAAGAGATGAGCTTTGGATTAGCGTTAAGAAAAGAGTTAATGGAGTAACAAAAAGATTTGTTGAATGGCTTGACCCGTATGTTTTTGCTGACTCATGTTTAACGCTGGATAATCCTGTAACAATTACAGGGGCGACACAAGCTAATCCTGTAGTGGTGACGGCAGCGTCGCATGGATTTTCAAACGGTGATCTGGTTGACATTAAAAAAGTAATGGGAATGACTGAGTTGAATGGCAATCGTTACAAGGTTGCCAATCAAGCTACGAACACGTTTGAACTGACGAACCAAACGACAGGAGCCAATATCAATGGCACTGCGTTTGGAGCATACGACTCTGCTGGAGAAGTTCGGAAGGGTGTAACCACAATCACTGGTCTAGCGCATCTGGAAGGCGAGTCGGTAAAAATAGTAGGAAACGGCGCAGTCTTTCCAGATAAAACTGTAAGCGGTGGCTCAGTCACAGTTTCAAGTGCCGTATCTGAAGCTTATGTTGGGCAGGGATTTTCAGGAGTGATTAAACCTAGCAGGCCAGAGTTTGGAACACCTACTGGAACGAGCCAGGGTAGAAAGAAAAGAGCCAATCAGATTTTAGTTCGATTGATTAACACAACTGGAATCAAAATCAATGGCGACCAAATCCCATTTAGATCATCTGCTGATGCAATGGGCAGTCCTCCAGCAGCTTTTACTGGAGATAAAAAAGTGATGAACTTAGGTTATGACCGCGATGGCTTTGTCGAGATAAAGCAAGATCAGCCTTTGGATTTTCATGTGGTCGCCGTAATCATGGACATGAATGTCGGGGAACACTTCTAAACGCTGGGTAACTGGCTTTGAACCGTGGCATCTGGACGCTTTAAATTTTAGAGCGAGAGAAGCCCGAATATTTAAGAAGATTGATCGTAACGCTGACGCTCAAGTTAAAGCTACGCAACGTGGAACAGCGTTTACGGGATTTTCAGAAGAAGGAATTATAGGATGCGCTGGCATCGTTCCTGTTTGGCGCGGCGTAGGTCATGCTTGGGTTGTCTTGGGGAAAGATTATAAAGCTCATCGTATTTGGATGCACAAGCAAGTTGTTGCATTTCAAGATAAGATTATTGCGGGTATGAATTTGCATAGAGTAGAAGCGACAGTCATGTGCGAGTTTACACCTGGTATTCAATGGCTTGAAAGAATGGGTTTCCAATTAGAAGGGAAGAAGCGTAAGTACGGGCCTGATGGCAAAGATCATTATTCATACGCAAGGATTATTGAATGACATTGGAAGTTGCTGGGTGGAATATTACTACGGGCTGCGAGCGGTTAACGCCAGGATGTGATAACTGCCCTACATATTGGGATGCAAAAGAACGAGGGCTGGACTATCACCCTACATTTAATGCTGATCTGCTTGGCGTTCCGTTAGTAAATAAAACGCCTACTGCTTATATGGTTTCAGCGGGTAGCGACTTATTCCATGAAGCGATTAGAGCGGAAGAAATTGAGGTCGTGTTTAAGTTGATGGCTAAAACTTCTTGGCATCATTTTGAAGTGATTACTAAAAGGATAGAGCGCATGGAAGTACTATCGAACAGAGGGCTTGACTGGCCTGACAATGTGATGGCTGGAGTCACTATTGAAGAATCAAAATATAATTGGCGGCTTGATTGCCTTCGCGATATTAAAGCTAGACGTTTTGTATCTTTTGGCCCCATGACAGGCAGGATTGGAAAGGTTGATTTGTCTGGTATCGAAGCTGCTGGAGTAGTCGTTGAAGCATGGGGCAAGCCTCGCCCTGTTAAGCAGGAATGGATTGACGAAATATATTTGCAGTGTGACGAACAAGATGTGCGAATTGCCAAACAGCATTGGCTGACTCAGGAGGTGGCGTAATGGCAGGAGCAGCGACACTTACAGCAACTCAAATAGCAGTCGCGGGTCTTGCGGTGTCGGTTGCTGGCGTTGCTGTTTCGGCTTACGGGCAGAAAAAGCAGGGCGATGCTACCAACATGATTGCTCAGAGAAACGCGCAGATACAAATCCGCGACGCTAAAATAGCCAAGGACAACGCTGAGTTTAACGCGAAGATGAAAGAAAAGCAGGACGACGCAAGGCGAAGGTCAATGGTTAACAAGCAAGGGGGTAGCGGCGTTGAAGCTGTAGAAGGAACAAACTTGCTTGCTTTAGCGGAACAAGAATTTATTGACGACATGAACGCGCAGTTAATACGACGAGGCGGCGCTATAGAGTCTCAAGGATTGCAAGACCAGGCAGTGCTTACTTCAGCAAGCGGCAGAGCCGCTAAATCAGCAGGAACGACAGGGGCTGGGGCAAGTTTGCTAACGGGGCTAGGCAAAGCTGGGCAGAATTATCAGACGCTAGACGCGCAGGGGGTATTTGGCTAATGGATATAGATTTGCGCGTAATTCAACCGACTAAAAATTCAGGTCTACGGCAGACTGACCCGCGAGCATTTACTGCTGGCGCACAAGGATTAATTCAGCTTGGGCAGGGTTTGCAGGATGTGGGTGACGCTGGAGCTAAGTTTGTGTTAGCGGAGCAAAAGTTATTTAACAATACCCAATTTGCCTCTAGTGAAGTTGAGCGCAAATTACAAGTTGCAGACTTGGAAAAAAGATTGCGCGAGCCAGGAGTGTTTAACCCCCATACCTTTGAGGGTGATATGAAAATGGGGATTGCAAATATTAATGCAATCTTGGCGGGCGATAAGAGCAAGGGAGGAGTTTCAGCGTTTGGTGCTAATAGTCTATTAAAAACTCAAATTAAAGCAAGTGGCGAATCTTATTTTGCGGATAATTTGAAACGGATTCAAAGTGAAGGGCGAGTATATAGGTTGAAGTCTTTGCAGGCTCAAGGGTTGGGTAATGTTAGGGCATTGAGACAAGAGCTGACCAACACAAATGATCCTTTGTTAAAAAAAGGTTTGCGGGAAACGATTGAAAATGTTTTAGAGGGCATGACCGACGGGGATATTCTTGATCCATTAAAAGCACAGGCTGAATTAGATTCTATAGATAAAGATATAGATGAAGGCAATATTCGTCGGAAGATTGCAACCGCCAAAACTTATCGAGAAGTGGAAGCTGTTATAGATGCCTCACGTTTTCTTTCTGCTGAAGAAAAAGAAATATATAAAGTAAGCGCCGAAAGAAATTTGCGAATGCGTATTACAGAAAGAAATGCAAAATTTGATCGCGATCATAAGTTGTCCGAGTGGGAAAGAGATGAGCGTTATCGAGCTAATGAGGCTAATTTTATAGACCGATTAAATTCTAACAACCCCCCAACGGTGGAAGAGTTGGATCAGGCAATGAAAGCAGACAAAATTACGAGTAGTGCGCGAAATAGTTTAGAAAAAGAAATAACCACATTTACGCCAGAATCTGACCGCCCAACTATTAGAGCAGATTACAAAAGTGTGGTGGAAAAAATAGAGGCTGGCACTATTTCTGAATCGGATATTCGCTTTCATTCGGGGCTATCTAATAAAGATCGCACATCATTGGTCACTAGGTTGGTGAGTAAGGGGGCAAAAATAGAGACTACGGATATGTCTCAAGCTCGTCATTTGATGACTACGGTTGTGGGAGATACGGCTGCAATTAATAAGTACGAGGCTGCCGCTAAAAGAATGGCAGCGCAAGCAGGATGGGTAGAATTTTATGATCGCGTGAATGGCTATAACGACCAGCCGAAAGAATCTCCGCAAGATGTGGCAAACGATATTGTAGGTAGATGGACGAATGCGGAGAGTCCAGAAAGCCAAGTGCATCAGACTAGAGTAAGGCGTGTAAAACTTGATATGCCTAAAATTTATCATAAACATTTTGTTCCGAATGCCGATGGCCTTGAGGTTCCTGATACAGCGGCAATGGCAAATCAGTTACTGAAAGAGCAAGCAAGTCTCAGTGAAGAGGAATTTTATAGGCGTTCTCAGCAAATTAAGGAATTAAAGGATTATTGGAGCTTAGAAGACCAAACAAAATATTTACCTCCTCCTCCACCTATAGAACCAGGGGAGCCAAAGGTAGAAGAGAAAAAATTATCCGTTCAAGAGCAAGCCAAAGAAATAGTACAGCCTATTCAAGAGCAAGCCAAAGAAATAGTACAGCCTATTCAAGAGCAAGCCAAAGAAATAGTACAGCCTATTCAAGAGCAAGTTAAAGAAGTAGTAGAACCTATTAAGAAAACTTTGCAGTCGCTTAAAAAAGCTATTTCTGACTCAGAAACTGGGCCAGAAACTTTAAACCGTTGGGCAAATGAGGGGCTTCAAGCATTAGGTATGCAAGAGGAGCCTTCTTCGACTTTAAAGGAGCCGTCTTATTCTAGAGAAGAATTGTTTAACACTGGGCTAACCGCAAAAGAATTGCAAGATGATAGCGAATGGCCTAATGATTTTTTAGAGAAAAAGCATATGGAATTAAGCGTAGATGAAAATTTAGACTACAAAGAGAAAGCACTATTGCAGCGCTTGCGTCAAGAGCTAATTCGCAGAGGTTTACGAAAAGGGTAATTTATGACAGAAACTTTAAAAGACAGCCGAGCAGCAGAGATAGACGCAAACCTTCAGAATGACAAGATGCAGCGCGCCAGAGAAGATATGATGTCTATGGTTGCAGAGCGAGAAGCCCAGGTTGTAGAACAGAGACAGCAGGCACAAGTTGCTGCGGAACAGCCAACTTCTAGCGTGGAACAGGGGCAAGACCCGCTAAGAGGCAATATTGATTTAGGGGTGAAAAGTAAGACGGCAGAAGAAGTCCCTGATGTGGTTGCCCCTACTGGCAGGCCAAGTTTTGATCCTCCAACTTCTGGATTCCATAAGTTTTTGCATGATACTCCTGGCTGGCAATTTTCTGCGGGAACCTTAGATGGTGTTTCGCAATTATTAAATGCGGGGCAGGATGTTGTTGAGGGATTGTTTGATGTGGAGAGCGATGGAAAGATTGGCAATATTGTTCCCGATATATCCCCTGGAAATGAAAACCATCCAATGGTACGAGCGTTGGGGCAATTTTTCGCCCCATTTAAACTTGTGGGTAAGGTGACAAAGGCGTTTGGTGTTGCTAGGAAAAATAAAAAGTTAAAAGCGGCGATTGATTATGGGTTAGCAGATTTTACCGCTTTTGATCCGAAAGGCGGTAACTTGGCTGCTGTTATCGCTGAAAATTCCAAGCTTGCTGCTCCTGTAGCAGAGTTGCTGGCAAACGGAGAGGACACGCCAGCAATTAGGGGCCGCATTAATAATGTTCTTGAAGGTTACGTTACGGGTAAAACGATTGATAAGTTTATCGACATGGTTAAGTTTTACGGCTTGCGGAAAAAGGTAAATCCTTATCGCAAGTGGCGAGCAGAACAAAAGTTTGATGCACAGCCTGACATAGAATTTCCAAATGCAGCAGGGCCAAAAAAGAAACAGATTAAGACTACTGGGTTTGTGCGAGATATTAATGAGCAGTTTGGCATTAACTGGGGCAAGATTGATTCTGACCGAGACATTAAGAGAATTATCGCCACCTTGCGTAAGCAAGACGAAGAATCTTTGTCAAAAATTTTACAAGATACATCTCGCAAAGATTTAAAAGCTCATGCCCAAAAAGAAGTTGCAGATAATGCCGAAGGAAGTGTCGATAAAATATTAGAGTTGGCAGATGCTTCTGATTTGCGCTTGAGCCGCAAAGATCAAATGATTGCCAGGGTGTTGTCTGTATCTTCTGCCAAATATGTGCAGAATATTTCAGATATGGTTTTATCTGGGGCTATCCCAGAGCAAGAAATGGATAGAGCTTTTTTGCTGTTTACTAAATTACAGAGAGCTAAAAGTCTTTTTCAGGCAGATTCTTCGAGGCGATTTAGTGACCTTCAAGAAAAAATTGGAGCATCTGAAAAAGCAACACAAGAATTTACTGAAAATTTATCCGTTGATTTGGCGAAGAGCGTAGAAGAAGCTGGCTTGCCAGTGCAAGGGATGAAACTTGCCGAAAGAATTGCCGTATTGCCCAATCAAGCCGCAAGAGAAAAATTCTTTGATGATCTGGCTGGGCCAGGTGGTTTGAGAATGTTCCAAGAGGTTTGGCTCAACGCTTTGTTAACCGGCCCTAAAACGCATTTTACCAACTTAACAAGCAATACCTTGGCAAATTTAAATGAATTTACTGTTGAAAAATTTCTAACTGCGTCAATCGACACATTGCGTCGTGCGCCTAATGACGAGAGAGCATTTTTTGGGGAAATCCCAGCAGCATTTTTTGGCATGAGAGAAACAATGGGCGAATCTTTTCGGATGGCAAAAGCGGTTTGGAAAGAGCGTAAACATGGTTTAGGAATTGATGATGAAAAATTTGCTGAGTTGGGTGGGTTAGATAACGTCAAGCTGGAAGGATTCGCCAAGCCAGAAGCGACGGTTGAGAATTTAAACAGAATGGCGCGTCGTTTTCAAAGAAAAATTGGGGTTCCAGAAGGTGAATTTATGGAACTTAACGAGCAAAACTTTTTTATTCACATGCTTGACGCAAGTTTTCAGCTTTGGAGAAATCTAGGTGGCGCTGCTCTTGTTTCTTCTGACGCATTTTTTAAGTCAATGGCATATCGAATGCAAATTAATAGCGCGGCATATAGGGCTGGCAAGGCTAAAAATTTAAAAGGATCAGAGTTGACACAATTTATTGTTGAACAGCGTCAAAAACCTGATGAATTGATACGCATGGAAGCGCAAGATATGGCGGCGTATTTGACATTTACCAAAGCGTTGGGGGATAGAGGCAAGGCAGTGCAAGGATTGGTTGAAGCTAACCCTGAGTTAAGGTTTGTTTTGCCATTTGTTCGCACTCCCATGAATTTAAATAAATATGCTTTTGAACGCTTCCCAGTTTTAAATATGGCGGTGCGCGAGTCACGTGAAGCGTTGTTCCCGCATGGTATGAACCTTAGTGAGCAGGCTTTAACTAAAGAGCAAGGTATGGCTAGAAGCCGAGCCGTTGCTAGGTTAGCGCAAGGGTCACTTCTTGCTGGCCTTGCGTATAACATTGCCGAAAATCAGCTCAACAACCCGAATGATTCTTCTGTAGCCGTTACTGGAAGCGGCCCAGTAGGTGGTGGGGCAAAAGGTTCTAGGGATGTTTTAAAGGCGGCGAGAGTGCAAAACGATTCTATTGCGTTTAGGTCGGACGATGGCAAATGGCATCAATGGTCGTTTGACCGTAACGATCCTTATGGGATGGTTTTTGGTATGGCGGTTGATCTTCACGCTTTTCGCCAAGACTTGGATGAACATAGTTGGGGGGAAGCTTCACAAGCTTTCTCGCTGGCATTATCTCGCCAAATGTTAAGTAAGACTTGGGCAACAAATTTTAGAAATTTAATGGACGCAATGTTGGCCCCAGAAAGAAACACGGGGAAATATTGGAAAAGTTTATTTGGCTCTGTCGTGCCGCGAATTATTGCGGAGGGGGCAACTTTTTTTGACCCCACATTAAGGGCAACGCAAACTTTGTTTGATGAAATTAAACAGAATTTACCAGTGCTTCGAGAGACTTTAGAGCCAAAACTTGATGTTCTAGCTAGGCCGCGTTCCAAGCAGCGTAATAATTTGTTAGATGCAATTTTCCCGACGGAGAGACAGACGAAGGATGAAACTCCGCTTGTCAAAGAAATGCTTAATATAGGATTAAACTTTAATACTATTGGAGATTCTTTGAGTACCGAAGGGGTGTCTATTAAATTAACTCGCAGACAAAAAAACTGGCTCATTCGGCAAACGGTTGAGGAGGCGACACTGCCTGATCCAGAAGACAATGGAAAGCAAAAAAATTTTAAGGATATGATGAGCGATATTATTAAACGGGATTCTTATAAATTTGCGGGAATCGGTGCTATGAAAAAAAAGCAAACTAGCTATGAAAAATCGCAAAGATGGCAAAGTACATACAACGACTTTCGAGATGCTGTTATTCATGGTTTGCCATTTCGCAATGAATTTCCTGCTTTAAACGCGAGAATTGAGGAATTGAAGGAAGAAAAAAGTATACGAGAAACTGGACAATCTCAATCCGCTTTCGGCGGGTTTAGTGGAACATTATTGCCGAGGTAACAAATGACCATATCGACCACAAGACGAACACGACAATACAACGGGAATGCCTCGACGACGGCCTTCGCCTATGACTTTAACATCCAGGCTGACTCAGAAATTGAAGTCTACCTTGGCACTCCTGTCGGCGCTCCGACATCCTGGGCGTTACAAACAATCACTACGCATTATACGGTGAGCAACGCAGGAGTTGCAGGCGGCGGTAATGTAACTTTTGGATCAGCTCCTCCATCTGGAACTGGCAACGTATTTATTCGCCGCGTTACGCCAAAGACTCAAGCGACGGACTACGTTGAAAATGATTCGTTCCCAAGTAGCGCCCATGAAAATGCGCTTGATAAATTAACGCAAGTCACGCAGGACATGCAGGAAGAGATTGACCGTTGTTTCAAACTTGGAACGATTGTCCCTGACGTTGGAACTACAGAAGCGTCCAGCGTAGTTGCAGAACGCAAGAATAAGCTATTTGCGTTTGACGACGACGGCGACTTCAGCGTTACCTCTGAGATAGGTACAGTTAAGGGAAATTGGGCAGCGAGTACTGCTTACGTTCTGCGAGATATTGTCAAGGATACGAATAACAATAATATTTACATTTGTATTACAGCTCATACGTCTAGCGGGTCAGTGCCAATCAGCTCGAATACAGATGTGGCAAAATGGTTCTTATTAGTAGATGCAGCATCAGCGACAACTAGCCAATCGGCTGCCGCAAGTTCGGCGACAGCAGCAGCTTCTTCGGCTACGGCTGCCGCTGCTTCAGCCAGTACGGCTACAGCGAAAGCTGTTTTAACGGCAAGCGATGCAGTGGACACAGCAGCAGATTTAGTTGAGACAGCCGCAGATGTAGTTTTAGCAGAAGCCGCGAAAGTTACAGCGGTAGCGGCGACGGGAGCATCCGCATTCAAATACACATTCGATAATTCTACAACGATGGCTGACCCTGGTAGCGCGGGAGAAATTCGGTATAACCACGGCACAGTCGGAAGTGTTACGGCTCTCGCTATTCGCGCTACATCGGCTGACACGGGCAACCCTGATATTTCTCCTTTCATTGCCTCATGGGATGACGGCGATAACTCAACGCATGAAGGTTACATCACGATTCGTAAGTCTGGCACTCCAGCAACATACGCTGTATTTTCTTTAACGGGAGCCGTGGTCGATAACACTGCCTGGTTACAATTGCCGGTGACTCATGTTTCATCAAACGGGTCATGGTCAAACGCCGACACTCTTTATATTTCATTTACTCGATCAGGGCAAAAAGGGGATACAGGTTCTACTGGAGCTATTGGCCCTTCTGCAGGGTTGGATATGATATATGAGTCTACAACCACTGATACAGATCAAGGCGCTGGAAAGATTTTTTTCAACCACGGGACTTTAAGTTCAGCCAGTGTACTTTACATGGATGATGTTGATTCTAATGCCGCAAGCATTAATTCATATATTGATTCCTGGGATGATTCTACAACTACCGCTTTACGCGGGACGGTGACGGTAACGAAACAATCTGATGCTGCCGTTTTTGCAATTTACAATGTAACTGGGGCTGTTACATCAGCTTCGACTTATTCAAAAATTCCTGTTTCGTATGTTACTGGGGCTGGATCGTTTACGGATGCTGATACTTGTACGGTACATTTTACTCGCACAGGGAATACTGGCTCGGCTGGTAGTTCCACTCCCTCTGACGCTACATTCAGAATCCAAGATAATTCTGACAATACAAAGCAGATTGCATTTGAAGCTTCTAGCATTGGGTCTGGTGTGACCAGGACTATTACGATGCCAAATTCGGATGTCACTTTAGTTGCGGGAGCTTTAGCGAATGTTTCTGAAGACGGCTCCCCGCAATTGGGGGCCAGCCTAGACATTTTAGCGCACAACATAACCTCATCAACAACAATTATGAACCCCTCAATTTCTAGCACGGGCAAAGCCCTAGTGTTGGGCTTCTAGGAGAATAAAATGGCATCAGAATTATTAAAAGTATCACATACCGCAGGAGTAACTAATAGCGAATCGGTTTTGCTCAATGGTGTAAATGGACATACTTACACTATTCTTTCAATTCTTATTTGTGAAACCGCAGGAGCCGCAGAGACATTTGATCTTTATATAGACGATGGTGGAGGTGGTACAGATTATGAAATCTATTCCGATCAAGCTTTAGCGGCTAATGCAACCTTTGAGCATACCTCTAAGTTCGTTATTGAAGATGAAGATCATCTATGTGCCGCCACAGCTAGTTCTGCCAATGTGGATATTATTGTTAGTTATTTAGACCAAACTAGATAAGGAAATACAACATGAGTGGAATAGTTGATACAAATCCGGGTCGTGGCTCTGGATCAGTAGGAGCAACGCCAGCGGGTGCAGATTTGACAATCACAGGGAGTGACCCTGCCGTTGATACCAACCCATCGGGAGGGGTAGGCACACAATGGTCAAATTCTAGTACTAATGATTTTTATATTTTAACGGATGCAACGGCTGGGGAAAATGTTTGGTCTAATGTAGATAATGACGGTGATGACGTTGAGCCACATTGGTACGGTGGAGCGACTTCTGGATATCGGGCGGCTGGACACCCGAATACGGATGTCATAGACAAATTTCCGTTTGCATCAGACTCAAACGCAACAGACATTGCAAATTTAACCGAATCTACCCACGCACCTGGTGGTAATTCTTCTAAGGTGTCGGGGTATCGTGCTGGGGGAAGTGGTGGCACCGATACGATAGACAAGTTTTCGTTTGCGTCTAGTTCGGATGCGACAGACGTAGGAAATTTGACAGTGGGTAGGCATTACCCTGCTGAACCCGGTGGGTCATCACTTGCTCATGGGTATGTACTGGGTGGCTATGGCCCACCATTTTATGATGTGGTGGATAAGTGGACATTTGCCGCTGATGCTCATGCGACTGACGTAGGGAATTTAACAACAAGTCATAATTCGCTTTATGGACATAATTCCGAAACTCATTGTTATGCTGGTAAAAACGATATTATTGAGAAGGTTGCGTTTGCTAGTGATGGAAATGCTACAGATGTGGGGGCATTATTAACTGGTGCAACGGCTGGGGCAGGCCAATCATCACAAACACATGGCTATTCGAGCGGAGCAGAACCTCATGGTGGCCCGCATGGTAACGTGATAGACAAATACTCATTCGCCTCAGAAGGAACCGCAAGTGATGTAGGCGATTTAACGGTAGGACACAGCAACCATTCTGGGCAATCATCCAGAACTTATGGCTATAACGCAGGGGGAGATGGTATTAATGTGATCGACAAATTCCCATTTGCTAGTGATACCAACGCTACAGACGTAGGCGATATTACTCAATCTGTAGGGTATTGTTGTGGACAACATCACTAAGGAAAAAAATGACTGATTTAATTTTAAAAAGTTTTAATGGTGTCGCAAAACAAAAGTCGTATGGTGGTAAAACCTTAAAGGAAAATTTAGACAACGCTGAAAAAGCGATAGCCAAAGTTCAATACACGGAACGTATCTGGGATAGATCAAGATCACAGTACATGCTGAAATATCTTACTTGTTCAAATGCAGATGGTTGGTTGCGTCTAAGGCAGATCAGTTCGGAGATGAATCGTAAGCGGTCAGCGTTATCTGAAGCTAAGTTTACTTATCTAAAAAATAAAACGAAAGCAAAAATCAAATGTGATGAGATGCTTGAGGAAGAGAACGAAAATAAAAAATTGCTTTTGGAAATTGAAGCGGCAGAGTTTGAATCGCAAGCGAATGAAATGTTGGTAAAGGTGGAAGGAGCATTGAAAGAGTGCGAAACGCTGGCTCAAATGCACGATCAACTTAAAGAAAGATTAGGCCCGATTACAGAAGAAGCGTTTGAAGAGGCTCAAGTCAAGGGCCATATAAAAAGAGCAACGATGCAAGCGATCAGAGATGTGAAGCACACAGGACGTATCTCCATTGGGAATGCAGAGTATCTTGAGCAAAGTGGATTATCGACCAGTGCAATACAGGCAGAAATTTTATTGTTTATCGAAAAAGAATCTAAGTCTGGTATCGGCGATACTTCCATGCTTCATAAATTTTTAGATGCTATTGCGGAGAAATATGAGGGGGCGGCTATTCAGCAAGCAGAGTGGCTAGGGTTTGATCCTCATGCGGATAAAAACTTTACTTATGAGCCATAAATGTTTTTTGTATTTCCAAGGGCTGTACGACCTGATGTTTGTGACCAGATAGTTCTAGATTGCAAACAGAATATTTTAAAGGACGCTAAAGTAGATGGCCTTGATAAAAAAGGTAGAAATGATCCAGGCATTAGAAAAACTTCTATTAATTTTATAACGGATAAAGATAATAAAATAAACGCACTGGCTTGGCATTTTTTAAGAGAAGCAAACAAGGTGCAATTCCATTATGACCTTACATTTTTTCAAGCCATACAGTTTGCAGAATATAAAGATGGTGGATTTTACGATTGGCATCAAGACGCAAGTGGCATTGATCCTAATAACGAAATCAGAAAACTATCATTAAGTATAATCTTATCTGATCCTGATAAGTTTGAAGGTGGTGAATTACAATTTTTTAATGGTGGCAGACCAATGGAAGATCAAGAACATGTTAACGCACGACAACTTCAGCAAGACATTCAGGCACAAGGAACCATTGTCGTATTTGATTCGAGTGATTTTCATAGAGTAACCCCCGTCAATCAAGGTGTGCGTCATTCAATCGTATGTTGGACAGTCGGGCCAAATTTTAAATAGGAGCAACCATGAGCATTATCGAATATAAACTACACCCAATGCCACAAGGGGGAATGAAGATACCTGACTTTGTGACTGACGGTGGCTACTGGCAAAATCCAGATGATTACACATTGATTGGCACAGTCCCAGATGGGGTTGAATATTATGTCCCGGATACGGTGACTACTTACACACTGGCAGAACTCAAGACAAGACAGCTTGCAATTCATGCTAAGTATCCAATGCGTAAGCCTCATGCTGATGAAGATATGACTAATGCGGAAGTAGAAACTGAAATTGATACTTGGTGGGAAAGAGTGAATCAATAAATAACATGGAAGTCGATATCAATTAATGATGCGCTTATACCTAATTTTAGCAATTACATTTCTTATAGGATGCGGCGCTTTGACCAATTTTATAGTCGGAGCATCTGGCAACTTGTTTTCCGATTCTGTCGATAGAGCTATTGACAGACAAGTAAATCCTTCTGACTGTTCAAAATGAATGGAAAAAATACTCGAAAATATATGGGGCATTTTTGTAGGACTAGGATGGTGGATGCTAAACCGAATGACTGCCAAGATAGACGGATTAGAAAAAGACAAAGCTGATGCGTCTGCGGTTGGGCGCAATTCCAGCTTAATCCATGAAACAGATAGAAGAATAGACGAAATTCAACACACGACTGTTCCCAGGCAAGAATATAAAACTGATATTGCTAGTCTTCATATTAGAATCAACGAACTTGAAAAATCTAAGGAAGATAAAGTTCAAGACATTCGACTTGTTGATAATGGCAAAAAGAAAGGCAAATAAAATTGGACAAGCTAAACGAAATAGTTGTGGCAATTACCAGCGGCCTCGTTGCGATTGGCATATGGATATTCAAGCGCCTATTCAAAAGCATTGACATAGCCCATGAGCGGATTGACAAATTGGAAGATGCAGTAGATCGCAAATACTTAGAGACTCAGCTCGCGCCAATTCGCGCTGACTTGCATATCATCACGCAACATCTTCTGGATCGTAAGTAATTCTTGGCCCAGCGTTTCCCCCAGGGTCGCCAATGATTTCATCCAAGCGCAAGTAATTTAATATCGTATACATAGCTTCTTCAAAGCCGTGGCACACTTGCACGTTATGCCCAGCCTCACTCAGCAAGCTTATCCACTGGCCTTGCTCTGCTGACAGCCTGCCTTTCTTGCCAACGTCCTTCATTTCAATATACAAAGTTAAAAAATTTCCGCGACTAATGGGTAAGCATAAATCAGGTACCCCTTTTTGCATACCTTCGCGACGCATTTTCTGCCCTCTGATAATCGCAGCTCTGCCAGCTCCTCCCTGATTCGGGATGGCGTAGAGCAATTGAAGCTCTGGGTACACGTTTATCTGCGACTTCGCCCAATCTATTAGCGCTACTTGCTCGTCGTGTTCGCTCATCGATACTCCTGCCATGATACTGTTTGAAATATTTGCCTGCGATTCACCCATCTCTGGAAGCGTTTTTGATAACCATCGTCGCGGTCATAAGCCATGACAAATGGATCACAACCCCAAGCTTTTAATGTTTCGACTCTATGCAAATCTTCTTCTTGTGTAGAGTCGTAGCCAATCAATACAAAAAACTGCATTTGATAAGGTTTGATGCCAGCCTTTAAACATTTATCAAAGCCACGTTTTATAAACTTTTCGTCTTGAGTGTTATCCCAGGCGAAAGTAATTTGCTTATATTTAAAACTTAAATTTCTAAAGTTAATTTTCTTCAACATCAATGCTTGCGCCTCAGTTATTGTCCGAATGTTTAACCCTTGCGAGAAACAAACTTTCAGTTTACGATCCGCAAGTTCTTCCATGACTGCCAAACAATCTGGGTGTCCCAGAAAATCGTCGTCCAACAAAACTAATCTGTCCTCGCCATGTGGGTTGGTAAGTAACTCAGAAATATCTGCTGCCTTAGTCGGCTTGCCTTCTTTCTGAGGCACGACGCAAAAAGAGCAAGAGAGTCTGCACCCACGCTCGCTAAAACCTAAATGGTTGGGGTAATTTGGATAGAGAAACCATCCGTCGCCAGGATTGGCAGAGAGCATTTCTGCTGGCAACTTGCTTTTCCACGAAAACCCAGTGCCGCCTTTTATAACGTGTGAAGGCAAAAGGTCTTCAGTGAATTGAAAGATTTTGCTGGCGTACACTTGGTCGTATGGGAACAGCGGCCCGTCCCACCATGCCACATCATCGCCTAATACGGAGTGATGAGCAGCAATTTGCATGAGGGCTAAGTTCGGTATTTTGCCGTCCATTTGGACTAACCCGATATTCATAGCACCTCGAATTTCTTCAGCTCATCTTGCGAGGCGCGGTAAACTTTGCTGCCGCTTCGGTGCGTGTATAACCTTTTCTTACGCATCAGCCTGTCGCCGCACATCCACCCGACGATGTTGTACTCAGGCATCTCGCCAGTAACGAGAGCGTATATATCTACTTCACCTGGAGTTTTGTCCGTAGATACTTCGAGATGCCCAAAAGGATAGCGCGTGGTCTTCACATCGACTGTCTTACCAGCGATGACCATGTCGTGTTTTCCAGGATAATCTTTTAGATCAGGGTATAGGTTGAGAGCTTTGGCGAATGCTATTTCTCCACCAACGCCATCTAACTCTGTCGCCTCATCAGACTGAGGGCCGTGTCTGCGATTTGAGTTTCCATTTTTTCGGTTGCTTAAAGTTCGCTCTTTGGCGAGTTGTCGTGCGAGCTGCACCTCGTTTGCGTTTAGCTTGATGGGCATCAATTAAATTGCCTCCGAATATATCTTTTGCCATTGTCAAAACCCGCAGCTCTTCTGGAGTATTCAGCTCCCCTTGTTTCTTCAGCTTCTTCATGTATCTAATTTCATCTTCATTAAATCTTAGTAACGATTTGTCTGGCACAGGCGCGTCCATGCTTTTCACCATGTACACTTCCTGATTCATAATTGAAGAATGAATTTTGATATAACCTTGCTTTGTATAAAACTCTACATCTTCTTTGTTAAGCATCTAAAAACCTCCCTGTTTCGTATTCATAACGAAAATTCGCCACTCCAATTTGACCGCAGTGTTTCATTTTAATTTTTTGCAAGTGAACTGAAACGTCATGTTTGTCGTTGCCGTCATCGCCTGGATTGCGATGTACTGAAATAATATTGTGCGCCATATTGTACCAGTGGGCGGATCCACTAATATCGTAAGCGGTAGGTATGTTGTACTTGCCCGTCGTCTTATCCTTCTGCATCTTCGCTGGATGCGCGATTAAAAAAACGTGAGCGTTATGAGAAGCTGCGAACATTCTTATCTTGGCTAGAGAATGGCGAATGTATTGAGTTTCACTATTTCCCATTGCGCTATGATCGAAGTCGTTCCACGGGTCTAATACAAAAAAGTGAACGCCGTTTTTCATCACCATTGCTCGCATCATTGCCAAGATGTCATCGACGGATCGCTTCATTTCATCAGGTATCATGTAATTGATTGCCTTACTCAACTTCTTGCTCGTCGCTGCTAACTCTTCTCTGCTAATTCTTTCTTTGTAATTCTCACCAAACGGTTTGCCAGCGTATAATTCAGCGAGCCTAGCGATATGCGTTTCTACCGGCTGATGCTCTGGCGAAAATATTCCAGCTTTCAAGTCATGGTCTTTAATCAAATTAATCATCAAGTGTTCTACAAAAGAACTTTTGCCATGACCAGGTATGCCAGTTACGATGGTCAGCTCACCTGGCAACACAGTAAAGAGTTGGTCGAGGACGAACCAGCCCGTGCTAAAGCCGCGTGTCAGCCCTTCATCATATAAAGTAAGTAATCTATCCTCGAAATGGTCGATGCTGAATACTCCGTCAATAGGATAAGGCTGGGCGTTCTCTACGCACTCTCTTAAAAACTCTGGCCCGTATGTCATCAACACTTCGTTAGCGTCTTTAATTCCTTCGGGCCAAATAACTCGCCAGCATCTTTCTTTTCCTAGCCTTCTCGCCAGCTCTTCTTCTAACTTCTTTCCGCAAGGATCATTATCCACAGCCAATACGATCCGACTGACCTGACTAAGCTTTTCATGCGAATGCTCCAAGGACTCGTCAAGATCGGCGAAGCTGGTTGCGTCAAGCGATGGCGCACCGAAGGGAACGCTAATAGATGCTCGTAGATCAGCCATGTCGAATGATAATTTATCCAACTCCCCCTCGCATATGATGGTCTGTTCTGGATCAATATCGTCATGTCCATAGAAGACTTTGTATGGCGATTGGCTTGTGAACATTTGAGACTTTTTTGCTCCACGATATTTGAGAAATGCGACCTCATGTTCCTTAAAAAACGGAAATACGATATGCCCATCTGACATGCTAATTTTAGATCGCTCCAAAGATGCTTCATCTATTCCTCTATTCGCGAACCACATGATCGCTTTTTTACTAAGCGCCTTATATTCAAAGACAGGCTTAAAATAATCTTTCTTATTCCACTGAGCAGGACGAGCAAGGGAAGGATCGCGCTTAAGACGACCACGAAAATCACAATCAGGCCCGTGGCAATTGAATACACCGTTATCACGATCAACGCTGAGACTAACGGACTTATGATGACATCGAGGGCATTTCGTCTTGCTGCCTTTTTTGAGTTTGATGCCATAGTCTTCCCAAGTTTCAATAAACAAATTTAACTTTCTGTTTAGGTGGGCGAGCCGATTGATTGAGGTAACCCTCGAACTTAGGGCCGAAAAGAGTAGTTGGGCGAATGAACGGGCGCATCGCAGGATCACCAAGCCATTCTTCGCATTTCGTCTTAATCACCTGGGCAAAATCTTCAGCCGTCCACCCTTCTTTTAACCTTGCTGTAATCACAGCGGCAGTCTGCTTAGTAGTCGCCTTATAATGTGTGCCTGCGACGCGATTCAACTCTGCGATAACACTTTTGATTGCCATCGTATCTGCTTTCGGCACTTCACCTTTTCCATTGCAAGTTGGGCATTTCATAACTCCTCCTCTCTAGTTAGGAACATCCTCATCAGCTAGGTCTGTATAGTCCAGCGGTCTAGCAGGCGGCTGGCACACTTCGCCCTGACAGCAATCGCCATCTCCAATTTGATTGCATTTGGGGCATTGAAAATGACCGTGTACCCAGACAAAATCTGAGCCGACGTATCTGCATCGCTCACATCTTTGAGTGTGGTAGTTCATTTGCTCACCATATTGTTTTCATACCAATCCATGAACATAGCGTTTATGGCAACTTTAGCCAGGTGCGGCTCTGAGCGGTCACCGCTCTGCCATTTATACAAATGCTCCAGAAGATGGTTAATGGTTACGCCTTCTGGAACGCCGCCTTTCCAATTATCATCGCCATACTTCTCAGCGCCCTCGTTCATAACGCAAGCCATCTCTCTAATAAATTTCTCGCAGAGCAAATCCCAACGCACATCCATCGTGGATCGCGCTGCTCCTGATTCATAAGTGACCGTTTCGTTTTGCATGTTCTTCCCAGGCATGTTCTTCGTCCCTTTCTAAATCGTCCTGCAATTCATGTTTTTCCATCTCTTTGTCGTGATACTCACAGCAGTATCTCGGTATGTCAGATACCGCTCGATAGAAGTACATCGAGACAGCAGGCTTGCCGCATTCTTCGACTCCAATCGGAGTGCGCTCTCGATATTTCACGACCATTTCCTCGCATCGAGGCAGACCTTTTCTTGTAGCTCCAGACATAATGCTCCTTACTTAATTCTTGCTATTAATCTGTTCCATAAAACTTTTAATGCAATTGCTCCAGTAAGCGGGACGACTCCGTTTCCCAACGCTTGTAAGCGTTCTGATCGATAGGTATTGGCAAGCTCCAGCCAACTGGCACTCCCATCAGCCATTCGACAAAATTCGGGTTGAGCCTCTTTTTCAACGGCTGGGGCGAGGTCGGGTCGTTGTTCGAGGATTCGTTGCCATTCTTCTGTTTCGCTTGGGCCAAGGGGCCAGTATATATACTCGCATTCGCTAGTTGATCTAGTCGGCATTTGCCATCCTTTCTAACAATAGTGTTATATGTGCCTTTGTAGTCACGCATTGCTGGAGTAGGCCAAGATGAAGACTCTTTTTCTAAGATGGGTGCTACCCACATCTCTTGCCGAAAACACTCCCCACTGTGCATCGAACCCCATTTCGGAAAGCTCTCCGAGTACGACTGACATGAATTTGTTAGAAAGGAGTCCTGCGACGTTTTCGATAAAAAGATACCTTGGTCGTACTTGGCGAATAATTCGGCAGGCTTCAAAGAAGAGTCCTGACCTTGTGCCTTGCTCAATTCCTTTTTGCTTGCCTGCGACTGAGAGGTCTTGACATGGGAAGCCGAAAGCGACTGTATCCACGCATCCATTGAAGCGCTCACCGTCGAAGGTTGCAACGTCACTCCATATAGGAGCTTCACCCAGGGTCTTGTCTTCCATCCTCGCCACGAGTACGGACGCGGCGTAGGCTTCCCGCTCGATGTAACAAACAGTTCGACATTTTGGAAAAACAAGCCGTATCGCGCTATCAAGTCCACCGATTCCGGCGAAGATAGACAGTACTCTCTGGGGATGTAAAGCCACATAATGCTCCATTGTGTTCGTTGGTAATTTTGTGCGGGATTTGTGCGGGATAATGGCTTACAATGGGTCACAACCGCACAGTGTCGCGGAAGTAACCCGTTGTAAAACCAATGTTTAGAAGAGCTTAAAAATCGAGGGGATAACTCATATCCGTAGTGTCGGGGGTTCAACTCCCTCCACCGCTATTAACTTTTTGTCAATAGATTCAACGACTTGTGAGCCTTCTTGTTTATCCTTCGCAACGTAGTCAAAAGAGTGTGCGGGATTTGTGCGGGGTAGATTTTCGTTTGCCGGCACAAAAGTGAAGGTTTTTCGCTCCACCAGCTTGTCCACAGCATCGACTAACGACTCCACAATATGCGTTCTAAACGCATAATCTGCGGTCACTCCCTTGACTGTATGCCCCATTAAAATGCTGATTGTATCCTTACTCACCTCGTACCCGCCGAGCCTGGTAGAAAACGTCGTCCTAAAATCGTGAAAGACAACATGTTCCAAATTTACCAGTTTCCTAATTCTCCTAAAAGAAGTTGAATTAAGTTTTCTAATAGGCTGCCCCTCGTAAGTAAAAACAAACTCAGGGTGCTTGCCACGATTTCTTTCAATAATTTCCTTGGCAATTGAATTGAGGACGACCAGCTTCGGCTTTTTGTTTTTGTGATATTCCCTTGGAATGCGAAACGCTTTAATGTCCAGCGGTTTTGGAAAAAGAATTTCCCAACTCCATCGCAGCTCTGTAATCTCACAGGTGCGAGCGCCAGTATTCAAACTATACAGAGCGGCATCCCTAACATGGCAAGGCAAAGCATTTAGTAGGCGATCCTGCTCTTGCCAGCTTAAAACATAACCCTCTCTGGCATCCATATCAGAATTGACGTTATGCTTGACCTTTTCTGTTTCAAAATTATGACGGCGATTTCGCCAAGGCACTCCATGCTCTTCTTTTCTCATTGCCGTGTTTAAAATGTTGCCTACTAAATTTATAAAATGATTAATAGTTTTAGCTTTCTGCTTTTTCTCTTTCCTGCTCTCAATAAAAGGCTCGATAGTGCTATGATTAATATCGTTGAGTGGAGTCTCCAAAGGTAAACACCACTTCATTTGCTCAATCATGCGCTTTTCCACTTGCCGCGCTTTATTATTCTTTTTCCTAAAAAACAACGCAACCGCATCGCCATAAGTTTTCCCTAACATTTCTGGCGGCACAGCCAGGTTATTTATCTTCAGATATTTCATGCGATCCTGTCTTTCGCGCAGCTCAACTTTTTTCTTCTCTAACAACACTTGAGCCTTCTTGACCTGATCTGTTTTAGTCGTACCTCTTAGCTCTTCGCCACCAACTTCGGTGTGGATATGAATCTTATTTCCTCGCCAGATAAGTCCTGCTGGTAATTTTGGCTTTTTCTTTTGCATGGTGTTACCTCCTGAGTTCCAAACATGCTGTTAATAAAATCCTCTATATCAGATTCTCTGAAGAGGATGTGCTTGCCTAACTTCGCCTCTTTTAAGTGAGGTCGAATGTTATCGTTGAAGAATTTCCTGTTCACGTTTAGCATTTTCAAACTTGATTTTAGCGAGAGTAGCCTTGGATTTTTCACCGTGTCTCCTATTCTTTGCGATATTGGCTAGACGGCGGCAAGGTACGCTACAAAATTTCTGCTTGCCGGTCGTCACAAATGTGTTATCGCAAGTTTTGATTCCGCAAATCGTTTCGTACTGCGGCTTCAGCTTTGAATATTTATTGTTGTTATCTCTGCGCCTTTTCGTCTGGCATTCAAGCGAGCAGAACCTCGTTCTCTTACCCATGACAATCGCTTCTTTTTTGCATTCAACATTGGCACAAATGATTTTACGCCCTCGCTCTTCGAGTGTCTCCTCGTCAACGTCTACGCCTCGATTGTGGTAGTCGCCGCCTTGAAGATAAAACTCTGACCAATATAATTTCTGCGCGTTCTTTTGTTCGACAACTTTTTTTACGTTGCCTTCGCCATCATATATTTTTACGCCGTAAATCATTAACTTTTCCTTTAAAGTGCCGCCGCCTGGAGGAGAAATCAGGCGACGGCGAGAAAGTCAGTAGACCCATTTATACTGACTCCCGATTTACTTAGACAGCGGCGAGGCCGAATTATAATCTACGAAACTTATCTCCATAGTAAGAGATGGTTAAGTACTCGCCGCTGCCTTTTTATGAGATACGCCAAACTCGCCAGCCCGTTTGCTCCGAGCCTTTAAATTGCCGCTTTGCGTAACCCTTTCCCTCTCGCCTTCTAAGCTTTGAAATTGCATAGCAAAGCGTTTTAAAGTCTGACTCGTTTGAAACAAACACACTGTCGCCAATATTCATGCCGCTCAAAAATTCCCTCGCCTCACGATTCTTTGGCAACTCGCGGCGAAAAAAGTCGGGCATTGGAACATTCTTTTCGACTACAAATCGACTGACCGGCTCCGGGTGATCTGCGGCATAACGCTGGCGCATGTTGTCCATCGTTTGATGGCCTCGAAATGGATTAATCTGAGCTTCCTGCATAGTACCTCCTTGTTTAAGTTAGTATTTAAAAAGGTATATCGTCAGCGTCGTCTTCGTCTGCCATACCGCCTGCTGCTACCAACTCTTTTGGCGCATCAGGGTTAGCTTCAAACGCGCTATCGTCAAACCCCCCGCCGTTGTATTCCACTAACTCCCAGACTTGCGTGGCGCACAATCGAATGCGTATTCCGATTGAAGGCTTCTGGTATCCACTCAACTCAATGGCGAGCTTTATTAACGATCCATTGCCAATCTTAGGAATCACATCGTAAGGTTTGTTAAGAGGACTGCGAACATGCGGGATGTTTTCCCACTCTTCAATAACGTTACCCATCTTGTCTTTCTTAACGCCCTTCGCCCATTGCTTGGCTTTGACTTCCCATTCGTCAATCAAGTCGCCATCTTCGTTACGAACTTGCTTAATCGGCAAAGGATTAATCTTAATTTCAGTTTGCTCAGTGACAAACTTAACTGCGTCTTTAATTTTTCCTTTTTGCTTCGGGAACTTTTCTAGATGCGCGGCTAAAATATTCTCGCAGGCTTCCTTTAAATTCTCTTCATGGAGTTTTGTGATTAACTCTCGCAATGATTTAGATTCTTCAGCGGTAAACCTAACGCAAGCTTCGTAGTACCCACCCTGCTTGTAAGCAGGATCGGCAGGCGTTACCCAACGAGTCTCAGGTTGCGCCAACTTAGTCCACATGGACTTGCCTACTGGCGTTGTAACTTTTTTAAATTGCATTTCTTTTTTCGCCATTTAATTGCTCCCTTTTAAAATTGAAGTTGAATCTTCTATCGCCTTTTTTAGTTTGCTTCCAGGTACACAGTACTTCGCCAGTTGGCGCGACTATCGTGTCAGCGTTTTGCAAAAAGTTTCTTAGGCGGTTTTCCATTAACTGCATTTGCGAGTGATACACTTCTTTCATTTCTTTTTTGCCAGCTCGTTCTTTTAAGTAAGTCATTACTGAATCATCAGCAACCTTGACCTGACCTGGATTGCTCTCTCGCCACTCTTGTTTCAAAGTGGTAGAAGTCGCGTCAGACCCATCTACATCTGGAGGAGTTTCAGTCTGTACATGCTCCCAGAACTTGAGACAGCGATCCAAGTACAGGTCAACATCGTCTTTAGTAAATTCAAATGTCTTGAAGAACGGATCGCGTCTGCCATCCGTAAAGACTGCGGCAAAGTCCCATGTCATGCGCCCTGTAACTAAGGCGTAATGCTTAACCTGGGAGATGTAATAAGGGGGAACGATAAGATTATCTTCCTCGTCAAGCCATTTTCCCATGCCGTCTGAGGTGACAGCCTTACATTCAACGCCTCGATTCGGATCGCCTTCGACCAGACGATCTATATGACCGCCAATGAAGTCGTACTTCTTATGCCTGAGAGTGCGGTGAACCATGCGACATTTGCGCCCTGAGAAAGCTTCGTACTCTTGGACAGCGAATCCTTCAAGCCAAGTGCCGAGCTTCGTCTTATTGTTACCCTTAAACGTATCTTTAACGCGCCCCGTCTTCATTGCCCAGCATCCATAGGCAGAAGTGTATTGAGATGTCCCTTCAATCGCTCCTGCGTCAGAGCCTGTAATCATTCGCAGGCGTTCTTCAAGCTGTTCGTCACTTAAGCTCATCGTCGCTCCTGTATTTTTCAAAGTCTTCAAGTTCGTCTATGTCGCAAGCATCCCAAAAATCCCAAAACAGATCGGTGAAAACAAACACAATCGCTAGGGCAATTCCTATGAGAAAGAGGCTGCCGAATATTAGATACGCATCAGTCATTCGCTGACTCCTTTTGTAATCTTGAGAGCATTTCCTGTAAAGCTAAGACCTGAGTACACTCAGAATAATTATTAATTTCCTTGACAATTAATTTATTTAAGTATAATGAGGGATGAATAGAGGTAGCTCCACCCGATTCGCCAGGAGGTTGGCTAGATACATTTGCCATCGGAAACGAATCGAGCGGAGCTGAGTAGGACTCTGCGGGAGTACTACTCGAAAGGCTAGGTATTTGATTTATAAGTATAAAATTATGTTTTTTCATAAGTGTATTTAGACTCTTTAAATCAATATCTTAAAACTTAAATACACTTTAAAATAGATTAGCAGTACTTGTCAATGAATTTTTTAATCTTTTTTTAAAAAAGTCCAAATGAATCTAAAAGACGCAGTTAAACGCGAATGCAGATTACGGAATATTACTCAAGCAGAACTGGCAGAACAGTTAGGGATGAAGCCGAGTAATTTTAATAATCAAATCAACCGCGACGATACTGTTCAGTTAGGGTTAATAAAAAAGATTTGCCAAGCACTAACCATTAGTGTAGGTTCGCTTCTCGAAAGTGATTTTCAACATTCTAACAGTGAGGAGGAGCAGATGATTTTCGATCAATTAAAAGCAATTCTTGATGGCGGGGATGAAGACACAGTGGACTTGATTGTAGGAAAAATCACTAGAGAGTATGGCAGAGTTCAGCAAAAAAAAGACTCCTCTCGCAAGCGAGCAGTAAACGGGGAATAACTGCGAGAGGGGGCATCCTTGATTCCCAAAAAATTAATTTAGACTTAAGAATTGCTCCGCTGGTAGGAGCGGTGGGAGAATTTACTTTCGACTGCGCTACTGGTTTTTCAAAGTGTGATCCAATCGACCAGGCAATTATCGGATCAGCTACACGCAAGCTCACGCATAACGAAGTAGCTCAGTTAGTCACCGAAGTGGATCGCCAGAAGTTCATAGACGTTTCGCTGGGGAAGCCGCAGTTAGACAACACCTCTTCTACTATTTTGCGGCTCACCAATGGCAATGTAGTTCGCGACTCGTACACATACATCTATCACCCTGAAGATTACGCGCAAAGCAGTCTTCAGTCAGTGCGCGGAATCACTCAGCTTATTGGGCGAGACTCAGTTAGACCTACAGCGTACCGCAGTTAGACTAAAATTAAATAATATTACACTTAGAAAGAGCGTGGCAGATTAAGTCAGTTAGACTTACGCCGCGCTCTTTTGCGTCCTGGGTGAGACAAGCCAGCTCTTCGGGAGTTAGACGAACAGACACGCGCTCGCTCTTGCGATCCTCTGGGGCAAGCGGCGGCCTACCCCTGGTTTCTTCCTTCTGTTTCATAAGTAAATTCCTTTTAAAGTTAGTTAGACTCAGTTAGACTAACTCATCCATTTATATTTTTTGTTAATAGCTTCTTTAATATTGGTATGTGCTTCACTTGGTAATTGAATAATTTTCATACTTGGCATAATTTATGCTCCTATTCTTTATTGACGTTCAAAATCTTGGCCTTCAAAATACTCTTGCAATTTGGTCAAGTGATCAAAGGTATTTGATTTATATTTTTTGTAAACGCGCCACACTTGTTTTTTGCTATATAAGGATTGTGTTTTAATCAATATTTTCCCATTATCTCGGATGGATAAAGTTATTGTTACTCCTGAAATATTCAAGTAATCTAACGGTTTTTTAAAGCGCATTAATTCTTTACCATTTGCCGATAATTTAGCCATAATAATTTCCCCTATAAAAACATTGATAGAATAAGCGCGAAATACGCGAGCGCGAATAAAATTATATTTTCGATAATTTCTTTAAGCATACGCCCTCACATTCTGGACAAATTCGCCATTATTCTTAATTGCTTTACCCTTTGCTCTTAAGCCGACAATAACGCCTATTTTATCTTTGAAACGTAAATCATCAAGATCGCCGTCAATTACTTTGTAACGCTTGCCATTAATTTTATGAGTTTTGGGTAATGGCATATCACGCTTGACATTAAAAACCATTGATACATTGGCAATTTTATTTTTTAAAAGGTAGGACGATTCAAGAATATTTAATCCGTCAAATGAAAATGTAAGATGGTAACCTTTGTACCCTTGATAATTTAAGACGCGTAAAAAATCCTTTGAATAATCATAAGCTTGATCGAATGGCTGCTCCGGCATATCTAATAGAATTTTCAATTCTTCAAATCTATCGGATGTGCCATTATTTCTATAGGCAAATTTTTTACCTTTTTTATTAGCTGCTTTTTTAGCCTTGAATAATTCATTTTTTAAACGATCTAAATAATTTTCTGGCTCTTGAAATAAAAGTTTAGTCCGATCTATCATCTGCTTTTTTGCCATTGGCAAACGTCCAGATGATTTAAGGCAAGTTTTAAAACAAGTATCTGAAAATGGACATAAAACTTTATTTGGCAAAAGGTAAGTTAAGGCATTATCCCAGTCTGGGTATTTCGACTCTGTCTTAGCAGTCTTAATAGTTTTGGATAATAAAGATTTCACAATATTTCCCTTTCGTGTTAAAAGGGAAATTAGCAAGCCCTCGAAAGTTTGCTAAAATCCCTTGTGGATTTATGCCGCCGTCTATTTCGCGATAGATTGGCGGCTTTTTTATTTAAATTTTTCCCGACTTTGAATTTCTAAATTATGTTGCATATTACGCAATGATAATGCTACATCGTCAAACGATTGATTAAACGGTAAATCAACGCCCGACAAATCAAAATAGTCATCTGCGTTAAAATTTTCATAATTCCACGCGTCAGATAATTCACTCGCCTTATCAGCAAACTCTTTTAAAGTTTGTATAAAATCATCTGCGTTGTTTTGCAACTCTTGAAATTCTCTTCTTTCGTTATCTTTTTCCATTGTTTAAACCTCCTGATTAATTATTGTCATACATTAATAAATGTAATATACGCCTCGAAAAAGTTTTGTCAACAAAAATCTACTTAAAATCGAATTATTTATTTAAAAGTATATCGCGACAATTGCGCGGGAATGCTGAAAATTGCTAGATTGCGGATTGTGGGGGGATGCTGGAGTATTCGCCAATAAGGAATAATGGATTATACGGGAAATGAGAAGGCGGGATTTTCGCGGGATTGAGGGGAAACGGCTATTCGATGATTTCGCCATCATTCTGCGCGGCTAATTCTTGCGCTATTTTCTGAGCGTGTAATATAGATGCGCTGGCGCAGAATGCTTGAAGCGATACGCCGATCTTATAGGCGACACTCTTAATGAAGGAATGCTCCTGGCGAGTGAAATAGTACGAAACGGCGCGGCGTTTACGGCGATCATATTGCTTCTTTTTGGTTAGACTACTCGGAAGCTTGACAAACTGGCCTTTCTCATTGCGGCTTAATATAGTAGGGGTAGGGTTGCCATACTTCTTGACATTTGGATCGGCTTTCTTTGTCATTCCCGCACAATTCCCTCACAAAAGTAGTGGCGTGGGTAGTAACTCCAATGAATACGGGTGCTTGCGAGTCCGAGCATACGATTAAACATTATGTGCTTGACCATTCTTGCCGCTGTAAAATGAAAAAAAGTCAGCAACCCACGCCCCAAAATCCGGGCCGTCTCTCGTAATAGAACTCGCACACGTAAAATTCCCATTTTTCATTTCC
>Ga0208669_1000079_pt1 | contig 39992 bp, 48 predicted proteins | sample 21_taG_FD_184095 | JGI IMG/M metagenome (GOLD analysis project Ga0208669, IMG submission 184095) | Marine viral communities from the Subarctic Pacific Ocean - 21_ETSP_OMZ_AT15319 metaG (SPAdes) (version 2) | ecosystem: Environmental > Aquatic > Marine > Oceanic | place: Pacific Ocean | collected...
TAATGATCAAACTAAAGCTTTACTAACTGCTTCTGAATTCATTTCAGGGGAGGGAACAAAAATGTTATTAGCTGGTTATGCGGGGACAGGTAAGACTACTATTATAGAAAATATAATAAATCATGCCCGAATGAAAGGGAAGCAAGTTGTAGTTACTGCTCCTACAAACAAAGCAGTACTAGTTATTAGTGAGAAATTAAAAGCTGTAGGAATTAGATTAGATTCAAAAAAAGAACTAATAACTAATCATAAGCTTTTATATGGAGCTCCTAATCCTGAAACAGGACAATTTGAGCCTAAACCTGAGTTTGAAAATATTGAGAATGTTCTACACATTATGGACGAAGCCTCAATGTTAGCGCAAGAAGAGTTTGAAAACTTTACACCTCTTTATGATGAAGGCATGAAAACTATTTTTATTGGAGATAGTTTCCAGCTTCCTCCTGTAGGAAAAGATCCTAAATTATTTACAGATATTAAAATGGATCATCAGTTAGAAATGACTGAAGTTAAACGTCAAGGATTAGATAGCTCTGTTCTTACAGTAGCTACTAATATGCGTAATACAAAAGCTACATCAATACCTACTAATTCTTTAGAAGATTTTGTTATATCTAAAAGCGTGCAAGAGTTTAGAGCTAACTGGCTTAAAGACTTAAAAGAAAATAAAAATGTAACATATATATCATCTGCTAATCCTGCTAGAATTGCAGCTAATACTTTAGCAAGACAAGAGTTATTCGGAAAAGATGCCGACGTTATAGAGGACGGAGAAGTTCTAATGTCTGTATCAAACAGTAACCCTAATTTACTTAACTCTAAAGGAGAAGAAGTTACTACTTTAGCAAATGGAGAAATTTTAGGAGAAGATAGAAGTAAAAAATATACTAAAAACTCTGAAAGACCAGAACTAACTACAATCTATTTACCTGGATTCACTAGACAAGGAGAAAAACAAACATTAATATCTCTTAATGTTCAAGCTTTAACAGACGAAAGAGGGAATACAATTTTATTGTTCCCTGACTATGCTAAAGCAGGTGTAGCGCATCAAGAGTTAATGGCTGCAATACAAGGTAACTTTAAGATACAAGATTCTAAGAAATTAGAAATCACTAAAGATTACTTAGATCCTTTTATTACTGAAGAAAAAGATAGAAACGGTAATATAGTATCTGTTATAGACAAAAGAGTTATCACTGCTTTTTATGGGTACGCAATTACAGGACATAAGTCTCAAGGGTCACAATGGGAAAAAGTGTATATAGACCACGGATTCTCAGGAGTCTTGAGAAATGGAAAAGTTCTTTTTGATCCTACAAGATGGTTATACACTGCAGTTACAAGAGCAGAAAAAGCTGTAGAAATGGTGCCACAAATGCATCACGGAAGAGCGTCTATAGAAGCTATACGAAATGCAGTTAATAGCCAACTTGCCTCTAATGAGGTTAAAGTAGTTAATACTCCTGCAGCACAAAAAACATATGCTTCAGTACTTGAAGTAGCCGTTAGAGAACTAGCAGTTTATAGACAAATGGTTGAAACTCATGGTGAAGCTAAAGTGCTTGAAGCTATGAAACAGCAATTCGAGAGTATACAAGATTTTGAAGATCAAATAGATTTAGAAATTTACGAGAGTGGGCATAATAATTTTATAGTAGATATAACAGATCTTCCTGTAAATGCTCATGGAGAAATTGCAGAAATCATTCAAAATATACAAGGAAGAATAAAAGATCTACAGCGTAGATTTACTTTAGCCACTTCTATTGACAAACGTATTTACTTAACCTCTAGAATAGAAAGTTTAAAAGAGGATATTGATAAGCTAAAAGAAGGTAATAATACTTTTGTTATAGAAGATGTAGCTGTAAAACAGTTAGAGTGGGCTAAAAATATTTTAGACAGACCTAAGCTTTCTCTTCAAGAAATAAATGATGCAAGTAGAATAGTAGATATTTGGAACTTCGAAAATACTAAACACTTATTATCTACTGAACAACTAGCTAATCAAGATAACCCTACTAGGAAAATATTTTCTAGTATAGGAGCTAGAGCTCAGGATATTGGGGTTACTATGGCATCTAAACGTACTGAGTGGACTAAAGAATATACTCAACAGCAAAGTACTGAACCTATAACAGATAAAATGTTTACTGATGAAGGATTTTTAAATTTAGAGGACGAAGGTTATTTAAGAGGTAAATTCTTAGATGCTGCAAACTTTAATAATCCTGTAGTAAGAACTATAGATTCTGTTTTAAAGCTTATAGCTAGGAATACAGAAGACAGTGCTCTAAATCTAACTTTAGAAATACAGAAGGTATTTAAAGCATTAAAAACAGAATTAAAGTCTTTAGGATTAAATGAGGATATATTCTTACAAAAAGATGAAGAAGGTAATCCTACAGGATTCTTTGTATCTAAATTTACTAATGATTACTATAAAGATTTAGGGGCAGCTCATAAAAAGCATAAAGAAGCTCTTAAAAGAGTTATGGGGTCTACAAGGTTAACAAGTGATCAAATTAGACAAGAAAGATTTGAAGCGTTTAAAGATCTTTATGATACTAAAAATGCTATGGAGATTGTTATTGATACTAGATTCTGGACTAAAGATGGACACACAGCTGGTCAAATTAAATCTAAAGAAGAGTATATTAAATACCTTGAAAAAGAATTAGGGCAAGGAAATGCAATGGATCTTATAGGTAGAGCAGAAGATGGTGTTGCGAAGTACAATCTAGAAGAAAAAGCTCATAAAAATAAACTTGCCACGGATGTAGTTGAAGGAGTATTAAAGCCTGCAATAGGATTAACGCTTAAAGAAACTGCAGATGCTAAACACGAACAATGGGTTAGAAAGCATAATCCAGAATATTACTTAGACCAAAGGTATAACACTACTATTTCTAATGTAGCTTGGGGAACTTCAGGATGGAAGTACACAACATCTCATCCTATAGGAGAACAGTATATAAATAGTGAGTTTGCTACAATAGAAAATAATGAAGCATTGTCTGAGTTCTATTCTTTCTGGACAAACACAATGGCAGAATTAAAAAGTTATTTACCTGAAGTTGCTGTAAATGAAATGTCAGATAACTTTTTCCCTTCAATGCAAAGAGATTTGTTAGAAGAATACATGAGAAATGGATCTGTAGCAGCATTATCTTATTTAGGTAAAGATACTCAGGTGTATGGAGCCCTATTTGCTGATGAAGTTCTTACTTTAAACAGAGAGAAGGAAGGATTAAAATCTGAATTAGACGAAAGGGGTATTCCTATATCTAAAGTTCCTTTACGATTTTTAGGTTCTGAAGATGTAGCATTAGAAGAAAGAGCATTTGACTTAGAAAGAGTTATGGTTATGTTTGGTAATATGGCTATGAACTACAAATATAAAGCAGAGGCAGAACCTTTAGTGAATATCTTAATGAGAACTGTAAGAGATTCAGTACAACCTTTGATGGATTCTAGTGGTAAACCAATTAAAAGAGCACAGAGTAATAAAAAAGTTACTATAAATACTGCTCCTGAAATTGTACTAGAGTCTTTAGAGTACGCTCAAAAAGCTATTATGTATGGTAAGAGTAGGCCTGCACAGCAAAAAACTTCTTGGGAGTTTCCTGGGAATTTAAGTACTGATATGAGAGCTCGACATAGAAAAGCTAAAGAACTTAAAGAGCAATATGCAGATCTTCATGATGAATTAGCCGACGGAAAGATTACTCAAGCTCAATACAATGAAAAGGTAGAAGTTTTAGAAGAACAGTTTAAAGAACTAAACATTAAAGCTATTAGTTTTAATAAGGTTATTAGAGGCTTTATAGGCTACACTCAATTAAAAGGGATGGGGTGGAATGTTTCTGCTGGTATCGCTAACGTCGGATTTGGATTTATTGCATCTTCTATACATGCTTCAGGAGAAGAAGATTACACATCAAGCCAATTTAGAAAAGCATTTAGAATAGTATTAAATGCGGCTATGAATCCTACAGCTACAAAAACTGCTGCTATATTAAAAAGAATGAATTTACTTTTTGAAATGCGGGAGATTACCTATGGTAAAGGAGATGTAAGAGGAGAAAAGAAATTTAAATTCTTAGATAAACTTGCTCCTATGTATATTCAGCAATCCACTGAATTTATGGTTCAAGGTATGTCAGCTGTAGCTAAAATGTTAAATACAGTTGTTGTAGATTTACAAGGTAATAAACGTAATCTATATGAAGCTTTTAATGAAAATGGTACATGGAATGTAAAAGAGTTTGGGTATCAAAAAGAGTGGGATTATAATAATTTAAGTTCTATTACTCAGAATTCTTATACTAAGTTTAGAAATGCAGCAATAGAAATGAATAAAAAGTTACATGGTAACTATGATCCTAACTCATTGCTTGCAATAAAAAGTAGTGATTTTGCTTTATTATTTACTATCTTTAGAACATGGGCTTTTGAAGGGTTTAACACGAGATATAGTAAAAAAATCTACAATGAGCAATTAGGAAGATATACTAAAGGTAGATACAATACTTTATGGGAATTAGGTATAAAAGAATCTTCTGCTTTACTTATGAAGCTATTATTTAAAAGAGTTACTGGACAAAAAGCAGAGACTATTTTAAGTGGTGTTGAAGAGCAAGTAGATGCAGCTAACTTAAGAAAAACATTAGCAGCATTGCAAATGCAAGTTTTTATTATGTCTTTGGGAATGATGTTAAAATCATTAGCAAAAGGAATAGACGCTGATGATGATGATCAATATTTACTTATGGCAACACTAAATATTTTATTTAGAGTAGAGCAGGATTTGAGTTACTATAGAAACCCTGATACTTTTATGCAAGTATTTAAAGATCCTTCACCAGTTATTAAAACTATTCAAGATTTAACAAGAGCAGTGAGTGGCACGAAAAGTTATATATTAAAAGATGATTATAGAGGAGATCACCCAGTTAAGAAATGGGCTAAAGTATTCCCTTTCAGTAATCAAATATATAAATGGACAGTAATAACAGAAAGAGAATTAGACACATCTTATGGTATGTCTGATTGGGTTGAAGATAATTTATTAGAAGACGAAGAATGAAATTAACATTTGGAGTACAATGGGCAAAAGGTATATTATTTGGAGTTAGACATTTTCCCCCTGAAGAACAGGCTCCATATTATGAAATACAATTTTTTTTAGGATTAATACAAATTTTTATAATTATAGACAATGGCAACACTAACGATTACAGTAACTGAAGCAGTTACACTAGGAGATGGTTCCACTGATAGAGGTACAACTAACACGCAAACTGTTACTGTAGATGAAGTGGATCACAGAATAATGGATGTACCAACATCCTGGACTGAAGTTATAAAGTTTGCAGGAGCAAACGCTGCAGGTACATTCGCAGATGGTACAGTAAAATATTTACGTATAACTAATTTAGATGGTTCAAATTTTCTTTCTTTAAGAATAAGAACAAACTCAATTGAATACTTTGTAAAAGTAGAGGCAGAAGATCATTTCATACTTGGTAATAATGTTATGGATGCAGAATCTAGTACAGGATTTGGTAGTGATGTATCTTTTGTAAATATAGATTCTATATGGTGTAAAGCAGATACTGCTGCTGTCCAATTAGAGTACTTTGTAGCATCTGCTAGCTAGTAGCTAATGGAAGAAAAGAAAAAAGGGGACGAAAGTATAAAACTCTCATCCCCTTTTACAACTAATAAACCTTCACAAAGTAACAACAACAAGTAATCAACACACAAATTTGTGAGGCTTATTTGTTATGCTAGTATATCGTCAGCAATAGCTCTACGCTGTGCTAATTCATCTTCAATCTCTTTGATTACATCTCTCTTAGATTCTTCATAGTTTACAATGTCATCTTCCATAGTAGCATGGTCGAAGGCAGCATAATCAGATTCTAAATAGATATTCTCATTCTCACCATTAGTGATAGCAATAGGATAGTACTCACAAGTACGCATCTTTGTATTATTATAGTCAGTAGGAACTGCTACAACATTACGAGGACTAACTAATACTTCAAGTATAACTCCACTACTATATCCAAAGTCATGAACATACTCCATAGAACCTACATGTAAACCTGCAGAGCAAGTTACATCAGGATCAGAGTCACATTCTTCTCTTGGCATTGTGATAGGCTCACCAACTTTAACTGTCATACCATGAGCACCTGAGTGATATGGTTTGAAAGTCATAGACTGGTTAAGAGTTTCTTCTATACGCTCACCAGTGTTTTCGTCATAACTAATACTTACAACTTCTTCACCTGTTTCTGTGTCATACTTACGAGCAACTTTCACTGCTTTATAAGCTAAGAAATACCCTTTGTCAGTTATAGGGTGGCCATTGTGTTCTAGAAAGCTAAATAATTGCTGTCTAACACCTTTATCAGGGTTAAGCAATGTGTTCTTCCAGAAGTTAACTAAAGCTTCTACATTTAAACCTTTGTCAATATATTCCAAAAGCTTTTTAGCAAGAAACTCAGGTATTGGATCGCTTGTACCTTTAAGATACATAGCAGAGTTACCATCGAATTCAAATCTTCCATCAGAATTAAATTCGATTTTCTTTGCAGGGTTGCAAAGTTCTTCTATCTTTGTAATAATATCTACCCTCTCAGTTAGAATATTACACGAATTGTATTGCTTTACGAGAGCAATAACTAGTTCAGCATCAGGAGAATCCTTTCGGATTCTCTTATGCTTTCCATCAATGATTACAGTAACGTCGCTTGGCGTTACTTTAGCTACTAAGTAGTTCATCTGCTATTTCATTTTTAGCGGTTAATGTTAATTTAATTGATTGATTTTCAGGCAGTTTATCCTTTAAAGATAAGAAATCTTCAATAGAATTCCTAGAGTCATTAGTAAAGTTTACAAAGTTCAAAAGATCCAAACCTTGTGAATATTCCACTAGTTCTTCCAGTTTATCTATTATCTCCATATCGAATCTAACGTCATCTGAAATATCTAATTTCATAATCTCTTCTACAATAGGTTTGATGTCATCTTCACAACGCCAACATCCATTAGTATTGCTTTTATGATATTCATACACACTTCTGTAGAGATTGTGTAAACCTACATCATATTTATCACCATAATAGTTTAAAAACCTAAAGTTTTCAATGAATTCTGCAATACGTTGTGCAGTGGCAAACCTTTGTAAATGTGTTGGACTTTTCATAAATTCATGTGCTGTTATAAATCCATCTAACTTTGCAAATTGCTTTGCCACGTCTTTGGATACTTTTACTACTCTATAATCTGACTGAAACTTATAACTGTAATTGTAGTTATTAGTATAATAATCACTACTACTACCGAGAATCTTAACGACTTTTGCAAGTTCATCAACATCTTTAGTCTCAGCATAAACTACAGCTTTTAGAGTAGGAGTCACATTTTCTGAAACAGGATGTAACATCTCTTGAAGCTCTGAAATCTTGTACTCTTGATTAGTGTACTTAATATGAGTTTTCCAACCATCAGCTTTAAACTCAGCATTACGAGCAAACACCATCTTGTTAACTTTACGACGAGTTTTATTGTCAACTACATCTCCATATAAATCACTGTCTAACTCTGCTTCTTCAACATCTGCATATTTCGAAAGCATTGAAGATTTACCTAATAATCTAGATACAGTATTAAATGTAGCTGTTTGCTCATAAGGTTTTCTAGAATCAGATAGATTAGTGTTACTAATTATTCTATCTCCCATCTTAAGCTTATCAATTTTAAATGCAAGAAATAAAGAAATGTCTTTAGTTTGATTTATAATAGTATAACTTTTAGCTTTACTAAAGTTACCATCTACATAATAAACTGTTTTTACTTTACTAATAGCATCAAAGAAAGCTGTCCAATCGTTCAACTCTCTATGAGCTATAGTTTCTCCTCCAATAGCAGACCTATTAGACACTAGACTACATAAATACATAGAAATCCCATCAAATATTTGATGAAACTGCTGATTTGTGTTTGTCTTACCAGGAGATAAATTAGAGTTAAGTTTAAATGGAACGTCAAAATAACTCATATCACATATACTAGCTTTGATAGCTTTAGGATCATTACTCCTAAGAGCACTCCATCTATGGCCACTGCTACAAAGATTAGCTACTGCAGACATATACTCAAGATAGTCTGTCATTTGATATTCGCTTGCAATATTATCTTTAAAACTCTTTACAAGTTTCTTTAGCTTTGTCTCTATAAGATCAACAGTTTTTGGTGTATATCGTATCTCCTCACGAGAAGGTACAAGATCTAATACACCAATATCAAACTTAACGCCTATACTAGCACGATACTCACTTTCACTTAAATTCTTAAGAAGATCCCAATTAATAGGATATACAACTCTACCTACAAGAAGAAAAGCATCTCTACCGTCGTTAGTTAAAACATAGTTATCTGTTTCTTCTACAACTTGATACTCTTTATTCTTACTTGTATAGTAATTTTTTATATTACCTATAGACTCTGTTACATTCTTAAAAACAAGATTCTCAAAGAAGCCAAGCTGAGTATTAATAGCTTCTTTAAAGTTACGTGCATCATAGTGATCTTTAACAGGAACAATTACGGTACTACCGTTTTGTTGATCTGTAGATGTTTGATATACTTGATCCATATGTGGGACATTATCGTTATTACGATATATCATATAATATGTCTCAGTACCATTGTGTCTACTAGATACATAGAAAGTATCTGCATAGGCTAACGGTGATTTCGCACCGAGGCCAAAACCTCCAATCTCGAAGTTGTTGTCTCTCTTAGTCGAAGCACCAAATGTAGTAAATACATTTTGTACACGATCTTGAGAAAGGCCACATCCATAATCATGGAACATAATACACTCATCTACTCCTAGAATCGTGTTCTTCTCAATGTATTCAATACAAACCGTTTGCTTTGTAGACCAAAAAGCAGTGTTATCCCCTGTTTCCATAGGAATCTTACCTTCTAGCTTTAAATTTCGCTCACGGTTTGCATCGATACAATTAGAAGTGATCTCACGGACAATCGAACCAATAGGATCCGAGTATAAATTAATAAGGCTATCCATAATGATAGCCTGTGATCCGTCCGTTATTTTAAACTTGTGTTGTTGCTGTACGCCGATAACTTCTTCGACGTTTGTGTGTTGTTGTAGTTTCATTTCTTTGGTTAATTAATTTTTAATATATCTCTTCTTTTAAGTCAGGTACTGAAGAAACTTCTTGATTTTCAGGTATCTCAACACCTAATCTTTCTTCTAATTCCTCCCTTAGATCAGGATGTTTAAACAGTACTTTTGCAACTCTATGAGATGAGTCTGTAATATTATGGTATTTAAAGATTTGTATCTTATAATCTTGAGGAAACTCAGAGTATTTACCTTTCAAATACAAATTGTATATATCTTGGTAATCTTCTGGTACATTAAATACAAACATAACATGGTTAGTGTCAGGGTCATACTTACTATGAAAAATAGAACATTGTTCTAATTTCTCCTCATATAAAATAAATTCTTTAGTTCCATGAAATTTATATAATAAAAAAATATGATTTGCAAGCTCTGGATATTCTTTAGCGCCTACATAGGTGTTGACTAGATTACGTTTTTTAATATCTACAAAATATGCCAACATAGGCAATATATAAGTAAATGATTTTGTCTTCATAGTCATTTTTTTTATCAATAAGTTACAGCTTCTTCGAAACCTTGTTTAACATTCCAATTATTAGTTTCCTTGTAGTGCTTATACTCAGTTAATAAAGATTCAATCTCTTTATCTCCTTCATTTAACCATTCTATAGGAAGCTGATAAACTGCTACATCATATGCACCTTTCGTATCCACTGCTACTATATAAGGTATTACCTTATAGTCAGGATACTCAGCTTTGATTGCACTAATGTAAAAAGCAAGTTGTCTATAATAAGAATACTGTAAACATGAATACATAAATCCTGTTACATGCCAATCTCTTTGAAGTATACCAGTTTTAGGTTCAAGTGGTCTACACTCTCCATATATCTGATTACTTGTAGTTTTAAGATCAACTAACGTTACAGTCTTATTCTCTTCATCAACTGTGATTCTATCTAATTTAGATTTACAGTCCACTCCATGCATATTGAAATAAATTTCTTTTTCTGCAAAGGAAATATCTTCATTTTGATACAATAGTTTATTTGAAACTACGTGTCCTTTTAAAGATGTTAGACATCCTTCTATAATTTGACGATCTTTTGCTGTAAGAGCAATTTTACCATCTGCAGCCTTTAAGAATTCATAGAAAGCTACATTTTCTGCTTTCTTTTTGAAACTCTTAAGTATTGTTTCAGGTTTAGAATGAGATGGTTTGTATCCTGAGATTTGATACGCCATTTGAGGTATCTGATCTTCTGGTGTACCAGATTTCTCTAATTCAAAATACGCTTTAATATACTCTCCCATTTTTCCTCCAATAGGCTCAACATCAGCCATAATGAATTCATCAGGTTCAAGTGTAAATTTATGAATAAGAGTTCCAAGCTCCATTGCGGCGCTCTTGGTCTGCATCTCATGTTGCTTTCGCATTATAAATCTTCTAGGAGACACTTTAAGCTCTCCTAAATCACTATTGGAAATATCTTCCTTAGCGTAGTAATTCGGTTCGTTTGACATCAGTTTGATCAAGTGTTAAGGTTAGTAATTCCATGTATTCATTGTACAACTCTTGTCGTACTGTATGTGCGTGTATTCTAGCATTAGCTATTTTACGAGAACCATCATCTAGAATTTCCTTATTAATATATAATTCAGGATCTTCTAAAGCTTGTTCAAGGTAATACCGCACAATATTGTCGTGCCCATGCTCCATTGCTGAAGTAAGCAATCTAATATCCATAAAGAATCTGAGATTGTTAAAACATTTCTCTTTAAACTCTTCAGGATATTTGATATTAATTTTAGACATACTTAAGATTTTAAAACGTTAATATAAACTCCTGGGTTTTCTTTATCGTATTCAAACTTGACAAATATTGGAAGCATTTCGTCTGCATTATCATCGTCTATCCAACCGTACTTTACCATTTGATCTTGTATTGTTTGAGCAGGATTGATATAATCAAACTTATGTTTACTCTTACGTACAAACTTAAATGATATTCTATAAGGTTTAGATTTACCTTTGATCATCTTTTTAAATACTTTCTCATTGTCTTTCCACGCTTCTTTACTTTCTTTATAGTATCGTTGCGTTTGTTTAGATACTATAAAGTATCTACCCGTCCATCTTCTACCATTTTTACTTGAGGGGACGTTCCCTGGTATAAATATTCCTCGTGGCATACATATTCTATTAGTTCGGCTGCAGCTTTTAAACTATTATTAGCTATAAAGTCTGACAGATCTTTTGCTTTGTAGTCAAAGGTATCAAATTTTCCGTTAGTAAAAAATAACGGCATAAACCCATACAGTTTCCTATGTTTGTTAGCAAAAGATATTCCAGTGCGGTCAAAGTCATATAATATGTAAATTCTTGCAAATCTGTCATTTAGATTCTTTGCAATATCTGCAGGAATGACACAACTTTCTGATGATGGAGCAATAGATGGTATTCCCCATATATCTAAACACATAACATCTTTGAGTGATTTAGTAATAACTAGTATGTCTCCGCTTTTAGGCAGTTGGCTCAAACCTTGAAGGTCAGGCACACTAGTATTACTAAGCCATTTAAATTTGCTATATGGTTGATATATTTTCACTTTTCCTTCTCCAAAGTTGTAAGCGTAAATAGGATTGTACCTATTAGAACTAACAATGAGATTACCATTAACCCACACGTGTTCTGCAGGTTGGACGTGAAATTTATTAAGGATGTCGCAACATATTCCATATTTAGACCAAAAAGTTTTATCCTCCTTAGAGTTCCAGGGACGTGATTTAATTTGTATAGTAGTAGAAGAGTCTTCTATATTTTCCAACTCTTTTACATGCTTACCTACGTATTGTTTAGTAGGGGCCATAAAAGATTTAGTAGAAATTCCTAATTGAAAATCATTATCTACAAGACGGTATGTGTCAAACCGTTTAAGTCCAAACATTTTTGTAAGGAATGTAAAACAATCACCTGTATCGCCTGTACTAAAATCTTTAAAGAAGAATTTACCACTGTTATGTCTAAAAATAGTAAAAGAAGGAGATTTATCTTTACGTAAAGGAGAACACATAGCTCTCCCATACTTAAAATCTTTACCTATATAATAAGAGAAGATGTCTAAGCAAGTTACCCTGCTTAGAATCTCATCTTCACTTAGTTCTACTACTTTACTGCCGTACATTAGAACGGCATTTCAGCACCACCTGTAGCCATAACTGTATCTGGAGTTACTGCAGCTGCATCTGGTTCAGGCTTAACCAATTTCTTCTTATTCCAATCAGAAATATAGATGTTACTTTTGTCGGCTGGTACTTCCATAGCCTCAATAAAGTTAGGGAATTTAGGAAGAGATACATATTTACCTTTGTAAATAAATAGCATTCTAAACTTTCTACCCATATACTTTTGACCAAAAAGATTTATAACTTTATTTGCATACTCTGCAAACGTTGTTACATTATCGATAACAAACTCTGCTTCAGGCATACACTTAGTAGCAATATGCTTTACACGACGAGATACATCTGTAGCTTGCTTCTCTACATCTCCAAAATCTGGATTAGCAGGGAATTCTGCATGCTTAACTGTTGCACCATTAGACTGCTTGAACTCAAAGTCAAGTCTTCCGCCTTTATCCATATTTAGTGATACGCTCACTAATTCACAATTTTCTTGGATACCTACTGATGGCATTACTCCACCTGTACTGTTACTTTCTACGTTACTTCCGTACATTTTTTCTCTCTTTTAGAAATTAATTAATTATTGATAATCTTCGATAGCCTTTGCTACCAATGCTAAATCGTTTGGTATTTTAACAGATCCAAACATGTCTTTCGGAGTTTTACCAGTATTAGCGCCGTCGTTTTGTGTAATAAACGAGTACGTCATACCATTATCACTCTTTGTGACATCTGTATACAATACAATTGTAAACATACCTTCTAGAGTAACTACATTGTCCATCATTTTACCGATAGTCTTTGCTTTGGTAACTTTATTACCATGTGCATCAAATGTAGTTTCTGAGTGCATCATAAACACAACTAATAAATCATCACGCATAGATTTAACTGCATTGATAACTGACCAAGCATTCTGAGCAATCTCAGTAAACTTCTTGAAACCAGTTTCGCTAGCTCTACGCATATACTCATTAGCCATAGTGTATTGATAATCATCAACAATGATCGTCTTGATTTCAGGACGTTTTTCGTTGATGTAATTCAAACATCCAAGAATCTCATGAGGTACATCTGTTGAACAGAATCTACCTTTAGGGTTCTCTTTGTCGAATACAGGATATTTAGTCTTCCATCCTTTGAATGGTAACGCCTTACGAGCTACGTTTACAATGAATGTTGACTCAGGGTTTAAGTTCTCGATTGAAGTGGATTTCCCTGTTCCACTAGCGCCAACTACTAATACTTCTTGTGCCATTTAAAATAGATTAATTTCGGTTTTTACTTTTTCTTCTTCTGCATGCCTTGCTGCCCATTTAGTACCTCTAAACTCTGGATGCTTTTCTTGTAGTTTACGGCGACAACGTCCTATACCCTCAAAAGAAGGGTATGTTTTGTTGTTTAAACCTTTTAGAAAATCTTTAGTGCTTAGTGTATCAATGTCAACACCATAGTCTAGCAATACAAATGCATACAGAACGTAATCGCTATTTCTAGCTGTAAACTTATTAAGTAGTATCTTGGATACTATCTTCTCGTACTTCTTCACTTTCATTGCTCGAATAGGTTGGTGGTTTAGCATCTAATATTTGATTATGAGCCAAATCATTCTCCATTAAAGCAATGCAAGGCTCGCCCTCTCTAACCTTCAAGTAATGCCAAAATATAGCATTATCTGTAGGCCATCTCTTTGGGCCGTATGCCCTAATACCAAGCATCTCTGGTCTGTGTGTTACTACAACAATGTCAGAATACATATAACATGCATCTGCACCAAAGATGTCTTGTTTCTTAGGGTAATGTAAATCAGGGTTTTGGATACGCTCTGAATTCTCTATGTTACGATTCATTTGAGATATTAGAATAAATGCCACTCTAATAACTTTCTTTAAACCATTGAACATAGCCATCAGATCATAGAGTAAATCTCTATCTTGTGCGCCTCCTGCCTTCTTTACAAGCAGAGTATGATCTAACATAACTATAACAGGTTTATCTTTTTCTTTAGAGAACGCTAATATAGTTGCTTCTAAAGATTTGACACTACCTGGTATATCTACGTAATTTATATCATACTTATTTAACTTGCGAGCTTCTTGTACTGCATTCATATAATAGTTGTCATTCAAAGTAAATTTGTCTGACGCACTATATAACTGCTGTGTAGTAAGTTTCATCTTATTACTAAGTTTACGGCCAATTAGCCGTGAAGATAGCATCTCAAAGTTAAATGATAGTATTGCAAAATCATCCTCTTGATTAAGATCTTTCAATCCTGTCTCAAGTTGGCCTAATACTGCAGTTTTACCGCTACCAGACATACCAGCAATAGTTGTGATAGTCTGCCATTCAATCCCTCCCATAGAAATGTTATTAAACTTTTTCCATGGGGTGGTTAGAGATTTAATAGTTCCCTTTCTTCTACCATCTATGTAGCGTAATGCTGCACTAGAGGCTTTAGATATGTGGCGCCAAGGTAACGCTTTGTGTTCCTCGCTCATATTAAATCTTCTCCGTATTTTTGTTCCTCACTCGCTTTTGGAGGTTCTATTCCATCATACATAGTCCAAGCTTCTTGGTTTAAGTATGTGCTCATCATTTTCCAACGCGGTCGAAACTCATTAGTATAACTGGCTTGCTTTCTGTCTTCATGTTCAGCTGCAATAGCTTTAAGAATAGTTTCATGCAATCCAGGACTTCTCTCTATTAATGATATGTATTTAAGCTTATTACGCTTCATATCATTATGTAAAGGTCTGCCTTGATCCCTCATAGGATAGGCAATTACAAATTGATTCCAACAATCTTCACATCCTCGCACTTTAAATAAATCCAACGCTTTTTGACGGAGCACAAGAGACTGATCGGGCATTATTTTAACAAAGCCTCGTGTCTGTAATTTTACACTGTCTATAGGTAGGATTTCTAAATATTTCTGAACTTGTTTATCTCCTTCACTTTTAAGAAGCATGTAAACAAATTCGCTAGGAGTGAGATGGTTGCCTTTCAACTTGGTTAAGTTCAAAGATACTTTCATCGCAATTTAGGTATTTATCAAGTTCCTCTTCAGTTAAATCTACCAGAACCTCATCTGGTAAACATCTCATTTCTTCTTCACATTTGATACAATTAATCATAACTGTTTAAATTGCCATTGGCATCCCAATGAGGCGCCATGAGAAGATATAAATATACGTCTTTTTCAGTTACTTTGCAACCAAATTCCGCTTTCATTATATCTGCCACAGCACTCGGAGGTAGATCAATTAAGTCTTCATAATAAAATTTTAAAACTTGATACAAGCTATAAATTTCATGCATTTCTAACCTTTTACCTCTATAGGGACTATCCTTCATACTTACATTTTAAAACGGTAGGCTCTCATGTTTTAACATATCAACATAAGGATCTATCGAAAATTCTTTTGTAAATGTATGTAATTTAGTATACTTTTCCAAGGCATTCATAGGGTGCGCACTTTTAAGAGCTTCTGTGCATGCATTATATGCAGACCAAGCTGTACGCTCTGTAAATGCGGAAGAATTAAACCATTCATCTGTTGCTTTCTTAAGCTGTGCACCATTTAGTACACCCTCATTAACAAATAATTGGCCTAAATAATTTCCTGCGTCTGTATCGCTAAAATGTATTTGTTCCATAGTCAATTTGTCTTCAACAGATTGATCATAACGACGATCTACATCATCAAATAACTTTTGTATAAGTTTATCCAGATCATCTTCTACATTCTGCGTGTGTTTACGCATTTTAATAATATCACCTGTAAACATAAGGTTAGAGCATACTACTACTGATGCTCCACCACATACACCTATAGGTAATGTTTTGTCATAAGAATTACGAAAGCCAATACTTCTATTCATACCACTACCTGATAACTGAGAGCCATCATGAAATGTCATACTACCAAACATCTGTTGGCCTCTATGATTTATTTCTAACTTTGTCTCAAAAGGTGAGGTATTGTAATGCTTTGTACCTGCTTCTTTAATTTTTGTAACTAATTCTTGGTGACTTACTGGTATGTAAGTCTCTGTTTGCTCAGGGACCTTGATAAGGCCCAACTCAGCGAAATCTACTAACTTTGCCATTGCTTCCGTCTGTTTTAGGGTATCTAATTGTTTCTACATGCCTATGCTTTTGATAGGCTTTTGGATAATCAAATCCAAACATAAGACGGAATATATTTGTAGTAACATATCCCGTCATATCTTTTTCTTGTTCTTCTACCTTTTCCTCTTCTATAAGAGGTTCATAGTTTAAATAATTTTTACTAGGCATGAGTGTGTTTGTTTTCTAGTTTGTCTACTTTACTTTTTAAAGTTAAAATCTCTTCAGTTATTAGTTTTAGAAGCTTACCTTGTTCGGTTGATGCAGTAGTAAGTTTTTCTATAGCTTTTGCTATTTCTTCTACTATATTGTTTGTTGCTTCTTCATGTGCTTTTACACGCTGTTCAATAAACAGTTTTTTCATTTCGCCCATACTTAATGGTTTTTTAATATTAGGTTAATACTCTTTAAATTATTATTTGGTATATTCATTATATGAATAAATTCACAAAATTTCTATACGCATTAATAATGGTGATAGTTTACTCCATAGCTATATTTATTTAATTGGTTGAAGCAAAGAGAGTAAGTTCCCACCACCCTCTATACTTTCAACGCTGACTTTTAAATCCCAGTTTAAAAGTTTTGCCTCAACTTCACTAAAAGCTATTAAATGTTGAGGACTTTAGTTATGCAGCGTTCACGTAGCTTGCTCACGTATTAAAATAGGCTCCCAGGTTTGGTATCGAAGTCTTACGCTCGGTAGCTGGGATTATTAGAGTTTAACCGTTAATCACTCATGCCTAATTTACATAACTTGTAGTCTTATTGGTATTGTTGATCCACATTCCTCTAGTTATGTTAAAAAATATATCTAATTGTATTCCAAGGTATAATCTTTTCATGTAAAGCCTTAAATGCATCTATGTACAAATGCTTTAGATGTCTAGCATACCTTATGTTAGTTCCACCATATTGTGAAACTTTTTCTTCCTGTATTGCAGGATTCCACAAGTGAACCTCTGTTTCAGGGTGTTTTACTAAATTCTCTTCATGTTTTTTCTCGTTATGTGTTAAAAATATTACCTCTGATAATACCTTGTCCTTATTACTAACGTGTTTGTTAAGTAACTCAAACAATTCTTCATAATCTTCTAACCAGGTATCTTCTACAATTACTGGACTGAAGTTAACATGCACATCATAGCCTGCATCTATAAATGTATCGATAGCTTTTATTCTATCAATAATCTTAGATGTGTGTGGCTCATGTAATGTAGACATATACTGTGGCATTAAACTAAACCTAATACGTATTTTACCTTGCGGATCAAAATGTAATAGATGTCGGTTAACATACTTAGTAGCAAAGCTACCCATTGCAACAGGATGATCTCTAAAGAATTTAAAGATTCTTTCCCAATCATGGTATTTAGCATGCAATGCAAAGTCTTCGTTACAACTAATGTCGTATGTAGTATACTTTGCATGTGTCTGATTAGGTTTCTCCACGGGTGTGAAGTATGCATGGTTATTTATTTCTGTAAGTATATCACCTGTATTGGTGGCTACACTTAATCCTTCAGGTTTATGGCGCTTCATATAACAGTATGAACAGTTATACAAGCAGCCATAACCAAAGGAGGGCGAAATAAAATCTGTGCTACGTCCTGATGGACGTATTGTAAATGTTTTACGCCGTACTTTTTGTACTAACATTTTATCTAGTTTATAATTAATCTACAATTCCACTTCCATAAAACTCGCCCATAGTTTGAGCTCTGCGAACATGTGTGTTAGTGCAATACATGAACCTTCCAAACTTTGTATGTCCCACTTGTATCCAATTATATTTAGGGTCGTTTAAATCTATTTTATCCCTATCTACTCTAGGAGCATCTTCCATCTTTGTAGTTCTATCGTGTCGGTGTCTGTCTTTAAAATCTTGTGCTTTCATTATACTGTGATTTCGTCTATAGTATCCACCCATTTCACAATCTGTCCTTCTTGTCGCTTGTTAAGCCACGAGACTTCCTGTGTATTAGGTGCATATAAATTAATAATAACTGCTGTTTTACCTGGGACATACCTAATAATACGCCCAGTACGTTGTATATTATCAAGTTTCTTAGAACTACCTGCAGCCACAATACCTAAAGAACAATCAGGTACATCAAAACCTGCATTCAAAGCTTTAACTGAGCTTATCACACGCTGTTTTGTTCTACCATCTTTAAACTTCTTGAGTATTTGTGTTTGCTCTTTCTTAGTACGTTTACTATGAAAGCTAAGACATATATCACCCAATTCTTCTTGTACATCATCTGCAAATTTAGTTGATGCACTGAACAACAGAGCTTTACGGTCATTAAACTTATCAAGTATTGCTTTAATTACAGGTATCTTAGCTTGAGAGTTCTTGCATATATCACCACGTTTACGCATAGCATTGTAATATATAGCTGCCATTGCACGTTTATGAGGATCAGCATTTTTATCATTTAGATACTTCTTAGCTGCATTAAATGATTGTGCGCCTCCAAACCCTATTTGGCCTGCTGCATATCTAAACTGTTTATTAGCTTTATCATAGTCTTCTTGCTCATCTTCATACATTGGTACCTTTAAATTATACACAAGATAATCACTTACCCACCCATTTCTATGGCATTCCTCAATTGGAACTTCATCAATTACAGGTGCATATTGTAATAATACCTCATGCATACCATCTGTACGCTCTATTGTAGCTGTCAAACCAAATATAAACTGATATGTAATCTTATCGAATACTTTAATAAACTGTTCAGCACCATAAGCATGCATCTCATCACATATAAGTAAATCACATTTAGCTTTAGACTTATATGCAGTGTTAATTACTATTACATCACAATGATCTTTTACTTTGTTCTTGCGTAACTCTACTATCCACTGATTCTTAAGGTTAATAGTAGGTACAACTATTATAACTTTAGCTTGTGGTCTAGACTTAAGCAATCTTAGTATAACCATGATTGCTGTGAAAGTCTTACCAAAGCCTGTAGCTGCTAATAGTGTACCTCTACCTTTATTATCTGCGAACTTCTGTACTATCTCTAGTTGTCTAGAGGTTCTGCTCGAATCTTTCATATTGTTCCTTTGTTATTTTAAGAACTTTTAACATTCTGTTAGGATACTTTTCATTAGTTGCTGTATTAGGATGATTTGGTAAATAAGGTTGTAATCTGCCTGGAGCTTTAGCCCCTTTGTAATTAACAAATGTGTAATCACATATCATACATCCCTCTGTAAATCTTCTAACTTTTGCCACTTCTAACCCTTTCCATCCTTGAATTGTCACATGGTCTCCTGGTTTAAGTTCTTCTCCTGTCACGTCTTCTACTTTTTCCATACTGTTGATGTTTCTGTCTCTGCTTTTAATAGCCCTGATGGTATAATATCTAGAGTTGACTCTTCCATAATCTCTCGAAGTTTAGTACACCACGCATCTGCGTAGCTTTTATGTACTATTGTATCGATTTGATCGTGAACTGTCATCACTAGTTTAACAGGTAAATTGTTTTCATAGATATAATTACGAACCATAACAAGTGCAGATTTACACATGTCAGCACCACTACCTTGAATTGGTGTGTTCTTGCTAGCACGTTCTATCTTACCCATTACAGTTTTATCTGTATTTATACCTTGCCAATCTTCAAACCATCTGATTCTACGATATGGAGCATATGTTTTAATATGTCCATTTACTTTACCATAATTACCAAGAGAAACTAAAAAGTTTTTAATTGCAGGAAATGCTCTAAAGTATTTCTCAATTAATCTCTCTGCTTCTTTAGTAGTTATTAGTAAGGTATCAGCTAGTTTGTGTGGTCCCATACCATAGGCTAAACCGAAGTTAATACTCTTTACATTTGTGCGTAGTTTTTTATGTTCAGAACAATTGCATTTAGCTTTTGATTGCATATAAGCACAATCAGATTCTGCTGCATCTTGCCATTCTTTACCATAAACTAAATCTGCACATACACTATGAAGATCTTCTCCATCTTCTAGTGCCTTAATCCACACTGGATCTTTACTTCCTGTGGCTATAATACATAGCTCTTGTGAGCTGTAGTCGCCTGATACAAATATATAATCATCATAACCACTGATAAAGCAATTACGATAATCATTATGTGCAGGTATTTGCTGCATGTTAGGCTTACCTGATGCAACTCTACCTGTATTTAATATTTGTTTGAAGCTTGTACGGACTCTGCCGTCACTATCTACATTCTCAAAGAACTTATCACCATAACTAGTGGCAAGTTTGGCTTGCTCTTTGTATTTAATATATGTTTTGACAAATATATCTTTGCTATGAACGTTTAAATTCTTACCGTTCACATCTTCTACATCTAGTCCATATGTTTTAAATACATCTAACACTTGTTTTGGTGATGACCATTTTACATTTACTTTTCTTAACTGTTCTGTCTCTATAAAAAGATCACCTTGTATATAATCATTTACAAACTTATTAAGTTTTGCATTAGATTCTACAAATGTGTCTAATGTATTGCACATGCTCTTAACCTTATAAGATGCATTCTTTGCAAGCTTACTCCAGTTATCTTTGTCTAGTCCAATACCATTATACTCAATATCTGCATATGCTAATGCTGCATTGTTCTCAAGCTCTACTATCTTTATAAGATTGTGCTGTATCACTGTAATTGTCTGAGTATTATATAGTTGTACAAGATATTCTACATCTTTAGCACCATATACTATTTCAGATTCAGTGAATTCGTCACTACCTTTAGAGATAAAATTAACTCTTACAGATTTATCCATAACTATATCTAATTCTCTTTCAAGAACATTAAGTAAGCTATGTGACATCTGTTTACCACAATGTATAACTTGTGAAGTTAGCATAGTATCCCACACATTATTAAGTCTAATATTATGTTTCATAAGAAACTTGTAATCAAACTTAACGTTATGCAATACTTTAATTATATCAGTGTCTTCTAAAATACTCTTCAAAGGTGATATATCTATGTATCTAGTATCGATAACAAATTGCCTATTATCATCACCTATTTGTAGCATTATAAGTTTTGCATCTAAGTAGTTAAGTCCTGTGGTTTCAGTATCTACTGCAAGTACTTTTTTATCCTTGCAATATTCTACTACATCCTGCATTGTTACAATATCACAACAATCCAGAAGCTTTGGATTTCCTACGAAGCTTATCATTGAATTTTCGGTTTAGTATTTTCACTATTTCGTTTATCTTTCTGCTCGACCAATACTTGTTGCAATTCTTCTTTGTCAATTTGTGGAATCGTAAAAGTATATCTACTTGACGTGCAGACATCTTCAATTTTTTTGATCGCGACATCTCTAAATCTTTTAGGTATATAATCAGTGAGTTCCAAAGATAACATAATCTTTGAAGTTAATGAAGTAACTAATTTAATATCTCTAGTTTTTAATTGATAAGATAAGAAGTTAAGAAGAGTGTTGTAATCACTCTTCTTCTCTTCAGGCAATTCTTGCAAGAATGCATACATACGCGCAATAAACTCTTTATTGCTCTCCATTTTCATGAAGTTTAGAAGTATTCTTTCTTGGTCTACCTCTTTTAGCTTTAGGTTTAGATTTTGTTCTATTGTCAATAGTAGAAATATCTAACCTATTTTCACTTGTACGTGTAGCACACTCTCTTAAACCTTGTTCTAAATCATACATATAAATCTCAAGAGATCTATATTGAGATATAGTCATTAAAAGTGTAAACACTGATATGATTATAGCCATAATGGCTAGTACGAACGCTATTGTTGTGCTCATAATAATTAGTTGATTAAGTTGTTAAATAGTTTTTGAAATCCTTTTTCAGTTACTCCTGTTTTAATAAATCTTATCTCTTCTTGATTGAAGTTAAGATGTGAAATCTCTTGAGCAGTGTCAGAGTAATAAATCTCTTTTACTGTTTCAAGTGTAATGTTAGAGACACCAAAAGTAACTCCTGAAACACTACATGTACCTAATACTGCTCCAATACCATCATTAGATATTGTTACAAAGTAAGCTTGCTCACCTATTTGAGTGACAGTTACATCTTTAGATTGTGGAAACTCCATAATAATAAATGGAGAGCCTTCGGAAAGACTCTCCTTATTTATTTTTAGGCAGATAAATCATCCACTACTTGTGTAACATTTACACCTACTTTGTCATGCGCAATAAGTGTGTCTTCTGCATTTAAATCAAATGAGATTTCACAATTACGATAGATAGGACGACCACCATTCATTAATATGTCACCGTTAGATGGATTAACTTTAGGTTGTTGCTCTCCTCCATTCCAAGTTCTTTGCTCGAAAGTTTCAGTGATTAATAGTTTACACTCTTTACCGATAGTAATAGAGAAATCACATCCCTCTGTGATATTATACTTGTCGATAAATTGCTTAGAAACTGTTTGAAATGCTACTCTACGTTGAATACCATCTCCAACTCCTGGATAACCTTCTAAGAAGAATCCTAATGGATTTGCTTCAGCTGGCTTCTCTGTTTCTTGACGTAACTGTAACTGAAAGATTTCAGGGTTACGAGTTGCTAAAATTTGCTCAACCGTTACGGGAGCTGTTGCTGTGTTTGTGTTTTGTTCCATGATAGGATACTTGTTGATTAATTAATAAATGGTTGATATAAAGTTTAATGAATTTAACAGAACAGTATAAATTAGGATTACTTTTTATAAGATGATCAGTCTAACCTAATAATACTGTTCTGTTAGCGATTATGGGAAAACGCTTAGTGAAGCACATGAGAATCGAACTCATGTTTATACCATATGCTTCTTAAAACCAAACACAAGCGTTCAGGACTTGGTTTACGGGCAGCTTTGCATACGCCCACCCATCTAGTTCTTTATGTTTGGTACATAGTACTCTGAGATTACGAGTACTAATGATGTGTCTTTGATAGGATTATAGCCCGCCAAGGCATTCCCTCTTTTATCCACACTCTTTTGAAGTGTATCACATCAGTGACGGTTAGTATAGCTAACCACGCTTATCGATAATACCTACTCACACAATAATAAATCTATAATAGAGTAGCGAACCCTAAAACAAATGTTTCTTGTGCGAACACCTATACCTTGCGAGTATAAAATGCACTACATTCACCTAAGTGTGTAGTATTAGTCACCTTTCAGCACTATCGTCCACTGTCTTTTGCTTTTTTTTAAGTTGTTTAGAATCAACTGCCAATTGTTGGGGGAGTGCAGTGGAGATTGCTCACATCCTTTTGAGATGCAAATACAACACTAGCCCATATGATTTGTCAAATCACGGTAATTTTAGACATCCCGAAGGACACCTATTTTACTGAACAATACCCATACATAGCTTGACGAGCTAACTCTGAACTTGTTCTACAGATTATTCTTATTGGGATTACTCCCGCAACATTAGCTGGCAACTAATGTCACACATTCACTCAGGCGATAGCCCTCTGTTTCAATGTGATATTCTGCTTGCGTAGATTGACCATAAATGGCAACACACCAAGAGTATTTCTCCCCTTGATGTGTCTTTAACACATTACTGTGCTTATCGGGCCACGCCCCATATTTTTAATACTTGCTTATGAACAGAACATAAGACTACATTTAGCAACTACGTCAGTCACTCACGTGTAATGTTAAACACTTTATACGCTAGCACAATGCAGTGCGCATCTGTTTCGCTTTGCATTCAAAGCGTATCTCTTAGCTGCACGAAAAATATCCTTTCAAAATATTCCTCTATCATCTTAAGCCAAAGAACGCATGCTGTTTCTTCTTTTTTCGTACTAGTGAACTCACTAGACGTGCGAAAGTCTTGCAGACGTCATACTGCAGCCCTCTGAAGAGTAGCAGGAATCGAACCTGCACTAACCATTTACTCTTAATAATCATTAGGTTAACACTCTAAACCGTTCCTATGGATGGTTCTTATTCACTCATTTTACAAGAGTGTCTTTATTAACATTTAAGGCCTCATAAGTGAGCTATAAGCTCAAACTGTTTGGCACTACCTAATGTGCAAGGGCTAATCTCTAAGATAACCGCTTGTATTATAATCAGAGACTACATTTAGCCCCTGATTTTCTGATAATAGCTATAAGATCTATCAATTCTGTCGCAGACATACCATTTGGCAATGTGATAGATAGTTTAGTATTATTATGTTCAACACGCTCTTCACGTGGTTTTGTAATACTAACACTTTTAGCTGGTAATCTCTTAGCATTGCACAATGTAGTGCGAGCTTTGGTCCAATACTTATTTTTTATACGCTCACCTTTATTGTTTACGTATGAAGGCATAGTATACCTTTTTGGTAAGTCTTTGATACTTACAGGGAGTTTACCCTTAAAGAATACTCTTTCTATTTGTAGCATTCTTACAATCTCTTCTTTGATTTCTAGTGGAGTAGTTAGTTGTCTTCTCATAACTTTTTATAGGTTTTAAAGTGAATGGATTAATGTTATTGTCTTTTTTGAATTGTGCTATTGCTTGTTTAACTGATAAATAGTCTTCTTGTCTCATAATGTTAATTAATTAGATACTTACATCGAACTCAGTTTGTAACTCTCTTAACCTAAAATGCATAGCATTAAAGTCCGAGCGCGTTCCGATGTAAGCATTGTAAGATAGATTAACGAGTTTGCGCTCGGCGTTTTATTTAACTATGTCTTCTCTGACACGACCATAACTCGTGGTGTAGTTACCTAGCTTTTTTTGTTCGGTGTTGGAAGGCCACTCGCATCTTCACCGTTTTCTTCTTCGTGACATTGTTGACAAGTATGAAACTGATCACAATTACACGTTAGCTCAGGACTTATGTTGTATAAATCCCAAGCATCTTGTGCATCTTCATAAAACATCATTTATTGTTTTATATGGTCCTACCTTAGTCTTAGAATGTATAGAATAATATCTACAAGACTCTGCAGTATTATCTCTATACTTTAAGAACTCAAGTATATTCATATCTGCTTCATCTAAACAAATACTGTTTATCTTCTCAAATATTCTTTTAATACTAGTCCAATCTTTATCTAATTGAGCTTTCTTTAATTCGTCGTTAATGTCCATAATCTGTATTTTAGCTATATTTATAATGTAAGGTTAAATGATTTACTAATGAAAGGTGCTAATGTGTGCGTGTGTTGAGTGGAACACTCTGTAACTCACACTACTACTGCACTAAAGCACTAATAGTGCACCATTGAAGGTGTCCACTACTGCACTTTAGCACTAACAGCCTTAAAATTGAGCCAAGGTGGTACTGTGCTTCACACCTTTAGCTCCGAGTCTTACTCTGCCACAACAACACGCGACCTATGGTACAACCCAGTTTTCTCAAACTTAGGTTGGTCCTTATAGAACGGCGTATCCTGCGACAATTTCTCTATGCGATAACCTTCGTACACTGTACCAACCACCATTGTTTCAGCAATGGCAGTAGCTACAGGTTCGTAAGCTGTTGCAACAGAGAAGTCTGCTCTAGCGATAACACCAAGCAAAGAACCCTCTTTGACTGCAGTTGTAAACACAACTTGCATCCATTCAGGATTCTTCGTCGGCTTGATGTCCGCTATTCGAATCTTGTTTCCCATAATTGGCACGGGGCATTCTGCTCCCGCAATTTTTAGTGGGGGTTTTTCCTGAAGTGGTCCACTAATTCATTTTCGCAAAAAAAATTTTATAAAGCTTTGATATAAAAAATAAAAATTATATATTGCGCGCACTGTGTGTTTTCTCGATTCATAGTTTTTGGTTTTTTTGGTTGAAATACCCCTTTCGTTCTGAGAGGGGTATTTTTTTTTAATTTTTTTTAAAAAATATTGTAGAGGATAGAAATTTTTATTACGTTTGCATCCTGGGTTACCAAACCGACACTTCAATTTTAAAACGATTGTTGGGACAGATAAATAATATTCATCTGATGTTTGAGAGTTGAACCAGCAATGACTCTCCCAATTGAAAAGTTAGTGGCGTTTCAATTTGGTTTTCTTTTGGCCACTTTTCTTTTAACTTTAAAATGTTTTAATTATGGCAAACAACACAATATCTGATGATGAGTATATCAAAGACTTCGCAAAAAGAGCAGATGAATCTAAGCACGATACCTTTGATTCGTGGATTTTAGATTTAGAAGACCAAGAACAGCCAGAAGCTTGTAGTATTGATAATCCAGATTGCGAGAACTGCGGATCGTAGTATATGGAAAATAAACAAAAGCGCCAACCCAAAGGGAATATAAAGTTTAATATAACTTTATCCGAGGAGCAGAAACAAGCCAAAGAAAATATTTTAAATCATGCCTATAGTTTTGTAGTGGGTAAAGCAGGGAGCGGTAAAACTCTTCTTGCTGTCCAGATAGCACTAGATATGTTTTTTAAAAGACAGTATAATAGGGTTATTATTACAAGGCCTACTGTAGCTACAGAAGATAATGGGTTTCTTCCAGGTGATGAGAAGGAAAAGCTAGAACCTTGGCTTGTACCTATCATGTCGAACATGCGTAAGGTTTACAATAAACCTGATAAGATTCAAAAAATGATGGATGAAGAAGAGATAGAGCTTGTATCTCTCTCTCATTTTAGAGGTAGAACATTTGATAGTGCAGTAGTTATAGTTGATGAGTTTCAGAATCTTACAAAAGCACAGCTTAGAATGGCACTTGGTAGATTAGGTAAGGATTCTATAATGATCTTTTGTGGAGATAATCAACAGATTGATCTAAAAGATAAATTTAATTCTGCTATAGATGATATTGCTAAGTTAGAACAAAGTTCGTATGTTTACAAAATCGTTTTAGAGGATAACCATAGACACAGCGCTATAGATAGCGTTCTTAAACTATTGACAGGATACTAATGAGTGAAATAGAATTTAGAGTTTGCACTAAAATAACTCAGCGCGCTCAAATAGGTAAAGAGAAGTACGGAACCACAATGGAACGTACAGATCTAACTAAATTACAATGGCTAAAACATGCACAAGAAGAGGCTATGGATTTAGCAGTGTATTTAGAAAAACTAATTCAAGAACTAGAAAATGATATTCCAGGAACTAAATAAATTCAACAATGTTGTATTTACAGAAGACGGACACACATATACTATAGATGGTAAACCTGCAATTTCAGTTACCACGTTTATAGGAAAATTTAAGAAACCATTCGAGAGAGACTTTTGGGCAGCAAGAACCGCACAGAAAGAAAATACAGAAGTACAAGATATTTTAGATAAGTGGGATTCGATTAGTCTGCGCGCATGCAATAAAGGTAGTAAGTTTCATGCATTCGCTGAAAATTACATTAATAATAAAGTTCTTCCTAATACAATATATGACTTCGATATAGATATGAAGGCGTATGATAAAATTGAATCCCATTTTTTAAAATTTTATGAAGAATCAAAAGAAAATCTTATACCTGTTAGCTCTGAGCTGTGCGTTGGTTCTAGCCAGCTTGGGATATGCGGTATGGTTGACCAGTTATACTATTCAAAAACTCTTGATTCTTTGGTCATATTTGACTGGAAGACAAACAAAAAAATGAACTACACTAGCAAGTACCAAAATAAGATGCTTGCCCCTATTTCCCACCTAGATGAGTGTGAATTTTCTACATACTCCCTCCAACTCTCCCTTTACAAGTACATTATAGAGCTTGAGACGAAGCTTAAGATTAAGAAGTGTTTTATAGTATGGTTTAATGAGAATAATGATTCTTATAAGCTTATAGAGTGCGCAGATTATAAAAAAGAAATAGTTAATATGTTGAATTATAATTAATTTTATTATATTTGTCCCATGGACAATTTTGAAAAGACTATAAGAAAGTATTATGATCTTCCTATGGAAGGTAATATGTGCGAAGGATGTTTAGTGAAGTATAAGAGTAGATATAGAATTGACCAACTACTTCATATGAACTCTAAAACTCAATCAAACCTTGGTATTGATTCAACTGCTGAAGAGAGACAAAAAGCTTTAGATACTGCTAAATATGTTAAGACAGCTATAATGATGCACGACAAAGCTAAAGCAGAGACTATGTTTCCAGAAATAAACTTATTTGAAGATGATAATACCCTTAAAAGCTAACATAGCGCAGTCTTTTAAAGCGTATATACAAATTCTTAATCCTATATTAAAACTTAAGGATAAAGAAATTGAGGTACTTTCTAGTTTTTTATCTATATGGTATAAGAATAGAAGTAATGAGAATATAGATAAACTTTTATTCTCTACTCCTGTTAGGAAGATGGTAAGAAATTCTATAGATATGTCTGAAGCATCATTTAATAATCACATCACAATGCTTAGAAAAAAGAAGATGATTATTGATAAGAAGTTGAACCCCAATATCTTAAATGGAATTACAGATACAGGGATAGAGATAACATACAAAATAGAGTGGACAAACTAATAAAGAAGTTAGCTAAGAAGTATAATCTAAGCGAGTTCAAAACAGAACTTATAATTAAATCTCAATTCGGACTTCTAAAAGAAGTTATAGAAGAGGGAGATTTTGAGTCTACTCGATTGAAACATTTAGGTATGTTTACAGTGAAAAAGAATAGATTTAAATATTATAAAAATGGCAGAAGAGAAAAAGGGAGCAAAAGAGAAGATGTCTGAAATCCTTAACGGATGGAAGAATGTAGTATTCCCAAATGAACATGTAGAAAAGATAGCAGAGGCTAGAGCAAGTATTTGCTCAAACTGCGAGTTCAATGTTAAAAGTAGATGTAAAAAATGCGGGTGTCCGCTAATAGCTAAAACACGGTCAATGCAATCACATTGCCCACTTAAAAAATGGTAAACATGATTAATTATGAACCTTTAGGAAACCACATTGTAGTGGAAATGCCAGATGTGGCGAAAGAGACAGATAGCGGGATTATTAAATCTGAGTCTATGCTGAAAGAAGAGAGAGATAAAAGAGATGGGCATGCTAAAGTTGTAGCAGTTAGTCAAGATGTTAAAACAGTGAAAGTCGGAGACACTGTAATACCAAAAGGCCAAGGCTTTATGGTTATGGTGGACGAAATAGAATATTTCCAAATGAACATGTTTGATGTATTAGGCGTTGTACGTCCCTCTAAAAAATCTGAAAAGTTAAGAGTTAATCAGTCTTCATGATACTAGAAAGCTTTGATACAGATGTAAATTTTTGGAAATTGCATCCTCAATTAAAAGTCCCCCTCCCCTTTGCTTCTATCTATAAAGAAGATAAAAGTAAAGCAAAAGGCAAAAGCTCACAGATAATGTGGGCTATTGCTCTTTTAGCAGACCCTGATTCTAAATTTTCTAATGTATCTTATAATACACGTAAAGAAATGATCTCAAAAGATTATTTAAAGGATACAAAGTTTGATTGGACTCAATATAAGGAGGCGATACATTTTTATGAAACTACTTTAGTTACTCCTGCTAAAAGGCAACTAATGGTGTGGAATAAAAAGATGGATGAGAAAACATTGTATTTAGACACACTCACTTATGAGGATAATGCAGATACTATCGAAGGATTACTTAAAACAAATGTTAAATTGTTTGAGGATTATGAACGTCTTCTTAAACTCGTGGATAAAGAAACTAACGAAGGTTCTACAAAAGGAGGAGCAGAAGAATCTGCATCCGAGAAAGGATTAATATGATTATTAATAAAGCAGCTTTTTTACTTAAAGAAATACCTCAGTTCCATCCAGCTAGTGAGGAATACTTGCTATTCTGGAGAGAGGAGAAAAAGAGGTGTATCGAGGGTTACTGGGTAGGCGGAGTATGGATGCCAGGTAACCTTTATTTTTATGTAAACTATTGGACAATCCTTTTAAATAAAACTACACACTCTAAAACTAAAACTCCAGGTAAACCTTTTCTTAGAGATCTTGAGTGGGAATTCTTTTACAATTGGTGTGAAGCCAGGGGATTCTCTGGATTTGAAGATGATAAAGAATTCACTGCTAATAGAGAATATATAGAAAAAGGGGTAGATCCTAATGGGAGAAAGTATATTCCCGCAGCAGAGTATATGCGTAGGACACATAAAAAGAACTTAGGCAGGCCATTATGGGAAAATGAAGCTAAAAACTTTATGATGATGGGAAGCCGTGGATTCGGTAAATCATACTCTGTTGCAGGTGGAGTTATCGGACATGAATTTGTATTTGACGGTATGAAAGCATATAATCCAGAATACATAGGTAATCCACCATCTACAGAAATTGTAGCAGGAGCAGGGGATGCTAAGTACTCTGGAGATATATTAAAAAAGACACAATTTGGATTGGATAATTTACCTGGAGGAATTGAGATTGGGAATAAGTTTTTTCCTTCACCTTTCTCTAAACAATACGGGGGAAGTTGGTACTCTGGTAAAGAGGTTATTGCAGAGTATAAAAAGAAATTAGGTGGTACCTGGAAAGTAATGGGTAGTAAGTCTAAGATTAAACATCGTACATTTAAAGACAACCCTTTTGCTGCCAATGGTACTCGTCCCGCTGTAATGGTGATGGAGGAGATTGGTATGTTTAATAATCTTAAAGCATCCCATGAAGCCTCTGTAGAATGTATGAAAAACGGGGCTTACAAATTCGGAAGCTGTATGTATTTAGGTACAGGGGGTGATATGGAAGGTGGAGGTACTGTAGATGCTAGAGATATGTTCTACAACCCTGATGTTTACGATATGATCTCGTTTAACGATGAGTGGGAAGAAAAAGGAAAGATCTCTTATTTTGTACCTGCTTATAGAGGATTGAATCAGTTTAAAGATGAAAACGGAAATACAAATGAAGCTCCTGCTAAAGAATATTTAGATGAGTTTAGAGAGAAATTAAAGAAAAGTAAAAATTCTAGAAGTGCTTTAGATGCAGAACTTCAGAATAGACCACTTGTTCCCTCTGAAGTATTCCTTACACGTACAGGTAACTTATTTCCTGTAGCAGATTTACTTGTAAGATTAGCAGAGTTAGAAGCCTCTAATAAAGAAAGAAACCACGATTACATAGGAGATCTTTATGTAGATTCCACCACTAATAAAATAAAATGGAAGCCAAACGCTAAGTTATCTCCTATTGTAGAGTTTCCTTTAAGAGGTAGTGATGAATTAGCAGGGTGTGTAGTTATATACGAAATGCCTTACGAAGATTCAGAGGGAAACATCCCATACGGCATGTATCTTGCAGGTACAGATCCTTATGACCATGACGATTCTACAACATCTTCATTAGGATCAACTATTATTTTAAATAAGCTTACAAATAGAATTGTAGCAGAATACACAGGAAGACCAGAAACTGCTAATCAATACTATGAGAAAGTAAGACGATTACTACATTTCTACAACGCTAAATGTTTATACGAGAACGAGCGTAAAGGTATGTACCAGTATTTGGAGTTTAAAAATCAAACTTATCTTCTCTTAGATCAGCCTGAGATCATAAAAGATGTTGTTCAAAATAGTAGAGTAAATAGAGGTAAGGGTATGCATATGTCTAAACCTTTAAAAGACTATGGAGAAGAGCTTATTAAGATGTGGCTATTAGAGGAATACGAAGCTGAAGAAGGCTTGCTAAATCTACATAAGATTAGAAGCATTCCTTTACTTAAAGAGCTCATAGCTTATAATGATATAGGAAACTTTGATAGGGTTATGGCATTTATGATGGTTGTATACCATTTACAAGAAGTTAGAAAAATGAAAGTAGATAAAGAAAAGAAAATTACTACTATATACGATCAAGAATTTTGGAATAAACCTTTATTTACTAGAAAAAGAAAACAGTTTTAGCTATAAACGTTAAAACTTAAAATATAATTTAGCACATTATTATTTGGACGGAATAATTAAATGTCTATTTTTGTTCTTTAATTCGCGAATTTTAAAAAAAATATAAATATGGCAACAGTAAATGTAACGCTGTCTCTTTCTAGTACTGATTTGTTTGCAAAGCAAAGTCTTAGTTTCACAGAGACAGATTCACTTTCTCCTGCAGGAGACACTCAAGTGATGGGACGAATAATATTATCAGGGGCAGGAACAACAGACGCTTTAACTTTAGGTACGGGAACAGATATCCGTCCTTTAGCAGGTACGGATGATAGAGCTTACTTATTTTTACATAACCTAAGTGTAACTACTGGTGAATATGTAAAAGTAAGATTAAGAGCAGCTGCAGCTACTGCAGGAACTACAGGAGACTGGTTTTGTGTACTAGGGCCTGGAGAATTTGCATTTATACCTATTTCAGATATGCAAAGTGTAGATCTTGATCCTGCAGCAGGAAATCCTGTTGTAGAGTTTCTATTGATGGAAAAAGCATTAGGATAATATTTAATACGTAAAGACATGGCAAACGCAACTTTAAAGACAACTTTTAGTATAAGCAGTACAGATTTATTTGATACTATTAATTTATCAAAAACTGTAACAGATACTTTAACAATAGATGGTGATAACCGTCAAGGTTTAACCACTGTTAAAACATCTACATCATATTTAGATATGACTGTAGAAGCTTTATCAGGCTCAACAGGTGGAGGAAAGAAAGCATACGTATATGCTAAAAATCTTGACTCTACAGATGATTTAATTTTTGCAGATGACGGAGATCAAATTTTCGCAAGACTTTCTCCAGGTGAATTCTTATTTTACCCTTCTGCAGATAACACTAAAGTACAGGTAAAATCATCTGCTAATAATCCTCTTTGTGAGTATTTACTATTAGAAGTAGACTAAAACTAATTTATGGCTCACGTAGATTTTCCTAGACAAAAACTGAGTCGAAGGAATAAGACTCAGAAGTGGGGAGAGCAATGTATAGAATCTGCATTAGGCTTAATTGGATTATATGATCATACAAGACGTAGTTCTCGTTTCAAAAAGAAGCGGAACTATGATTTGTATAATGGTAAATTTGATAAGAAGGATCTGGAATATGTTACAGATCCTTTAGGCTTAGGTGGATCTGCAGAGCTTCCTGCAACTCTTCAATATTATGATATTGTATCTCCTATTTTTAACCTTCTTTTTGGAGAAGAGTCTAAACGTAAGTTTAGTTATGTAGTACGTGCTATAAATGAAGGTACTATAACAGAAAAAGAAGAGCAGATGAAAAAATCTGTTGTTGAAATGTTTTCAGGACTTATTCAACAACACAGGCAAGCTGCTGCCCAGCAAATGGGAGAGCCTATGGATCAGCAGCAAGCCGCAGAAATGCAACAAGCTATTGAGGCTAGTATTCCAGAACATTTAAAAAGATTACAAAAATATTTTGATTACGATTTTCAAGATATGGCAGAATCTTCTGCTTATAAAGTTCTACAGTATTTAGAAAGAGATCTAAATTTAGAAACTGTATTTCAAAAAGGGTGGGAAGACGCTCTTATAGCAGGAGAAGAAATATATAGTGTAGAGCAAGTAGCTCAAGAGCCAAACACTAGAAGAGTTAATCCTTTAGAGTTTTATTGTTTATTACCTCATAATTCTGACTACGTAGATGATGCAGATATTATTGTTGAAGACACTTGGATGTCTGTTAATACTGTTATCGATAATTATTATGAAGACCTCACTCCTAAACAAATAGATGATCTAGAAAAAGAACACGGAAATAGAGGATCTATACAAAGCGATAGTTTATTAAACTATCCTACTCAAGAAAAATTATTTATTGAGAATAGAGAAGGAGAGGCAACATCTGATGTGTATAACTACTTTGACCAAGATGGTAATATTAGAGTTACTAAAGTAGTTTGGAAGTCAATGAAGAAAATAGGTACATTAACTTTTATAGATGAATTGGGAATGCCTCAAGAAACTATAGTTAATGAATCTTACAAAGTTAATGAAGAAAATGGTGAATCCATAGAATGGATGTGGATTAATGAGTATTGGGAAGGATTGAAATTAGGAGAAAATATTTATTTAAATATTAGACCTAAAAATCAACAGTTCCGAAGAATGGATAATTTATCTGTTTGTAAGTCTGGATATGTTGGTACAATCTATAATGCAAACAACTCGCAGTCAGTTTCTCTTATGGACAGATTAGTTCCTTGGATTTATATGTATATCACATTATGGTATAGATTAGAACTAGCTATTGCAGCTAACCAAGGGAAAATTGCTCTTATTGACTTATCACTAATTCCCGATGGATGGGAAGTAGAAAAGTGGATGTACTACGCTCAATCAATGAAGTTCGGATTTGTGGACTCATTTAATGAAGGTAAAAAAGGACAATCTACTGGTAAATTAGCAGGTAATATATCTACTCAAAACAAAGTAATAGATATGGAAACTGGTAATTATATCCAACAACACATACAATTACTAGAGTTTACTGAACAAAAAATACAGCAATTATCAGGGGTGACGCCACAAAGAATGGGAGCAATATCTTCTTCTGAGCTTGTAGGAACCACAGAAAGATCAGTAACTCAATCTTCTCATATTACAGAAAAGTGGTATGAAGTTCATAATAATACGAAAGTGCGAGTGCTTCAAACTTTACTAGATGTTTCGAAAGATGTATATGCTGGTAAGACAAAGAAGTTTCAATATGTTACAGATGATTTAGCTACTGTAACATTTAATTTAATGGGAGATAAATTTAATGCGTCTGAGTACGGGATATTTGTTTCAAATTCTTCAAAAGATTTACAAGCTTTAGAAGCATTAAAGTCACTCACTCAAGCAGCACTTCAAAACGATAAAATGACAATATCTGATGTTATCGAAGTTTATAATTCAAGTTCAATTGCTGATATTAGAAATAAAATCAAAATTTCTGAAAAAGAATCTCAGCAAAGAGAACAGCAAATGCAAGAACAGCAAATGCAGATGCAACAACAACAAATGCAAATGCAGCAACAAGAAAAAGAAATGCAAATGCAACTCGACATCGAAAAAGAGAATAGAGAAGATGCTCGGAATACTGAGGATAACAGAACGAAGCTGGAGATAGCTCAAATGAATCTATCAAGTAAGATGCAAGATTCTACGGTAGATACAGATGATAACGATAATGGTATAAGAGATACTATAGATGTTGCAAAGCTAGATATAGAGCGCGCTAAACTAGAAGAAACTAAGCGTAAAAATAAAGCAGACGAATCAATAAAACGAGAACAATTAAGAAAAAAGCCAACTTCTAAATAAATATATAATCTTATAAATTATATTTTAGCTATAGAAGCGCTGGTTTAATTGATTCAGACTGTATTTTAAATTTGTAAATAAATATTAAGTTTTTATTTTTGTTGACTGTTAACTAAATTTTAATTATGGCAATAGGCGAGAATCCATTAGAAGGATTAGATTTGAGTGTTTTGGACAGTGTTAGTCCAGAGCCTCAAGAGAAGGAGAATGCTAAGACAGAAGAAGACCCAGGTATATTTAACCCAGAGTTAAAAATACAAGAGGTTGATGAGCTACCTGAAAACGAGGTGGTAGAAGTAAAAGAAAATGAGCCCGAACTCAAAGCAGATAAAGAAGAAGAAGCTACTGAAGAAGATCCGCAGGAACAAGTGGAAGAAACATCTGAAGTTAGCGATTCAGAAGAAGAAGTCGAAGAAGACTCAAAACCTTTATTTGTGTTTGCTTCGTTGCAAAGAGATGCTGGGCTTATAGATTTTAAAGATGAAGAGTTTGAAGACTCTGAAGATTGGCTTATGAGCCAAGTAGAGAAATCAGTGGGTAATAAGATTTCTGAATATAAAGAAAATATGCCCCCTGAAATTAGATATTTATTAGAGAACTATGAGGAAGGAGTTCCTTTACAGAATCTATTAGAAATGTCTAGTCAAGAGCAAACTTATGAAGCTCTTAGTGAAGCTAATATTGAAAAAGATGCAAGTCTTCAAAAAGCTCTCGTTAAAGATCTTCTTGCAAGATCGGGATGGTCTCAAGAAAGAATAGCGAAGAAGATAGAGAGATACGAAGATTCTGGAGTTCTGCTAGAAGAAGCGCAGGATGCTTTAGCTTCATTGAAAGATATTCAAAAAGCAGAAAAAGAAAATTATGTGGAGCAGCAAAAGCAAGAACAAAAGCAAAGAGCTGAAGCACATAAACAATGGTTAGAAGATCTTAATGATCACATTGGAAAAAAAGAAGAAATTTTACCTGGATTTAAATTGTCTCCTAAAGATAAAGAGCAATTATATAAAGGTATAACTAAATTAGACAAGAGTGGAAAAAATGAAATCATGAGAATGAGAGAAAAAGATCCTGAGTTTGATTTAAAAATAGCATATTTAGCGACAGTCCTTAAGTGGGATTTTTCAGCGTTTGAACGTCAGTCAACAACTAAATCAACAAGGAAGTTGGCAGACGCGATTAAGAGTACGAAAAAAACTGGTTCCAGACCAAGTAGAGGTACCTCAAAAAATGTTGACTTTGACACTATGAGAAAATCTCTACGATAGGAGCTATTTATTTATAAACAACAAGTAATAATTAAATTAATTAACAATGGCAAACAAGATTAGTTCATTACAAATGTACGCTCCTAAGAGTTGGTCTGGCCTTACGACAGAAAATCACTTAGGAAGTGTATTTGCCCAAGAACCTACATTAGTGTCTAACATTATTAGTAGAGTTTTTGGATTAAACCAATATGCTGGTTTAGATTATTTTTTATCAATTGGCGGTGGCGAGCAAGAGCTTCCAGATGACAATGATTACGAATGGCACCTAAAAGGTGACGACGAACGTGCGATTACTATTACAAATACTTTATCAGGAACTCCAGGTCAATACGGAGCTGAAATGTTAATTGAATTTGCAGAAAAGTATTTCGCTGTTACTGATAAACTAGTTTTAGATGATGGTGAAACTGCTGTACGTGTTATGCGTGAGCCTTACATGTCTGGTACTTCTTGGGTTTACCCTTGTGTGCTTATGGCAGCAGATGCTGATTCTTTTGTAGCTCCTTCATTATTAGCTGCAGGATCTAAAGCGAGTAAAGAATACTCTCCACAAGAAAGAACATTGAACAAGACTTATGGTGAAACAAGCTACAGCTCTCCGTTCAAAATGCGTAATGCAATGTCTTTCTTATCTAAGACTTACACTATTCCTGGAAACATGCACCAACGTCCGTTAGTGATTGAGATGTTAGATCCTAAGTCAAACAAGACTTCTAAGATCTGGACTCAATATGCTGAATGGGAGTTTATGTGTCAGTGGATGAAAGAAAAAGAGCGTATGCTTTGGTTCTCTAAATCTAACAAGCAGGCTAATGGTACTTATAATATGTACGGAGCAAATGGAACTCCAATTATCGAAGGTGCAGGTTTACGTGAGCAAATCTCTCCATCGTACAAGTTCCACTATACAGACTTTACAATTGACTATTTAGAAGATGTATTATTGAACTTATCAATTAACATCCTTCCAGAAGATCAACGTCACTTCGTAGCGTTTACAGGTGAGCGTGGTATGGTTCAATTCCACAGAGCGCTTGAAAATCACGCAGCTCGTTTCCAACCATTAGATTCTAAAAGAATTTCTGGTGAAGGACAAAACTTAGGATTCAAAGGTCAGTACAGAGAATTCATGGGCCCACAAGGGATCAAGTTTACTTTAGTACACTTACCAATGTATGATAACGAAGTTCGTAACCGTGTTGCTCATCCAAAAGGTGGATACACTGAATCTTACCGTTACACTATCCTTAACATGGGTACTTCAGGTGGTGAGAAGAATATTCGTAGAGTATATCCTAAAGGACGTAAAGAATTAATGTGGCACGTAGCTGGTTCTACTTCTCCACTTGGTCCTAACACTTCGTTCTCTAAAGGATCTGCTTCTGCAGTAGATGGTTATCAATTATTCGCTCAAGCTCAACAAGGTGTGCTTATTGCAAACCCAATGTCTTGTGCTGAATTGATTTACTCATCTGCAGTATAATAAATAAATTAATATAAACACGAAAGAAGATGGCAAAGAAAGAAGCTGTAAAGACAGAGGCTAGACCTGCAGTGAAGAAGGAAAGTGTTGTTAATAATACACCAGATAAGGTTACTTTAAAACCTATTAAGAGAAATGGATGGCTACCCGACGATCATGACGGGGCCATCCGCTACTCTAAATGCTTTGAGCGTTTAACTGTTCAAGCAATGAAAGGTACTGGAGTTCTTAATACTGGATTGACTGAGGAAGACGAGAGACGTCTTGAAAAAAAGATGAATATGTCTACTGGAACATTATCCCGATATAATAAAGATTATTGGACAATGTTTAGAGTAGATGTTCCTAAAGAAGGAACAATTCTTGATCTTGCTTTCCCAGAAGATGAATTAAAATACTTAGTTTTAAAAGCTCATCAAAGAGTTGCAAACTCAGAAATGGAAAGATTTGATTCCCCATTTGCAGAGTATGTAATGACTTCAGAAGAGCAAGAAGCTAAAGTAGAAAATAAGAAATCTAAACTTAAGCGTAAGGCTTACAAAGTATTTAGTAATATGTCTACTACAGAAATGAAAGATGTTCTTAAAGTTATGGGTAAACGAGCTGGAGACGATGCGTCTGTAGATTTCGTTGAATCACAACTGGATAAAATCGTAACAGATGATCCACAGAATTTCTTAACTACTGTGGAAGATCCAACATTTGCAATGAGAGCATTTATTGATGATTGTATATCAGCAAGAGTTCTTGTAAAGAATGGTACTAAATATCAACTTCCTGGTGGAGATGTTGTAGGGTATGCACTTGAGCAAACGATTGAATACTTACAAAATCCTAGCAATCAGGAAGTGTATTTAGATTTAAAAGGTAAACTCACTATAAGTAAGTAGTATGGACATAGTTTCAATGCATGATGAATTTAAATTACTGATGGATAAGGCAGATGGAGGAGGTTCTCCATCTTTCTTAACCTCAGAAATTGATAGATTTTTAAACGCTGCGATTGAAAAATTTGTAGCTAAACGTGCATTTGGAAATAATCCTAGAAGAACAGGGTTTGAAGAGGATCAAAAGCGTAGAGACGATTTACGTAATATAGTTAATAATGAGACTCTTGATCCTGATGTACATATCTCAACAATGAACAAGCCTAATGGAGTTTTTGTTACTTTGCCGCAAGATTATAGACATGCTATAAATGAAGAGGCATTAGTTAGAACTCCACATTCTGCAGGGACAGAAAAAAGAGTTAGTGTAAAAACTATAACTCATGATCGCTATAATAAAATTATAGAAGATCCTTTTAATAAACCTGAAAAGAATACTGTATATAGATTAGATTATAATAATGACAGAGTAGAACTTATCTGCGGTGAAGGTCAGGTTATAGATAATTATTATCTTAGATACCTAAAGAATCCTGCAATAGTAGATAAAACTACTGGTGTTAATTGTGATTTAGCAAAACATACACATAGAGAGATTGTAAGGATGGCTGTCTTGGAAGCCTTAGAGAATACTGAGAATCCAAGATACCAATCAAGTAAAATTGAACTTAACGAAA
>Ga0208669_1000080_pt1 | contig 39874 bp, 61 predicted proteins | sample 21_taG_FD_184095 | JGI IMG/M metagenome (GOLD analysis project Ga0208669, IMG submission 184095) | Marine viral communities from the Subarctic Pacific Ocean - 21_ETSP_OMZ_AT15319 metaG (SPAdes) (version 2) | ecosystem: Environmental > Aquatic > Marine > Oceanic | place: Pacific Ocean | collected...
GGACCATGTCGCAGCGAAATCATCATCAAGCGCCGCCATGCGTTCTGTCATGTGTCTATTCATAATCCCTCCCGAGGGGTTTTCTATCTGGTTAACATTGACAACTAATAGGAAGAATACCGGAAACTCGGGAACCTGTCACGGTTTAATTGCCATCGGGTCTAATAAAGATATAACCGCCGGACAGCTCGACAATTGCGGGCGCTGTGGGCGTTTGGCTGTATAGGCAAAAAGCCTGGTGATTGCCTGGGCGCGGCGTCAATCGAGCCTATTTTTACCGGCCTTTTTTTAAGCTTATTTTTTTATAAATTTTTTAACGTGTTTTCGATCGGCCAAAATGCGGCCATATTTGGGCCTGTCACTTGCACAGAATCGAACGGCGCGGGTGTCAGCTCGTGCATTGTTTCGAGAATCGCCCAAAAACCGGCGGCAACCGGCGGCAACTGGTGAAAGATATAAGCGGCTGCAGGGGCGTTATCGGCTGCCGGTGTTGGCGCTTGGGTGTCTGCTGTCTGTGCTGGGTGTCTGCTATTGATGTCCCTCTAACGCACACACACGCCCGCCAAACTTTCCCAGCTCGGACAACAACGACAGGGGCAGCAACCGAACAAGCCGCCGCCCGTCGCCAGCTGGGGCGCATTGGTCCCACAATCGGCCCCAACAAAAACAACCGGCGCAATTCGCTGGGGATACAGGGCACAGCAGCGCATTGAGACAGCGCCGCCCGCGCCAATGGGGGGGCATAGGGGCAGGGCCGGACCCCACCCCACCCCAAGCGCCAAACAATTAAATCAACAATATCCTCCACGCAAACCGGAGGGGAAAATAGAACCTCTATAAGCAATACCTAATAAACGGTAGACATCCCACGGTCACACACGGGGGTTCTCTATTACTAGGACCATCTTTATGACAACTAAAATGTGTCCTGTATTGAAAAATAACGACACCCTAGAGGTTACCATTCCTAAACCATTAACGTTCCACCACGGGCGTTACAGAGCCTCTCAGAGGTACATATGATTAATACAGAGAAGCAAGCCAAATTTGTCGAATACTACGTTTTGACGGGTAATGCGACAAAGGCATACAAGATGGCTGGATATTCGCCGAAAGCTGCGGATGTCAACGGGCCAAATTTGAGAAAAAAACTTGCCGTAGAGATAGAAGAGGAGACTCGGAAGAGGGTGCAGGGTCTTGCCCCTATGGCGGTGGGATTTTTGGAGGAGTTGGCAAAAAACGCCCAATCAGAACAGGTCAGGCTAAAGGCGGTGATGGATATTCTGGATCGTTCTGGTTACAAGCCTACCGACAAGGTAGAGCAGACCGTCACTTATGACGATAAGACCACGGACGAGTTAAAAGCAGAGCTGGCTAATTTGATGGGTTTTGAGGAACCAATCCTCCAGTGAATCCACTCTACGGTAAACCAATGGTCCAAGAGCCTTTTTGGCTGCGCCGTGCCAAGGGCCAAACAAACTCTCCCGTCGTTAATCAGATGTGGCATCCAGATAAAGATACAGGCCAGATGCAAACTGTTTACTCAGGGACGCATCCGATGGGTCTTTTGCCCAATGCAAAACAGCCTTACCAGTCAAAAGCAATGTTGTACCCGACAATTCGCTGGAGATCCCCTGGGCTTGAAAAGTTACCGAACGACCGTGCTATCCAAGAGGCAATGGAAATGGAAGATTACATGGTGTTCCCAAATATGTGGGATGCAACAGAGTATTCAAAATCACTAAGCGCCAGTATTGAGCGGGAAGTTAGCCTTAATGATCAAATTTTGGGGAAAGTGTCGGAACGCCTCGGCATAAACGCATCTCGTTTGAACGACTTTGCTAATGTCGTAAGCGGCGTGGAAAGCAGCTACGGGAAAAACCTTCGTAATCCCGAATCGTCGGCCAAAGGCATCTACCAATTGACCGATGACACCTTTGTCACCGCAAAAAACAGGCTAAAAAATATAACGGGGAGCATTCCCCAAAGAATAAAAGACGCAGAATCTATTCTCGACTTATCTCCTGATGACCAAAAAGCACTCTTTTTTGCTCACCTGACGGAAGATAAAGGCAGTGACGCAGAAATTCGATCGTATTTGGAAGGGGGGTCTGGGAGAGACTTGTATGTGAAGCATCATTACAAGGGAGATCCTGACTTGAACACAAATAAAAGATTGGATGACTTCTTCGGCTAGTCTTGTCCAAGCTGTAGAGCTTGCGAAGATTATAAAAAATCGGGAACGGTTCGAGCGTCTTTATGCTTACGACCCTTACCCTTATCAGCAGAGGTTTCACGAAACAGGTAGCCAAGCCAACCAGCGGTTGCTTATGGCGGCTAACCGAATCGGCAAGTCCTACTGCGGGGCTATGGAGATGGCCTACCACCTAACAGGAATATATCCGGATTGGTGGAAAGGGCGTGTCTTCCATAAACCCATTACAGCTTGGGCGGGTGGTGTTTCTAACGAAACTACGAGAGACATTGTCCAAGCAGAATTACTAGGCTCTCCTGACGATCCCGAAGCTTTTGGCACTGGCTCGATACCAAGATCCTGCATTGTTAAGAGTGAGAGAAAGCCAGGGGTTCCAAATGCAAAATCCGTTGTCCTTGTTAAACACAAATCTGGTCTGAACTCGTCTTTATTCTTTAAAGCCTATGAAATGGGCGTGGATAAATGGCAGGGTCGATCTGTGGACTGCGTTTGGCTTGACGAGGAACCTAGCAGGGAACTTTATTCACAGGCAGTTACACGAACGCTGGATAGAAGGGGCATGGTGTATATGACCTTCACGCCTGAGAACGGAATGACTGAAACGGTTGCAAGTTTTATGAACAACCTACAAGTAGGTCAATCCTTGGATAACGCCACTTGGGATGATGCGTCTGAAAAAATTACGACCTTAAGTGGGGCAAAAGGTCATCTAGATGAGCAAATTATGGCTCAGATTTTGTCTGCATACTCCCCTCACGAAAGAGAAATGCGGAAACACGGCAGACCATCTATCGGTAGTGGGCTAGTTTTTCCGGTAAATGAGTCTGAATTAGTTGTAGAACCTTTCCCGTTGCCAGAAGAATGGCCTCGTATTGCTGCAATAGATTTTGGTTGGGATCATCCCACAGCTGTTGTTTGGGTAGCGTGGGATAGAGAAGAGGATCGCGTTTATGTATACGACACCTATCGACAAAGCAAAGCCCCGCCACACGTTCATGCAGCAACCATCAAAACAAGAGGGCCGTGGAACATCGTCTGGCCGCACGATGGTCACCGAAAAGATTCGATGGGCAACCCAGGTCTTGCGGAACAGTATCGGACTTTAGGCTGCAATCTACTTCCGTTTCATTTTGAAAATCCTCCAGCACTCGGGGAAAAGAAAGGCGGTAATTCTGTAGAAGTTGGGATCATGGAAATGTTGCACAGAATGGAAAAAGACCAGTTCAAAGTATTTGCAACACAAAGTGATTGGTGGGAAGAATTTAGGATGTATCACAGAAAAGAAGGAAAGATTGTCGCGCTTAGAGATGATCTTATGTCGGCAACACGATATGCCGTAATGTCACTCCGGTTCTCAACAGAGGGAAAAAATCCAGTTTGGGATAGGGAACTTAAATATCCGCAATTGGGAATAGTATGAACGCAGGAAGAATTTTAGAAGACGAAGATTTTTATACGGGGATGCTCGCGCAATCCCTGATGCCCGAAGGCGGCTCTGAATATATTGCTAATGTAAGTGGTTGGCCGCGCCCCATACGGGGACTGTTATCGGGTAATAGTGGTGGAAATCCTCCTCCTCCAAATATGGGAGGTCAGCAGCCGCCCCCGCCTTCTCCCGAACCAAGTACGCCGCCACCAGAGGCAACGCCAGAGACACCGGAGCCAGCTGCTCCCCGAGCGCATTACAAAGCTCGCGTTTATCCTTACGGAAATCCCTTGTTGGTTGAGATGGGTCAGGCAAGGGTTGGCCCGTATTCATATAAAAATCTGGATGACGGGACAACTGTTCAAGGCGTTGGGGAAAATACGATAAACAGTTCAAGAAATCCTTTTCAGAATCTAATCGGTAACTACGAAGATACAACTAACTATATCGATCGGTGGCAAGGATTAACAAATCAACAATTTTTAGAAAATTCTTTAGCCGCCAGCGTCATTCCTTTTGGTAGCGGAACGACCGCTGATGAGTTAGCTGCTTTCGGATTTAGCGGCACTGGTGCTGACGATTTTGTGGCGGGCAACTACGGCGTTGTTAATCCGTTTGCAGGGTTACTAGTTGGAAGTGATAGTGAATATATTACCCAGCCTGGCGAATATGCTAACAATCCCGATATGTATAACATTATAACAAACGCCGGTTATGTGCCTAATTATGAAACTGGGTATGAAGCCGAGAAATGGGACCCTGACACTGGCACACAAGTAAGAGGAACACAGTTTTTTGATCAAGGAGAACTTGTTCCAGAAGGGTATGGATTTATTCCCGAAAAATCACTTTACACTAATAACGTAATGAACAGTTCGAACGCGCCACAACTTTATGTATACCCAGATGGCAGCGCAGAACTTGTAAGTCCAGATGAAATAGCTGCTAAAAGTTTATTGGATGTGCATTACGCGCCCGCAACTTTAGCTTCTTATCAACAGCCAGATTTCTTTGACACTATGGCGTCAAAAAATCCAGGCGTTGCGCCAGAAGATAACTGGGCAGATCTAGACGCTGACAAGGCAAGACTGTTGAAGTATTACACGCAATATTTTCCCACTGGAACACAATCTGGTGCAGCAACATCAGAAACGGTAGCGCCAACAACCTTTGGCTTGCTTCCCTGAGAATGGATTTATAAATGGATGAATTAAAAGCAAGAATAGATGCAGAGATCACTCAGTCTCTTGGTTACGACGATGAGCTGTCTGATCAACGCAGACTTGCGATGGAGTATTACTACGGGCTGCCTTTTGGTAACGAGATAGAAGGTCGATCGCAGATTGTTGATAGCAGTGTTGCTGATACCATCGAATGGATAAAACCTTCGCTCATGCGAGTGTTTGCGTCTGGCGACAAGATTGTACAGTTTCATCCTACAGGGCCAGAAGATGTTCCAGCAGCTGAACAAGCTTCTGACTACATTAACCATATTTTTACAAAAGATAATCCTGGGTTTGAAATTATGTATTCGTGGTTTACGGATGCATTGTTGCAAAAAAACGGGATTGTAAAGTGCTGGTGGGATGAGACTGACGAAAATGATCGCGAAACATATAGTGATTTAACTGACCTTGAGTTGGAGGCGCTTATTGCTCCGGACTCGGTCGAGGTAATTGAACACACCGCAAATACCGAAGGTTTAGAGGTTACTCACGATATCGTGATCACCCGAGTGGTGACTACTGGGCGAGTTAAAATTGAAAATGTACCTCCAGAAGAGTTTTTAATTTCTCGCGAAGCGAAATCTATTGAGGATGCTAGATTCGTTTGCCATCGATCTAAGAAGACAATTTCAGAGCTTCGTGAAATGGGCTTTGATTTCGATGAAGACGAGATTGGTGGCGACAACCATGAACTTACATCTGAAAGTTCTGCGCGATACGAGTTTGATAACTCCAGTAATTTAGGGCGGGAAAGTACAGAAAAAGCACTAAGGGAAATCTGGGTTTACGAAAGTTACCTAAAGTCTGATCAGGACGGTGACGGCATTGCTGAACTTATTCGTGTGGTTACAGCTGGCAACCTTATCTTGGACCAAGAGCCAGTAGATCGTAAACCTTTTGCAACTTTGACCCCAATAAAGATTCCGCATAAGTTTTTTGGTTTGTCTATGGCAGATTTGACAATGGATCTTCAGCTTATGAAGAGTACATTGCAACGATCATTACTCGACAATATGTATATGCAAAATCATGGTCGTTTTGCAGTGATGGAAGGTCAGGTAAATCTGGATGACCTTCTAACTAGCAGACCAGGGGGAATTGTACGGACAAAAACCCCAAATGCGGTCACACCACTACCAACACCTCCACTCCAGCCTTATGTGTTTGAAACACTCAAATACTTAGATGGCATACGGGAAGAACGGTCTGGAATGACCAAGTATTCTCAGGGCCTTAACGAAGGTGCGTTAACTAGCCATACGACGGCAGCTGCTGTCAGCCAGACAATGACTGCGGCTCAACAACGTGTCGAATTGATTGCTCGCTGTTTTGCTGAAACCGGCGTAAAAGATCTAATGCAAATGATTTATGAATTGGTTCAAAAAAATCAGGACAAAGAACGAATCATTATGCTTCGCAACCAGTTTGTTCCTGTTCGACCGGATATGTGGCGGGAAAAAATGGACTGCACTGTTTCAGTTGGTCTGGGTCATGGTAATCGTGACCAACATCTACGGCATCTTACGACCCTAATGCAGCTGGCTTCTCAAGCAATGAGCGGCGGGTTGTCTTTGATGAACGAGCAAAATCTTTACAACATGGCCTCAGAGTTAATTAAAAACATGGGCTTTAAGGATGTCGATTCGTTTATTACTGATCCCAGAATGGCTTCTCAAGAGCCTTCGGCAAGGGAGCAAATGGCGCAAGCTGAAATGAGCTTAAAGAAAGGCGAGCTAGATATAAAAGTCGCCGAAACTCAGATCAAACAACAGAAATTACAGTTAGAAGCGCAAAAGTTGCAATCGGATAACTCAATGAAAATTGCTGAACTTCAATTAGAAGCGGAGCAAGGTAGACCCGTAGGAATCGGATAACTATGAATGAAGAGCAGCGAGCAGAAAACGCAAGCCGAATCTTAAACGACCCTATGGTTGCGGAAGCGTTTGAACTTTTGCGAAAAGAATTCCTGATTGGATGGGAAAATTCATCCACTCACGATGCGGAAACAAGGGAAACCTTGTGGTTGGGATTGAAAATCCTTTCACGGCTTCAAAGTCATTTTGAGTCCATTATCAGTACCGGACAATTGGCAAAAGCACAAAGAGATTCAAATATCCTGTTTTAGAAAACCTACCTACAAGGATGTAGGGGGAGGGCTATATGCCCTCTTTTTTCATGGAGCTAAATTGTGGACACTCAAGAAGAACCCACAGGCACAATTGCGGAAGCGCAAAAAGCCTTTCTTTCACTTATGGACTCTGAGGACAATGCGTCTGAAGAAGCAACCGAAGTCGAGGAGGCTGAACCTTCAGAAGCGGAAATCGCGTTTGAAGCGGAAGATGAATCTGACGTTGAGAGCGAACAGCTCGAAGCTGAAGAGGAGTCTGATGGTGAACTTGTCGAAGACGAGGACGCAGAATTCTTATTCGAGATAGATGGAAAAGAATTAACTGCTGACGAAGTCAGGAAAGGCTATTTACGGCAGCAAGATTACACCAAAAAAACGCAGTCTCTTGCAGAACAACGAAAGGAGATTGAGAGTGTTACTCAGAAGTATCAAGCTCAACTCCAACAGATTCAAGCCGAGAGACAACAGTACATTCAGCACTTAGATGCGCTTACCCAAAATCAAGAAACTAATAAGTTTGAGAATATTGATTGGGATAGGTTAAGAATGGAAGACCCCCTTGAATTCGTTACTAAGAGACAGGAGTTGCAAGAGCAGAAGGAAAAAGCTATTGAACTCCAAGATCGTCAAAAACAAGTTCAAGCTCGTATGGCGGCAGATGAAAGTGAAAAGTGGGCCAAGGTAGTCGAGATTGAGAAAGAAAAACTCATTTCTGCGTTACCGGAATGGGGACAAGAAGATTCCCAGAGGCAACTAGCAACAGAACTCCGAAGCTACGCGCAAGATCTTGGTTATGTTGAACGCGAAATTGATTCTCTTATTGATCATCGTTCTTTTTTGGTTTTACACAAGGCCATGATGTATGACCGATTACAGGGCGCTAATCCGAAGGCTAAAAAGCTAAAAGGCAAGCCGAAGGTGATCAGAGCGGGTAAAGGAAGTTCCAGATCTCAAGAGCAAAGGAATGTACTCAAAAACAAACGTAACCAACTTAAAAACACTGGTCACATTCGTGATGCAGCGAAAGTTTTTGAGGATTTTATTTAAGGAGTTAAATAATGGCTGTTCCTTCAGGTACTAGACAAGTACATGGCGCAATCGGTGTGCGCGAGGACCTGGCAAATGTCATCTATGATATTTCGCCTACCACTACTCCATTTCTGACAGGGTGCGGACGCGAATCTGCTGATAACGTCCTGTTTGAGTGGCAAACTGATGTTCTCGCGGCTGCGGCTGCAAACCGTCACATTGAAGGTGACGATAGCACAGCAAGTGCTGTTACTGAAACTGTTCGTCTGCAAAACTACACGCAGATCTCAAAAGAGACTGTGTCGGTTAGTGGCACGGCAGATTCGGTAGACTTTGCTGGCAAATCACGCAATGAGATGGCCTATCATATGGCCCGTTCTGCTCAGACTCTCAAGCGCGATATGGAGAAGATGTTGATGGACAACGTTGCGAAGAGTGCTGGTTCTGCCAGTGCTGCTCGTCAGACTGCTGGTCTTGGGTCTTGGGTTGCCAGCAACTATCACACTCTTGGAACCGGTTCTACAGCTGGAGCTGCAAGTGCTGGCACTGGTACGAACGCGGCGACGGCTGCAACGACAAAAAACGCTATCACGGAAGCCGGTATGAAAACGGTTATTCGAGAGTGTTTTGACAATGGTGGTGAACCCGACACGATTATGGTTGGTGCCTTTAACAAACAGGCAATCTCTGACCTTACTCAGTCAGTTTCATCGCTTCAAACCAACGCTGACAAAGTAGCGCCAGCACACGTTGTTGCTGCTATTGATGTTTATGTTTCTGATTTTGGAACGCTCAAAGTGATCCCAAATCGATTCCAGCGCCCAGAAGATGCTTGGTTCTTAGATATGAACTACTGGAACATTGCTTATTTGCGTGACTTCCGCACGGAAGATCTTGCAAAAACGGGCGATAGCCAGAAAAAGCATATGCTGGTTGAGTATGGTCTGATGTCGAAAAACGAGAAAGCTTCCGGCTTCCTCGCGGACCTTACCACTTCTTAATCTAAGAAGTAATTTAAGAGAGGGGGCCTTTTGGCCCCCTTTTCTTTTTATGCCCCTCACGGGGCTTTTTTTATGGCTAAGAAAAAACAAAAAAAAGAAAAAGATATTTTCAAGTTTCTTGAAAAACAATTTGAAGAAATGGAACAGGAAAGGCTTGAGAAAAAGCAGTGGGCAAATCCTGGGCCATCAAATATAGGCGGCAAAAAGAGGTACTGGACGAATGGCGGATAGAAAACCACTTGAGCGTATATCGGACGTATCGACCGATTGGATAGATGAGCCAGACGGCACGGTAACAATCGAGACATATCAAGATGCTGAACAAATATTGGAAGACAACAAGCGCCGTTATAACGCGCATGGAGACTCCCGCACATTTGGAAAGCTTAATTCAGACGGTTTTCACAAAGCTGCCTCAATTCCGGTAACGGTATGGGAGCAATGGGTAAAAGAAGATCCTGAAATTGCGAAAAATCCCAAATTACTTTTCAAGAAACTTAATGATCCTGAGTTTCGTTATTTTAAAACAACCCCTGTAAGGCTTTAATCATGTATAGACGCGACGATTCTGGTGCATATAACAAATGGGATGTACAAAGCGCTGTCACAGTAGGCGCTTCTGCTTCCGCAACTAATGTGTCCAACGCAAAAATAATTGGCGTTCACACTGATGGTGAAATTTATTTCAATTTTGCCACTGGTTCGACTCCATCTGTTAGTTCTGCTAACGACTTAAAACTTTCTTCTGGGCTTACTTTTTTAAATGTGCCTCGAAGTATGTCGGTCACTGACCCCGCTGTGTATTTACACGCTCAAAGAGTTGGCTCTTCAGATATAACAATGAGGGTTGTATTTCTCTAATGGCAATAAATTCTTATGCCAATCTAAAGACTGCTTTAGCAAACTGGCTTGATCGAAGCGATTTGACAAGCCGCCTTGATGAATTTATTGAGCTTGCGGAAGCTCGTATTGCTGATGATCTACGCATACGGGCAATGGAGACAACTGTTACACAGGCGCTCACTGGAGGCACTCGCAGTTACGCATTGCCAACAGGATATTTACAAGCGCGGAATTTTCAAATTAATACAGATCCCATTACTGCTCTTGAGTACATAACTCCAGAAATGATGGATCGCATTTGGGCGGGCAGCACAAGCGGTAGGCCAAGCACTTATACGATTTTGGGTGATAACTATATCTTGGGTCCATCACCAGATTCAGCAGACACGCTTGAGATTACTTACTACAAAGAATTTACCGCGCTTAGTGGCTCTGCAACAACTAATTGGTTAATTTTAAATCGACCGAACATTTATTTGTACGCTTGCTTGTTAGAAGCTAGTCCTTTTTTAGGTAGCCCAGAAGAAGCACAGGTTTGGGCAACTTTTTACCAAGAGGCGATAGACCGAATACAAAATGCTGACTCAAGAGATAGATTTTCTGGATCAGCTCTGACAGTTAAAACAACGGCAGGGAACCCGTAATGCTAAGTAATTTTATTATTTCAAAAGGAAGTTTTGTCGTAAAGACAAACCCAACTGGATCTGGCGCTTTACCCGCTGGTACAACATCGCAGCGCGATAGCTCGCCACAGTCTGGTTACATTCGTTACAACAGCACAGATGGATCGTTTGAGGGATACGACGGATCAGCCTGGGGCGCAATTGGAGGTGGAGGCGCATCAGGCGGGAACGGGGAAGCTGCAATCTTTGAGAATGATGTCACTCTCGATGAAAACTACACCATGACCGTAAACATGAACGGTGTTTCTGCCGGACCAATCACAATTGCTTCTGGAACCACAATTACCGTTGGCGCAACCAACACGTGGGTGATCGTATGAGCACTATAAACGTAAACGCAATCGACAAAGAGTCTGGCTCAACACTTACGTTGGGTGGGTCGGGTACGCAAGTCACCCTTCATGCTTCAGCAACTTCATCTGGCTTCTCAAGCGGATTTAATTCAATACAAGTTTTCACCTCATCAGGAACTTGGACAAAACCAAGCGGAATTACGAAAGTCAAAGTCCATGTCATTGGTGGAGGTGCGGGAGGCGGTGGTGGACGCACTTCGTACAACTACTCCGGCGGTGGCGGGGGAGCGGGTGGAAACCTAATCAAAGTTTTAGATGTCAGTTCGATTTCTTCGGCAACAATTACTGTTGGTGCGGGATCAGTGGGAGGACTTGTCAACGCTGACGCTTCCGATGGCGGGACATCAACATGGGCAGACGGCACAAACACGCTCACTGCGAATGGCGGTGTCGGAGGATTGCAAGGCGGCAACAATAACGGAAGTTTTGGAGGCACAGCAACAGGCGGTGACATTAACGCTCAAGGCGGTGCGGGTTCAACGTGGGTAAAAAACCCAAGTTCGTCCCAAACTGGATGGCAAGCGGGTATTGGTGGGTTGAGCGGGTCTGGATTCGGGGGAACTGGCGCGACAAACCACGACACTGCGACTGGCGGTCGAAACAACGCTACGGGCTATGGGCATGGAGGGTCTGGTGGACCAGTTCAAACAGGCGTGAACGCTTCTGGCGGTAACGGTGCGGGTGGCTTAATTTGGGTAGAGGAATTTAAATGAAATACGCAATAGTGAATTCAGGAATTGTTGACAACATTGTTGAATGGGATGGCGTTTCTGAATTCAACGTGGACGGCGTTCTTGTCGAAGCAGATGCCAACGCATGGATCGGCGGTGTTTACGCTGACGGCGCATTTGTTGCACGACCACCATCACCAGAACCAGAACTAACACCAGAACAAATACAAGCAGAAGCCGACAAAGCATCCGGTATAGCCAAACTTCAAGCACTGGGATTGACTGACGCAGAAATCGAGGCATTAAAATCATGAGCAGTGAAATTAAAGCAAACAAGATAAGCCCTGCTACAGGTACGGCTATTACATTAGGTGATTCAGGAGATACGTTTACAGTGCCATCAGGTGTGACACTGACAAACAATGGGACTGCTTCGGGCTTTGGAAAAGTGTTGCAAGTTGTTCATGCGGCTAAATCAGACACATCGTCAACAAATAGCGGTACAGCAGTAACTACAGGGCTAGAGGCTTCAATTACTCCTTCTGCTACGTCAAGCAAAGTGTTGGTAAATGTATCCTTTGCTTATCAAAGTCAAGCAGATGTTAATACTGTGTTTCAACTTTACAGAGATAGCACAGCAATTCATTTGTCTGATGCCGCAGGGAATCGACTTAGAACATCAGTAGGAACAAGGTATCAGGGTAATAATAATGATGATATGTATAACGGCTCTATTAATGCGCTAGATTCACCCTCATCTACTTCATCAATAACCTATAAGTTAATGTTTTTTAGAGGATATACAGGAAATAGTAATTATGTTTATTTAAATTATTCCCCGAATGATGCCAATAATAACAGTGCAACTAAAAGGTCAATTTCTTCGATAACACTTATGGAGATAGGCGCATGAACCATCAAGCAATCTATAACCTATATTCTAATGTGGTTCGTATTGATGACTCTACAGGATGCTTTGACGCTAACGGAAATCCAGTTGCGATTAACCAGTCAAGATATGACGTAGAAGTTTTAAGAATGCAAGCCGAATACGATTCTCAGGCATACGCAAGAGCAAGAGCCGAAGCATACCCATCTTGGCAAGAACAAATGGACATGATGTATCACGACCAAACAGAAGGCTCACGCACTTGGTTAGATGCTATTGAAGCCGTTAAGGAGGCGCATCCTAAATGAGTAATTTAAAAGTTGATGCTATGGAATCAAGGACGGCAGGTGGTACTGTTGCTGTTTCTGCGACTTCAGGAAACATTACAACGCTTACGTCTTCTGCAAGTATTACTATTGATTTTTCGGATAGCAATAACTTTAAGGTTACGTTAGGGCATAACGCTACATTTAATAATCCGTCAAATATTACAGCAGGGCAAACAGGTTCTATCTTTATTACGCAAGACGGTACTGGTTCACGAACTGGATCTTGGGGTTCTTACTGGGACTTTATAGGAGGCACTGCGCCTACGCTAACCACGACTGCGGCAGGAGTAGATCGTATTGATTACGTTGTTCTTGACAGCACTAACATTCAAGCAGTGGCAACCTTAAATTATTCATGAGCGGATTAACCGGTAACAACATACTTGGAGGTTCTTCTGGTCAATCTACTGGCTACGACATAGACCAGTCGTTGCGGTTTGATGATGGTGATTCTGCTTACCTTAGTAGAACAGCCGGAACAGCAACCTCTAACGACATTGGAACTTTGTCTTTCTGGACAAAGCGCGGTAATCTTGGCGGCGGCAATGCTTTTTTCAGCAACCACAGCGATGCCAGCAATAGAACTTATGTTGGTTTTGATGCTGATAAAATTCAGATGTATGGAAAAATATCTGGCTCAACAAATGTAGAACTCGTAACGACTCAAGTTTTCCGCGATCCTTCCGCTTGGTATCATGTTGTTATTGCGGTTGATGTTACTCAATCTACTGACTCAAACAGAGTAAAGATTTATGTAAATGGAAGTCAGGTCACAGATTTTTCCACATCAACTTATCCTGCTCAAAATACAGACCTTCCTTTATTTTCTAAAACAAACCATCAGGTTGGCGCATTTTTCTCTTCGTCTGTTGGAGATTACTACGATGGATATTTTGCAGAGTATCAATATATAGATGGTCAGCAACTTACGCCTGCATCCTTTGCCGAAACCAACGAAGATACTAACCAATGGATTCCTATTGAGTACACCGGAAGTTACGGCACTAACGGCTTCTACTTAAAGTTCCAAGACTCATCTGCATTAGGCGATGACTCTAGCGGTAATACCAACGACTTTACTGTAACCAATCTAACAGCAACCGATCAGGTACTTGATAGTCCGACGAATAACTTTGCTACGTTAAATCCTTTGGATGCCTTGGGAAACAATAATACTTTTTCTGAAGGCAACCTTAAATGTGTGGTCGCCGCTCAAAATACAAACGAAGAAACGCGTTCAACAATAGGAGTTTCTTCTGGAAAATGGTATTGGGAGTTTTATCTTGTAAGTACAACTACCACAGCAGGTTATTTTAAAGTTGGTTTAAAGTCTCCAGATGGATCAAACTATTGGAATGTAAGAGGATCAGATGGAGAACTTGACCATGATGGATCAACTGGATCAAGTTCTGTAAGTTACACAACAGCCAACATTGTTAATGTTGCTGTTGATATGGATTCTGGCAAATGGTGGGTTGGAACAAATGGAACATGGGTTGGCGATCCATCAGCAGGAAGTGGAGAATTGCATTCTGGTATATCTGGAACAGTATTGCCTTATATTTTAAATGCAGGTAGCGGTGGAACACATACTATTGTTTCAAATTTTGGTCAAGACAGTTCCTTTGCAGGTAACAAAACAGCACAAGGAAACGGCGGTGTAGGAGAAGACTTCTATTACACGCCACCTACAGGATACAAAGCGTTAAACACTAACAACTTTGATGACCCTGCTATTGCTTTACCTACAAATCATTTTGACACAACTCTTGTAAGTGGTAATGGCTCTAACAGATCAATAACAGGATTAAATTTCCAACCTGATTTTCTTTGGGGCAAGTCTAGAACAAACACACTTAACCATTATCTAACTGATTCTGTTCGTGGCGCAAATGGTCAGGTGTATTCTGACGCTGCATCATCGGAAGGTACTGAGACTGTAATTTACACAGCGTTCAACTCTGACGGGTTTTCGCTTGGTACAGGCGATATGAATTCATCAGGACAAAACTACGCTCATTGGGGTTGGAAAGCGGGAGGCACAGCATCTTCTAACACTGACGGCGCAATAACAAGTTCAGTAAGTGCTAATCCTACGGCAGGTTTTTCGATTGTGTCTTATACAGGTTCAGGAACAAATAATACTACTGTTGGTCATGGCCTATCACAAACACCCACTTTGTGGATTTTGAAAAACAGAAGTTCAAACGCTACAAACTGGGAAACATTTACTTCAGTTATAGATGGTAGTGTTGACTTTCTTAGACTTGATACTACTGACGCAAAAGCAGACTCTGGCAGAACGGCTCCAACTTCTAGCGTATTTTATGTTGGCAGCGGTGCGAATCAGGGAGCAAACGGCGATAACTACATTGCCTACTGTTTCCATTCAGTAGAAGGCTACAGCAAGGTAGGTATTTACACAGGGAATGGGTCGGCAGATGGACCCTTTATCTATACTGGTTTTAAGCCTTCTTTTATTCTTTGGAAATCTACAACTGCGACAGAAAACTGGCAAATACAAGATAATAAAATAAATCCATACAACGTGGTTGATGGAAAGATTTTTGCTAACCTTAATTCGGCTGAATACACTGGCTCTGAAGTTGATTTTGTGTCAAACGGATTTAAATTAAGACATTCTGGCGGTGGAGGTAATGGTTCTTCAGAAACATTAGTGTATTTAGCCTTTGCCGAATCACCATTCAAATACTCTAACGCGAGGTAATTATGTGGTATAGCGAAACAATAGGAACAATTAAGACGCCTCGCGCTTTAACTGTCGATGGCATACAGCATCCTGCTAATATATTTACAGCATGGAGCAAAGCGGAACTAGCAGGAATAGGTTTTTATCCTGCTCGTGTTGAGTCTGTAGACAGCAGATATTATGACACTGGTTCAGAAACATACAAGTTAGTTGATGGAGAGTATGTGATCTCTTACGCGACTACTGAAAAAGATGTTGAACTCTTAAAAGAAGACCTTATTAAAAAGGTTCAGGCAAACACAGGTGCGTTGCTTGCTCCTTCTGACTGGAGAGTTATTAGGTCTATCGACAGTGAAAATGCTATTTCTTCTGATTGGATTACATACCGTAATGAAGTACGCGCTCACGGTAACAGCCTTGAGTCAGGCATTGAAGCGTTTGCTTCTGTAGATGCTGTTCGTAACTTTCAAAACCATGAAGTTCAAGAAGAACGAAGAATTGAAAATTCTGATGAAACTGAAACAATTAATCGTACAGTAGATAAAACATATTGGGGATGGCCTGAATCACCTGATGCGGAGGCTGATCCATATCATGTGCGATACCTATGAAAATTAAAGCCCTCGCGCTAACAGCCGCCTTGATGGGCGGTTTTTTTATGTCTATTTGATATGGCTTTAATTAATATTGATAATGTCGGTGAGCTGGGAATTATTAAAGATATACCTTCATACCAACTTCCACAAAATGCGTGGTCCGATGGAAACAATGTTAGAACACAAAATTTTGCAATTAAAAAAATTGGCGGTTATGACGAGATTATTGCTTCTTGCCCAATAACTCCTTATTTTGTTTACGGCTTAGAAAGCGGGGCTAACTACTTCTGGATTGCTGCTGGACTTACGAGCGTCTACGTTCACAACGGATCTTCTTGGACAGATATTACAAGAACAAGCGGTGCTTATTCCGCTACCGCAGCCAAAAATTGGACAGCTTGTGTTGTGGGGGGTGTCTTAATTCTTGATAACGGGGTAGATGATCCACAGGAGTGGCCTCTTACCTCCGGTGCTGCCTCTGCCTCCACAAAGCTTCAAGATCTTTCTAACTGGCCCGCCTCTACAGAGTGTGAGGTGATGCGTACATTCAAAACTTTTTTGATTGCGTTGGATGTCACTAAATCGTCAGTAAATTATTCCCGACTGGTTAAATGGAGTCACGAATCTGCAATTCAAACCGTTCCAACTTCATGGAATGAAGCAGATGGAACTAAATCAGCTGGTGAATACGAATTGGCACAATCGCCAGGACGGGTTCTTGACGGACTTGCCGTTGGAGACAACTTCTTTATCTTAAAAGATGATAGTTGTTATCTAATGTCTTATGTTGGAACGCCGTTTATATTCGCATTCGATATTGTTTCCTCGACTATTGGCGGCCTTTCTAAAAACTGTGCGGCTGAGTATGAAGGTGGGGTTTTCTTTATGGGAAATTCTGACCTGTATACGACAGACGGCAATAGCTTGAAGCCGTTACTGCCAAACCGATTGAGAAGATATCTGACAGATAATTTGTCTGGTACTAACTTTGCTCGCTCTGTTGTAGTTCCTGACTACACACGAAAGGAAATGTTAGCTTGTTTTCCAACCACTTCGTCTACCTACTGCGACAAAGCAATCATTTGGAATTGGGAAACAAATACTTTCTCGTTGCGAGATTTACCAAACATTTCTCACGCTGCTTATGGCGTAAAAGCGATTGCATCAGATTACGATAGTAATTTACTCAATGTTGTTTTTGTCGATCCTACTGCTGGAAAGATTTATCGAGACAATTACGGTAACACGAAAGATGGAACCAATATGACATCTTTTATTTCTAGGGAAGGTTGGATGATGAACAGTCAGGGCGCACCTGACACTCATGCAATAAAACAGCTGCGAGCGATCTACCCAAAATTAACTTGCACAGGAAGTGTAAATTTCTATGTATCAGCAACAATGGATGCTGATGATGCAATCTCATGGGGGTCTGCAATACCTTTTAATCCGGACACACAGTCTAAGATTTCTTGTCGCGCTACGGGTCGGTATCTAGGCGTAAAGATTGAAAGTACAGGAGATGTTGATTGGAAGCTTGACGGCCTTCAGTTAGACATCATTAATAAGGGGAGTAGAGGAGGTCAAAGCTACTAATGTCAATGAATGAAGACAAAACTCAACGTTCCATAGTCCGGTACGTTCCCAATCCCCCTCCACGCGGCGATGTTGATCCGCAGCAGCTGGCTCAGTATGTTTATCAAGAGCTGAAAAGAGTATCTAACGTAATTGATAACGTGAGCAAAACCCGAAAAGAAGTTCTCTACGAGTATCCAGAAAAGCCGAGAGAGGGAGATGTCATTTACGCTGATGGCGTTAATTTAGATCCTACTGGACTTGGGTTTTCGGGCTTGTTTGTCTATAACTCGACAGGTCAGTGGTCTTGATACGGCCAATGCAAACGGGAGATGCAGACAGACTTCTAAGCCTCGGTAGAGAAATGCACTCCACTAGTGCTTACTCTTTTGTTCCACTTAATGAAGAAAAGGTTTTATCAACCATTGCTCGCTGCATGAAAAATGGATTTGCATGGGTTGGTGAGAAAGATAACGTTGTTGTTGCTGGGATGATAGGAGAGGTAACGGATTACTGGTTTTCTAATGAACGCATGGCAATGGAATACGCTTTATTCGCCACACGCGGATGTCGAAATACAAGACTTCCTTTTCGATTATTAAAAAGATACATACAGTGGGCAAAAAAACAGAAGGTGCGGGAAATCATGTTGGGAGCGAGTAGAGGATTCGATGAATCGGATTCAGACAAATACGGCAAAGTTTTAGAAAGAATGGGATTCTACGACGCCGGAACTTTTTACAAAATGAGGATTTAAATATGTGCCCTGGCGGTGGAAACGTAACTCGAACAGAACCTTGGGAAGAACAGAAACCATATCTTACAAAAGGATTTGAAAAAGCTGGTGAGCTATTCGAAGGTGGAATGCCCTCCTACTATAGCGGCGATACCGTTGCTGACTTCTCAAGTGCGGGAACGGCAGCTCAATCTGGAATTCAAAATTATGTAACTGGTCCCAGAGCGCTAAGTCAGCAAACAGCCGCAGAAAGTTCGCTAAAGAATATGTTATCGGGCGATGTAAACGCGGCTAAGTTTGATCCAGTTATGGACGCAATGACGCGCTCGGTAATGGGTAAATTAACGTCGGATATGTTGCCACAGGTTCAAGAAAACATTACCACTTACATACCAGGGGGTGGCAGTCGGGGTGATATCGTAACGGCGAATACGACAACTTCTGCAATCCAAAAACTTGCAGACGAAGTTTCAAAAAACCGTTATTCAGCTTATCAGGATGCCCAACAACTGCAAGCTCAAGGTGGACAACTTTATCCATCGATTATGGGTGCGCCTATACAAGCTTACGGAAGTCTTGGAGATGTAGGCGAGCAGCAAAGGCAGCTTTCGCAAGCCGAAATTGATGCTTCGATGGATCAGTACGAGTACGACTCAATGTCAAACAGATATAACCTACAAGATTACATGGCAAATATTTCTGGCGAATATGGCGGTACGACCCGCGCTCCGTCATTAATACAGAGTCTAATCGGGGGGATAATTTAATGAGTTGGGCACAAGCCGCAATGATGTTGGCAAATTACGCAAAGTCGCAAAATGATAAAAACAGTCGGCCAGTAAAAACGGGGCAACCATTTGAACCGTTAAATTATAACTTTAAGCTGTTTCCTGATCAGGGCAGTCTTTTGGCGCTAAAGCCAATTGAATATCAAACTGGTCCCAACGGGGAATATATCCCCATCTCTCAGTTGGCTCCTTTAGACGCCGGAAAACAAGAACCCGCATCGAACGCAATGGATATGGATTATCAAGGGAATCGAACCGGAGGCGACAACCCACAGCAAAAAAACGCTGGTCCGGTTGATAGCTCGGTAGATGCCATTGAGATTTTGACAGGAGACCAGAGCCAAAATAACACTCCGCAACGATTGCCAAAAACGCCAGAAGAAATGGCGCACGAAATAGAGTTAGAAAAGATGCAAAGTGCAGCTGCGATGCAAAGGCAAGCTTTATCATCGGGCGCAAGCTTTTTAGGTGGGTTTTTAAGACCGCCCTCGGCGGTAACAGTTGGCGGCTACCGTCCTAATCCAAACGTACCGATGTATCGTAGAAGAATGAGAGGGCTGATGAGTTGAAATACGGATTAATCGCTGATCCGGCTAACTTTAGGATAGCTCCTGAAGCTTATATTGACCGGCAAGAACGTGCGCCAGTTCAAGAGACTCGCGCTCAAACGTTTAGAGAAAAAGGACTAGGAGGTCTGGACCCAAATCTAAAGCTATATGCCGACCAAGCAAATGCGATTTATCAAAAGAATATGCAGCTTTATTCTCCGTTTGGGACTAAGGCAAGTGGTTTTTTAAATGCGGACAAAATGCAAGCCACGAAATATCAAGCCGCCTACGATGACGCGGTGACTAAAGCATTACAAAACCAAGCTCGTTCTGGTATGAAGGATGTTACAAGCTATCAGGATGCGTTATCTGTTTTTGGCGACGTAAACGTTGAAGATTGGAAAACATATATTGAGCCAGAACTTGCGCGTATGAATATTACAGCGCCAAGCGGTGGGGATAATAGGCCAGATGCTTACAAATTTGTACCTATTGAAGGTGGTGAATCAAGGCGTGGTTATTCCAAGATAGAAGGTGGTGTGCCGGTTTACTATTTTGAAAACGGAGAACCAGTGCCACGCCAAGGGTATCGGGTCGCATCTTTGACGGAAGCTCCAAAATCAGGCAGCAGCAGTAGTGTTACAAATGTGCCAACTGACTTTGAAAATCTAGAATATTTAAGAGGATTAAAAAAGCAGCTTGACAGTACACCTAAAGACGATCCTCGATACCAATCTTTAAAAGATCAGTACGATCAAACTCAGCAAGCGTATACAAACACGCTGTGGGAAGGCGCTCAAGGCTCGCGGGAAGATTGGGCTTCATCAATTGGAAACTATGGGTACAACGTCAGTTTGATGGATCGAATGTTTGAACAACTATCCAATCCTAACGTTACCACTGGAGCAATTGCAGGGACGGCTAATCTGTTTGAAAATGTAGCTGACCAAGCCCAGCAAGCAGTGGCTGCCGGAAAAGCTTATATTGGCAAAAAGATTCCCGAGAATGAAGTTTCTGCTGAACAGCTACGCGACCACACATATACATTTGGTGATTTAGAAAATCCGGCAAACGTATCGGGTGCATTTAAAGCTAACATAACTGATCTTGCTTACGCATTAGCAAGACTGGCTGAAAAAGGTGGCGGGCGATTATCTGATTCGGATGTGCAAAAACAGATTGACCGCATTGCACCAGGGGGTTCTTACAGTAAATCTAACATCGCAGCAGCTTTACTTGACATCGATATATCTTTGCGCCGGAGAATCATACAAAAACAAAAGGGGTTGTTGGCAGGTGGGTATCCTGTCGGGGATTGGCAGGGCGCAAGACCAGTTTTACAGAAGAAATCTACAACCCATGAAGGTAAGCAATACAATTACCTTGGCTATGAGTTACCAGAGAAAGATGAAAACGGAGACAAAAAATTTCATGTAGTGATGCACTGGCAAAAGGGTGAATAATGAATCAAGAAGAAATTTCTGCTTTTCCAACAATTATTACTGAAAGTTCATCAAGCTCACCATCAACCTCATCTCCTTTCCCATCTGTAATCTCAGAATCTGATAACGTTCAACCCTTCGCAGAGGCAGTTCGTAACGCATCAGGGACGGTCGTTGCGGAGGAAAGTGCCCCCGTAACTGATATCGAAAAAGACAAGCCTTGGTACAACGATATTTATGGGAGTGTTGAAAAAACATTTTTGGCGGGCTTCAATGAGCAAGTAGCAGATATGCTGCAAACGCCAATCTCAGCGGGGCTAGAGCTTTACCAAATGGGATTTGGCGGCAACGTTAATCCAAATCTGCCCAACTATGATCCTGATGACCATGTCGTAGGCGCTCGGGCAGTGAAAGACTTGTTTGAGGCAGTTGGCGTTAACGTCACACCGCCAGAAGGATCGTTAGGGGCAAGAGTCGGTGAAGAAGTCGCATTAGGGATGACAGGTTATGGCATTGTGGGTCAAGCTGCAAAAGGAACTAAATATACTTTTGGCGTTTTGGAACCCCTTTTAACAACAGTCAGACAAGCGCCAACAAAAGCATTGTTAGCGGATCTTGGTATTTCAGTCCCCGCCGGAATCGGTGGTTATTACGGAAATGAAATAGGTGGTCCAACTGGTGAATCGATGGGTGTTTTAGCCGGTGCTTTTGCGCCAGTCGCACTAGCGAGTAAAGCCTCTCAGGCAATCGCAACGCCTGTAAGAAGCCTCTATAAAGGAGCTAAAAACGCAAAAACTGCTCTAGGGATGGGTTCAGCCGGTAAGGAGAATAGGGCAAGGGAGATGTTGCTCGACAATATGTCTACCGACTCAAGACTGCAATTGAGGTCGGGCAATATGGATGCCCCCGAAACTGGCACTTACACCACCGCTGAAATACTTAATGATCCTGATCTTTTAGCCGCCCAAGCAGTGGTTGCGGGTCGATCGCCGGACGCTCAAGCAAGACTTAACCAAACCAATGCAGAAACAACGCGCCAATTAAGTGATGATCTTGCGGGTCTAAATCCAGGCGAAGTGGGACCGACAAATTTCATAAAACAAAAAATAGCGAGCGCATCTGCGTCGGTACAAGCAAGATTAGAGTCAGCAGCTGCCAAAGCTCAAGCTCGGATCGATAAGCTCAATGTAAATAGCTCTATTGATGTTGTCTCAAAAATTGCACGAGAAGAGTTTGAAACGGTTTACAGCGCAGCGCGAGCCGGTGAGAAAGAGGTTTGGGCAAAGGTTGGGGATGGCAACTTTGAAACCGACTCAATTATTACGCGGGCGCAAGACATAATTGATGAAACGCCCAGATTGTCTGGAGAGGGCGGTACTGCTGATGTTCCGCTGTCAATTCGCGAAATTGCTGGGCAAGATGAAGTTGTAGATCCATCGACCGGAGATGTCGTTGTTGAGGCCGTGCCTAGCATCTTAAACACAACCGAAAAATCTAGCGAAGTTCAAGCACTGGTATCAAGGCTTGGGGAAGACTTTAGAGAAGCAAGAGCAGCCGGAAAACTTAATCGTGCGAGACAAATAGGTCAGCTTCGAGACTCTATCTTACAGACTATCATGCCAACAACCGGCGCGTCAGACGCTTTAACGGCTGCGCGAGCCTACTCAAGACGGCTTAATGAAGTTTTCTATCATGGACCACTTGGTCAACTGTTAGGAAAAAACGCAAAGGGCGGTCTTACGGTCAATCCAGAGCTGACGCTAGAACGATTACTGGGCCAAGGCACAAAAGGAAAGATTGGTGCTTCAAGCTTGCGAGAGGCTGCGAATGAGTATGGCGGTATTGAGAAAGTCGATAACCTTATCCAAGAGCATTTAAAGGCAAAGTTTGCAAGTGCAGTTTTGCGCGGCGGGCAGTTTAATGCAGCAAGTGCAAATACATTTGTTGCGAACAATAATTCTTTGGACTTATACCCAGAGCTTCGCAATCAGATGTTAGATGCCGCAAGCGCACAGCGCCTCGCGCAGTCTATCAGCAAGCCAAGATTGGCTTTGATTAAAAGGATAGAAAATCAATCTTTAGCGTATAAGTTTTTGGAAGAGCGAGAGCCACAAGCGGCGATCGATTCAATCTTAAAATCAAAAAACCCGACAAAAGATATTACAAGCCTTGTTTCGCTGGCTAAAAAAGATCCGACCGGTAACACCATGAAGGGCATCCAATCTGCACTTTACGAAATATTGGTTGATCGATTTGGCACTAATGAACTTGGTGAATTTGTTTTGACGCCAAATAAAATGAATCAGTTTTTGACAAACAAAACTAATAAATTTTTGTTGAAATCCGTGTTTGGGGATGACTCGATAAAATTGTTATCTGAAGTTACCAGGGGCGCATCTTTTAAACAAAGATCCAGAACGGCGTCTGGGCAGATGCGAATGGGAAGTCAGGATACATTACAAAAGATCCAATCAGCTGGCGGCACGTTTGGTGCCCTTATTGGCGGTAATCTGTCTAAGATGGGGAGCAGCTATACCGGCAAAGGCTTAATGATGGCGGGAATCGGTCGTAGATTCGTCCAGAATTTCGTTAAAAGAATTGCTGAAGGTAATAAAGAAGACGTTATGGTCATTCTGGAACGGGCGCTATATGACCCTGCATTCGCCAAAGAGTTGATCAAACCGATTCGTTCCGCTGACACCGCTAAAGGTGAAATGGCGCTGCGTAAATTCGCTGCGGTAAACGAGGCATTGGGAGAGTTCCCCGAATCGTCATTTGTGCTATCTGAAGAGCTTATGCCATGAAAAAGACAATTAGAAAAATACTAATAGCCGCCCTAGTGGGCGGTTTTTTTATGTCTGCACAAGCGCAACAACCGATGCCCGACGATATGTATGAGTTTGCAGCTCCAATGACATTCATGTGTGTCGATTCTTTTGTGCGAATGATGGAGATTCTTGAAAAGAATCATCAAGAAATACCGATAGTAATGTCGCATTTATCACCATCGATGAGCATGATTCTTTTTGTCAATCATGACTCGACCACAAGCACCGTTGTCGTAACCAGACGAACCAAAGAAAAAGAACAAGCTTGCATTGTGTTCGGAGGCGCGTCAGATGGAACGTCTTTTAGTCTCAACCCAAATCCGGTGTTTCCAGTTGAAACAGGTTTTAAAGGATGACAGACATATCCGAAAAAGAAATCGGGCGGTTGATCGAGAAGGTTGAGTCCACCGAAAGAATGATGCATGAGATGACAACGCGCATGACAAACCTTGAAGCTCAGTTGCATACGCAACGTGGCCTGGGAATTGGATTGTTGATTGCGATTACGACAATCACAGCGTCAGGTGCTTCTTTGATCACTCGTTGGCTTAACGGCTGATGACAGACCAAGCGCCAGTTCAAATTTCCGATAAGACGAGCGTCGGCCTACCCCTTCGCAATCTCATTGGACTAGCGTCCGCAGTTGCTGTTGGAACGTGGGCGTGGTTTGGAACGATGGAAAGATTAAACCAGCATGACATGAGACTGACGCTGATGAAGGCGGTTGTCGATGCAAACTCGGAATGGTCACAACAATTGCAACGCGGAGAGATCAGCACGGCGTCATCTCAGGAAATGTTTTTGTTGCTTGAACACACCGCGCAACAACTGGATGCGTTGGAAAAATCAATTACTGAAGGCAATGCCGTTTCAACAAATAAACAGCAAGAACTTACGCTTAATTTTTTATCTAATCGGGTCGATTCTCTTGAGGGGAAACTTGAAGTATTGAGAGACAAATACGCGGAGATGAAGGCTAATGGAAATGGAGTTCACTGATGGAAACACTTTTTGTTTTGCTCCTTTACATCAATGGCGAAATCAAAGAACACATGGCGTTTTGGGAAGACCCAGTAACAAGCGAATGGGTTGAGATGGGGATGTCTGGATGTCTCGCAATGAAAAGAACTTTAAAGAGGCAGGGTTGGCATGACACCAAAGGGGGTCGATACGCCTGTGAAAAACGAGTCGTAGAAACAAGAATTAATTGGGAAGAAAAAAAGGTAATTGCCAAAATAATTCAATAAAACTTAACTGGATAAAAAAATGCCTCAAGGAAAAGGAACTTACGGAAACCAAGTGGGTAGACCGTCAAGCAAGAAAAAAAATAAATCATTCAAACCATGCAATCAGTGTCAAAACCCGTCGATATGTCAACAGATGGGTGGATGCTTAATTGAGAAAATGAGGAATAAATAATGTGGGACAACTTAAAACAGACTTGGAACCGACTCGACACAAAAGTAAAAATAATAATCGTTCTGATCGCGGGCTTCGCTTTTATGTCCGCAATCTGGGGATCGCCCTCGCCATCAGTACCTGTCTAATCTCTTGCACAACTCTGAAGGAAGCAGCGGTAGTGTCAACGGGAGCAGCAACCGGTGCCGTTGTTGGGACTGTGATCAGTGGGGGTGCAGCTGCACCGATACTGGGAGCCACGACGGGTGCATTTGTAGTCGATGCAGCGACGGGACTCATAACAAGCAGTGGAAAGACTCAGACTATTATCAAGGCACCTGACAACGTGTTTACGTTAGCCCATAAGATTACAGAATTGGCGGGTTGGTCCTTAATTCTTATTTTTGTCTTGCCAATGGTCTTTGGCTGGATTTTCCCGAGTCCATTCGAGACTAAAAAAAGGAAACGTCGTTAGGAGCTTATTGCTTGCACTAAGCTTTTGCATTCCCATCGCAGCAGCAGACATCTATGGCTCAAGAGCCAGTTTCTTATTGATGGACTCTGTCGGCATGAGCCTGTCTTATTTGTCCGATAATGTTGATGATAACTGGCGTCGGCGTATGGAAAATGCGCTTCTTGCCAATGGCGATACCCACATCTATGTTTACACTCAAAACGAGGGTGACGATCTCGGTAACGTGTCTCCAAAACCCGATTGGGAAGCGCGACTTGATCGCTTAAACAACATCGGGCTTCGACCCATGCTTTGGCTGATGGCAGATGACTCGCCGTCACTTGCCGGAAGACCGCTTTCGGTCCATATGGCACACAACGCCGAAATGGTACGCCGCTTCGATGACAAGGTAGATGCTTACATCATCGGCCTTGAGTCTGACGAATACTGGGACGCGGCTTCCGTCACGGCGATGGTTAATCACCTTAAACCGCTGACCGACAAACCTGTTGGTGTTCACCTGACCCCAGGGATCAAGCCCGCTCACTATGCGGCTGCTGAAGTCATTTTTTTGCAGACCGGCTTTAATCTTAATGAGGCTGAGTTTCGCCAAAGAGTTGCCGAGGCACTTGCCTTGGGACTTCCCGTAATCGTTGCGGAATACGATCTGCAATCAAGTTCAAACCTCAGTCGAAGATATGGAGACATCGCTTGCGAAATGGGAGCCATCGGTACAGGAAACGGACGGTCAGTGACGAAATGCGGACAGCGAGAGCAAGCCGCGAAGAAGAAGCCTTGGTATCAGGAATACGAAACGGAGATCGTAGTTGTTGGTATCGCGATGGCAAGCGCCTACGTTGTATACCGTTGGGATATTCCGCTGACGATCAGCGCAACCGAGAGCAACTATCAGATTGGTTTGACCGAGACTTTTGAGTCCTCATCGGTCGGCATTGCCTATCGCGATGACGGAGCGGTGATTGCAAGTTACCAGTTTTCTTTTTGAAGGTACGGTATAATTACCAAAGCCAACTAATAAAGGACTTTTTATGGCGCGGGTACTGGTAATCGGGGACACGCATTGTCCCGTAATGCATAAAGGCTATGTTTCATTTTTACAGGAAATGGCAGATTGTTGGTCGGTCGATCAGATTGTTCATATTGGCGACATGGTTGATTGGGCTTCAATCAGCTACCACCCAAAAGCACCGAGTTTAAAAAATTCAGAAGCCGAATACTGTAAAGCCGCAAAACAGGTGCAGACGATTTACAGCGCTTTTCCGGAAGCCACTTGGCTGATTGGAAATCACGATGCGCTGACCGAGCGTCAGCTCTTTGATGCCGGATTGCCTTTTGATGTTTTAAAAGACTATCAAGAAATGTGGGGGGTGCCGACTTGGAAAATCATCCCCAGATTCGGTCAGCTGATTATCGACGGGGTGATTTATATGCATGGCGATCGCGGCAAAGGCGGTCGCTTCCCCGCACTGGCTAACGCTGAAGCGGAGTTTCAAAGCGTTGTCCAAGGTCATGCACATTCCGCTGCTGGCGTGGGCTACGGCGCGAACAGCAACCTTCGTTACTTTGGCCTACAGGTCGGATGCGGCGTGGACTATACCGCAGCAGCAATGGCCTACGGTCACAAATATCCGAGAAAACCCATCCTCGGATGCGGCATTGTATTAGATGGGACAACAGCCATATTTGAGCCGATGGATCTTGGAAACAAATACGGCGTCTTAAAGTAGGGCGATCCCTATGCAGCTATATAAACCAGACAGATTTGAAGAAAACCCCGAACTCAGGACAACCTTTTGTCCGATCTCATTAGGAAGAACTATGCACACATCTTATCGAATTCCCGACTTTCAAAATCAGATCTTATCTGGAAAAAATAAGCGGGATCGAATTAAGGTGTTAGCTGAGTTTGCTATTCAAAATGGTATTTGTTCCGACAATCCGGAAGTGTGGCATTTGATCCAGCGAGACTTCATTGAACCCGCCACCGACAAGCAATGATTTTTGCTCAAGTGACTTGGATCGATACCGTCGATTCTTCCGGCTGGGATAAACCGGAAGATGTTGAGGTTATGACGGTCGAGCAATGGGGCTTTATCGTAAGCGAGGATCACCTTCAATTAAAGCTTGCTGACACTTGGTCAGACGGAGAATTTTTTGGCGTGACGGCTATCCCCAAGGGATGTATCCGGAAAATTCACCACGTTGTCGCCGTAAATGATCCTTCGCAGCTCCCCGTCCCACCAGAGTAGGGCCTCTTGTTTTTCGGCATCGTACTGGTACTGGTTGTAGACCTTGCTAATCGCATCCTGTGCGTGGTTCAAAAGTAACGCGCCTACATAAGGCATCGTCCTCGCAAATTCTTTTTCAACGCGAGTCCGTAAGGTGCGACGGCAGTCGTATAGCCTCAGATCCTCAATCCCAAGCGTATCCACTGCGCGTTTAAATTCTTCACTCATTCTCTTTTCGTCAAACGATTGACCCTTGAACGTTCTGCTTTCAAAGATTAATCCTTTCTTTTTAGATACCACCTCTTTCAGGCTCGGCGTCATAAACACGCGAAAGTCGCGTTTACTCTTTTTACGGGTCTTGATCCGTGCCAGGGGCACCGTCCACCAGCCGTCTTTAATCTCATCTAAATGCATCCCAACAATCTCAGGCCGCCGACAGCCGCTCAATAACACCATCTTCGCCGCATCACCATAAGGCCCTTCAAGCTCATGCCACACCGCTCTGATCTCACGATCGCTAAGTGTCCGTGTTCGGGTGGGCTTTTCGTTATGCACGGGATCATCACTCGTCTGGGGATGTAAATGCGAGGCGACCGAGTACTTCAAGAATCCGGTCATCACGCACCAGTTGAACAGTCTGGAAAGCGCCCGTTTGGTGTTGCCCGCTGCGGAGGGTGTTTTGGCTGCGTGGATACTGGCAATGATCTCGGTCAAATCAAAATAGGTCACCTCTTCGATAGGCAAATGCCATATCTTGGACGGCTCAATATGACATTTCAAAACAGACCGATAACCTTGGAAGGTTTTTTTCGCGACGGTAAATTCAACATCAGCCAAAAACGCATCTGCGGCTCTTGCCACTGTGACAACCGAAGCGCGGGCCAGCTCCTCCTTTCGGTCTTGCTCTTTGGCTTGTTCAGCTAAAAGCCAAGGGTCTATCCCTGTGGCGACATCGCCCCTGACTTTAAAATACCTCTTTTGAATTTGCGCTTGCGTCATGTCCGGAAAGCGTCCGATGCGAAGTTTACGAGGGCGACCGTTAAACTGATACTTAAAGACGATCGACATCGTTCCACTGACACTGACGCGGGCGTATAATCCCCTGTCGATCTTGATTTCATAACGGTCTTGTTTGGGCTTGATGTCTTTTAGGTTTTTCATAGCGGGGGCCAGTTTGGGGCTAGTTTTATTTTTACCTTGTTTTTTATAAATTGACATTGTATGGAATCAGGTGACACCAAGTTGTCAAAATTTAATGCGAAGGTTCTTGTTGTTTTACAATTACAATACGGCCAATATTACGCAATTAAACCCTTTAAAACAAGTTGTCAGCCGGTGTAGCTCAGTTGGTAGAGCAGCGCATTCGTAATGGGGTTGCACCCCTATATGAATCAACCACTTACAACAGTGGGGCAAAACTGGGGCTGGTTATAGGACAAAAAAAATCCCGCCACAAAGGGCGGGCAATGAGAAGGAGGATTACCGATTTTCGCCTCGGTCAGGCGTTTGTAAGTTCTCTACCCATCGTTCAAGGTCCCGCAGCCGCCATGCTGATTTCCCTCCGACCCTGACCATCTGTGGAAAATCAGGCTCAGTTTTTACAAACCGAAGTGCGCTGGAGCGAGAGATACCGATGACCTCTTTAACGTTCACAGGAAAGACCAGGAGGGGCCTAGAAGGGTAAGTCGGTATCATCTTGGTCTTTCTTATCAAAGTCTGCTGACGAGTCGGAGAATGATCCTGATCGCACTTTCTGAACAGCATTCAGATAGCACGATGTGCCGCTGTTCGATCCCTTGGACCACGGCTGGATTACTATCTTTGCCCGACAAATATCACCACGATGAATCTCAGCTGGAGAGATCGATTTTTTGTCGTTATCAAGGCAATGAACATCGAATCCGGACTTCGCCTTGCAAATCACTTTTCCACGGTCAAAGTCGCCTTTACCGTTTTTCAAAGGGTAGTGTGTTCCTTCATGCACTTCATCAATCGCTGCCTTCAGCTGTTTGTGACCTTCAGATCCTTCATCGAACTTCATGGTCAAACTAAATTTACCCGTGCTGGTCCCGTCGAAAACTTCGTGCGAAGTTAGGTAAGGGAAAGCAGCTTCAAATTCTTCAGTCACATATTCAACTTTTTGCATTTTTACGAATCTCCTTTATTTGGGTTTTAAGTTCCTGTGCGATTTCCCGCTGGAAGTGATCAAGTTCATTCATCGACCGGCAGAAACGTCGCCACTTGTCGGTAAACCTAAAGTTAATTATTTCGAGTTTGTCGCCTTCTATTTTTGGCAATCTAAAGATATAAATAAATGTCACCTTCTCGCCTTGGCATTGTTCGTAGGCGTTAGCATATAAAGCGACTTGAGCAACCATTTCTTCTGTAAAAACTTTTGAAGTTTTAAAATCCCCGACACAAATTACGCCGTTGAGCTTAAACACAACATCTAACGTCCCCGTGTATTCGTTCTTGGTTTTTGGATCACGGAAATAAATAACTTCCTCGGACCCCAAGTAAGTCGGTTCGGCTTCTTGCTCCCAATCCAAGAAAGATTGGTAAGCAGCGTGTGCGCCCCGATGAAAGGGTGCCTCCGGTGGTTCGTCATCATCACGCATCCGAGATTCGATCAGCTTTTCCAACGCGGTGTGGACCAGGGTCCCAATTTCTTTAGCTTCGGATGAGATAGCCCAGTGGCTATTTGAAATACTCTTAATGATTTTTTCTAAAGTCAGTTCATTTAACTGGGCATCTCCTGACATAATCTTTTTTAAGATCTCTTCTGCACGTTTACCAGCGCAGCGGCCAGCCCAATTAGCGGCAATTCCAAACGAGGGACTCGCGAATCTTTGGGCAATCTTTGTACCGCCTGATAATTGTTTTCCGTCCAGCCAGTAACGGTGCTTGTCATCAAGATCGATTTCAATTTCTCCCTCCTTTCGTTTAATTTTGTGAAGCAAAGTAAGCCCTCCGGACCTCTCTCGGGTCGATATGCCGTCTTCTCGCTACATCACTGACCGCTTGAATTCGCAATTTGTTTTCTTTTTGTCGCATCACCTCAAACATGGCATCAGATATTTCGTCCATCTTTATCGTTTCGCGGCTTAGTTCGAAAAAGCGCTCGTCAACTTCGCGGGCGATTTGATCTTCAACACTCATGTAATAGCGCCTCCAATTGGGCGATGAAATCGCTTGCGTCCATTCTTGACAGATCTGAAGTGGGCTGGGGGATCTCGGTTTTTGTTCCATTTATGACAACCTCTTTTGTTCCTAGTAAGTTCACTTTTGCGTACTCTTTAATTTCTCCAACGGTGTGTCCGGTTTTACGAGCGATCTCACGAAACAAAACGTGCATTTGATCGTTCTGAGGATTAGATCGGCGTTTTGGCCTAATCCATGCTTCCCACTTGCCAAGTTTTAGGCCACGATCAATCTCGACATTGATCCGGTCGATCGTTGATGGTGTGATATCGATCCTTAACTGACCGTGATAACGCTCTCGCATCTCAAATACTCCAGATAAGCTAACGTCGCCATACAATGCTGGAAACGAACAAAATCGTTCTCAAGCTTTCGTGTCCTTCGGTCAGCTTCATCGTGGCAAGAAGAGCAAGCTGGCGCTCCCCAAAACGTCGGCTTTCTACCCATTCCAGCCCCAAGCCTTTGGCTACGGAAATGGGCAAAGACAACTGTGTCTGGGTTTCCATTGCAGACATCGGGAAGCGCCAACCAGCATCTTTGATCTCTTGCTGATTGAGTGACTCGCTTAATTAGCTTGTCGCTTACTGGGACTCGTAGAGCGACCATTCGGTTGACATCCTGTCGGTGACTAGGCAAGCGCGTTTTCCACCGTTTCTGCGGACCACGCCAGCCTCTTCAAGTTCGGGCATCCTTTTGCTTGCAAAATAGCGTTCCTGTTTGCAAAAAACGTCCAGTTCGCGGGCGGTCATCGGCTTGGATGCTTGCAGAAGGGCTTGGACAATCATCAGCTGCTGCTTAGAGTGTGCTTTCGAGTTATAGAGGATTTCAGCTGCTAATCTCGACGTAATTGGATCTGTTTTTCGATACATTTCTCGTTTCCATGTAAACCGGAAAGATCTAATGTAACCTAAAACGTGTCTTTAAACAAGTGCGTGTTTATTAGTTTTCCGGAATAGCCCAATAATCTTGACTTATTAAAAAAAATTCTGTAATTTCTGGAAAGTTACTAAACAGTTGCCATCTTCCAAGAAGAAAATGTCAATTTAAAAGCTACAGAGGCAGAACAATAAGAATGAAACTTACAAAGAATCCGCTCGGGGAAGAAATACCCGAAGTTTGGTTAGCCAACGAAGCCAACAGTCCCGAAGGGAAATGGGCAGCGAATCTTCGCCCCGCTCCACTGGGTCGAGGCATCACAAACACGACCGCCATCGGACGAGCGACGGACGTTGACATCCGCACCGGATGGGTGGGTCATCTGACCACCCGCGAAATGAAAGATCGATGGTCGCGGCATAAATCAGTCATTCCCGCCAATCACATGGACAACCACAAAAATGGCACTTCTTGCGCCCCCTACGAGGCAATACGTTGGGGCGCGTTGTGGGTCAGCAGACACACTAAAGGTTGGACCCCACTGGCCTATCTAGGACATGAGTGGCTCGGAATCAATCGAAAAATCCCGCCGTACCATTTCCAAGACGTTCCAATTTTCGGAGCGCCCCAAGTTTACCTTTCCAAATTGTTTCGCCCCGTCAAACATTTTCTTTAAAAGGCTCTCTTGATGAGCTACCAAATTACAGATAATGTTATTTTGACGAGGCAGAAACTATGGAACAAATTTTAGATAAGATCGGCAAATCTCAACAGCTCGATAAAGTAGCGGTTGTAATCTGGGGCGGCCAATCTTTTAACACAATTTTAGAAGTTACAGAATCGTTCGCCGATATGCTCGATATGAGCCGCGAACAGTTAGTTGGCGCTCCCGTAACTGATATTACGCCGAAAATTTATGCAGATGACTCTGCCTGGGCAGGGGATCAGTTAAAAAATACCGATGGTCCTTTTTGTTTTTACAAATGCTATGAAAATATGAATGGGGACCATGTGCCAGTTAAGTTAACTGCGCTGAAGGTTGTTGGACAGACTGAGGAAAAATTTATTACCGTGGTCGAAGTGATCGATCGGCTGCCTTTTCCAGAAATTGGTCAGCAGCCGTATCAAAAACGCGGTCGAAATGTTGTACCGTTTGCTTGTTCAATGACTAAACCGAAAGAACGTCAAGAAAGTCAGTAACTTTCTGACCGTTGCCATTGCTGTAAACGCTGGCAACAATTTGACCAAACTGAGCGTCGGATAATTTAATCCGGCGCTTGGCGGCCTCTACTTTAATTTCGGTTATCACTTTCGCCAGACGTTGTTTATCAATCTCCGCACCTTGCTGCTCGTAGCGCAACTTTGCAGGGTGAATTCCGAGCGCTTTGGCTGACGCTTCTATTTGTTGATCCGGCATTTTTTGCGTCAACGAGAACCAACGATACACTTGTTGGCGTGACACCCCAAGCTCCCGCGCAAAAGCGGCGGGGGTTAACCCCTGATCTTTACAAAGATCTTTTATTCGATTAATTGCATCCTCATGCATCTTGCTCATTTTGCGTTCCATAGTTGATTTATTTAATTATTTAGAATCTGAACAAGAGTGCAGTTTATCCGGATTTCCGGTAAAAGACAACTAACGGTTGTCATTCCCGACGCGACACGTTATAGTTGAATAAGACAACCAAAACGTGTCTCCTCCCTGCACGGTTGTCTATTGTCCCCCTTCGGGGGGGCATTTTTGGGGGTGTCAGGAACACAAAGTGGGGTGGAACACCGAATTGCCCAGACCCTTGATTCCAGAAGCTCGGAAAAGCCCTGCGCTGACCAACCGCCCGTCAACAGGCACCGTGCCAATTTTTGATTATGCACTACCCGAAAGGGTATCTGGCTTTGCCAGAGGGGCACGACCCAAAAGGTCGTGAAGTCCGAACCGGTAAGTCCCTATGGGCACGGGGTAGGGGCGGTTTTATGGAGAAAAATTATGGGAGTAGCTGGAAAAAGCTCAGATGAGCTACTGAAATCTCTTCCGGATTGGAAGAAGACTGACTTTATCGACTTTTGGAAAGTGGGCTGGCGACCAGGGAGCAAGCAGCAAGCGGTCGTTGCTTGGGACCGAGCCATAAAGGATCGGGAGCGCTCACTCGAAGTGCTGGCGGCTGCGAAACGTTACAAGAAACTTTGTGAGAAAAACGACACGCCTCTGACAATGGCCGCGACATGGCTTAACCAAGCACGTTGGGAAACGGTCCCAGCGGTTAAGGAGAAGGAGGAGCGGGTTGGTCAGGCTTGCAGCTGCGGAGCTGAAGCGAAACATCCCACAGGTGAGTGTGATCCCTGTTATGCCGACAAATATTCCGAGCAGCTTTTCCAAGGGGAGTTTTATCCCTACAAAATTTTGCTTGCAAAACAACTAAAAGACATGGGGCTAACCTTTCTAGATGGAGAAACACGATCCGATTTTTCCCAGCGGTGCCGAGAGGAATTTAATCGCCGACAACGAGGTTCTGTTCTCCTCAAAAAGAGCTAAATGGGAATGGTGCAAAGAACATGGGTTTGGCGATTTCATTTTGGAAATGACCAAGAGATTTGGTAAGCCGGAATCCATAACGTGTTATCGCCGACCGCAAGAAGCCTCAAAAAACTAAGGGATGAAGGCTGGAATCCGTGGGTGGTTGAAGTTTTTAACCATTTCACCAAAACACGCCGTGACCTTTGGAACATCGGCGACATCATCGCCTATAAAGATCAAGAAATTATGCTGGTCCAAGCGACTTCAGCTTCGAATATCTCAGCGCGGGTAAAAAAGATCGAAAACAGCGAATTTATTGACGGAATTCGGGACGCGGGCTTTTTGGTCGAAGTATGGGGCTGGAAAAAGGTCAAAAACCGTTGGGAAGTCCGCGTGGTAGACGTTTCTTGAGTCTCAAATGGCCTACTGGTTACGAAGACGCGGTCTTAGGGGTCGCATCTCGCCTAAATGATGAATTTGTGGTGCTTGATTTTGAAAAATCTATCGAAATCACTATGAATCTTTGCGATTGCGATCGAGAAGGGGCGATCGATTACTTTTATTTCAACGTTATTGGAAGCATGAGTGGGGAAGCCTATCTTGTAAACGCTACGATCGAGGAAATTAATGAAAGTGCAGAAAAAGACTGAAGTTGAGCGGCAAATTGTGTTTCAGACAGTTAACGGGGTTGAGGTCCACCTCCCTATCAAATCAATAGCAGCAATTAAGACGCACAGGACCTCTCCCGCCGAGATCGAAACAACGGGCGGGGACGTTTACGACATTACAGACGCTGTTGCAGAGCGTGTGATGGATCAGTGTTTTAACGTGAAGGAAAACGGTTAGTTTTGGAACTTCTAAAACTGCTTTCGCCCAGCTCGCCAAAGCTAGAGAGAGGTTTTGGCGCTCCAGAAACAACTTGGGAAGATGTCGCGGGAGCGATGGCAAAAATCAGCCCCCTGGCAAGCTTATACGCGAGGGTAATTTACCTTCGCGACCATGCGCGGGAGGACGAACTCGCACAAGCGATCCTGTTAGTCGCTTTGGAGGCTGGCTGGCCGGAAAATGATGGCGACATTTGGCGAAAGGATCGTCTTTACCAGCTGATTTATCTCGCTCTGGAGGAAGAACGCGACGATCGTTCACGTTGCGGGCAATGTTTGGGCGTTGGTCGGATTGGCATCTATCAATGTGAGAAGTGCGGGGGAGCGGGATTACGAAAACCCACGCTCGCATCTCGGGCGAGAGCGCTTAACATTTCGCCGAAAGCGTTTAAGAAAAGCTGGTCCCGACGTTACGATGACATTATTTTGCCAATCGTTTCTTATTTGGCGATGGAAGTTTTTTTGATTAAATCAAAGATCGGAAAATAACAAGGGTCACGGTTTTTGTGGTATATTAGTTATAGTAGGAAAAGTTTTATCGAGTCGGCTTCGGGCCGACTTTTTTATTTTTGGGACGCCATTACTTAGACGGTCTAACGGGCGAATATACAGAATTAGAAGACCTCGACCCCGATTTTGCGAATCACCTCGGCTATGTGAGCGCGGCTGCGAGAACGATATCCGACGCCGAATGGTCAGGGGCGCAAGATCCGGCATGGATTGAGCGGGAGAAGCTGGATAAGCGTTTGGGCAATTTTGTTATCCCAAAAAAAACCCCGCCGAAGCGGGGCTAATGGAATTAAAATCGGGCGATATGTCATAACTGATTGCCCTCGTCGATTGTGATCAGTTCTTTATCTCGGTCGCTTCCAACTTTTACCATTTCAGCACGGGAATCCCAAGCGTCTTTGCAAATATTGCCCCCCCCGCAAGATGCCTCATAATCTGGGTCGGGATAAAATTCCCATTGTTGTTTTTTAATACTGAACAAAGCATCACCTTTAACATAAATATTAGTGCTTCCGCATTTGGAGCACCGCAGATTGTATTTGTCTTTCATTTTGGGTGTCCTGATTCGTCTAATTCGTAAACGTTGTCGATAATCCAGCTGCCGCTGTGTTGGTCCGGCTCTGTAAAGTAACCACCGTCCGTTTCTTTTGCGATGATCCACGCATCTTCGATATTTTCAGCCTCAATATCGCATTCCAGGAACGTGCCCATCGTCACATAAACTCTATATTGTTTTTTCATTTTTTTACCTTTGTTTGGAAATCGAAAATTGAATCGGGCGCGACCATATGTTTACCGGCATCGCGCCGAAACTGTTTCCGGCTTGTGTAAATTTTTGGGGTCCCGAGGACCGCGAACCCGACTAGGGTCGCGGACCCTTTGCCCGTTCGAACGATTCCAACCCGCCGCCCGACATACGGGCGCAATGAATCTGTGCTTCGGGTTTCGATCGTTTTTTTGCCGGACAAAATCAGGTCTGTGAAATTTTGCGTGGCGTCGTTTATGTTGACGCCAACTAGACCAGTTGAAATCCGGCGCGAGACAATTCCGCGTGTCAATATTTCGCGGGGCGGCACCCGCTCGACATCGCCGAGCGGATAGCCAAATTTGACGGGAGTTTTCAATAATCTTCCTCCCCCCAATACTCGCCCGCGTCGTAAAACCCGCCCTCGCTGCCGTAATAACCCGCTGGCGCATGGGGCGACACTTCGTCGGCTGGGCAAAATGAAGCGTAAACTTCGGCATTGGGAAAAGCTTTCTCAGCTTCGCCCTTGGTTTCAAAATCATCTATCCAGCGTTTCTGTTCGGTGCCGCTTAGAACGCTGCCAGAGCCTTTCAGATACCACTGGTAGACGTTCCACACGCCGTGGCGCGGCTCAATACTCATGTGCAAATTTTTGTCTTCTGACATTTTTTGTCCTCTATCGTTATGGTGTTCCCCAGCGGAACACCTCGTTTTTTGTTAAGCATTCCGAGCAGACTCGATATGCTCCGTCCGCAAATTCCAGCAGCCCGCAATCTTCGGGCACGATGTCCTCATCGAGCGAAATGGTGAGGTTGCAGCGGTCGCACTCAACCGACATACAGTCGGCACAGGCCCAGCCATCACCGTGGCCGATTCGGTTGACAAAGCGGCCAGAGCCGAACGCGGTTGAATTTCCGCAGTGAACGCACGGATCAATCATTGGCGGCCTCCGCTTCGATTCTTTTCAAATCGCTTAAGGGCGGCGTTAATTTCCCGCTGAAGGCGTAAGCCTTGAATTGGCGGCACTCCGCGAGACAGGTGCGCCGATAAGCGCATTTATCGCACGGCGGCTCGCCGACTTGATACATCGTGTTTCGGGTGGGGCGCAGGCTCATTTTTCAAGCCCTCCGAGACTTTTATAAGTGATTTGATCCGGTCGCAAGCTTTGGGCGTGTTCGGTCGCCGCCAGTAGGCCGGTGTCGTTTCCCTTCGCGCCGAAATAGACCTCCGCGAGCGAGCCATCGTGGACGAAAACAAAGTGAACGTTCACGAAGGGTGAGCGCAGGGTTTTTATTTGAACTTGGTTTTTCAATGGGTCACCCCCGTTTCGACTGAGTCCAAAATTAGGTAAACCGCGTCGAGCATCTCGCGAGCAATCGCTGGGCTTTTGCAGAGAATCGCGGCAACGGTTAGCAGATCAAAAACGGCGTTTTTTTCCTCGCGGTTGAACTCTTCGACAACGTCCAAAATTTTGGTGAGCGCATCGCCCTGACACTCGCGCGAATTGATCAACGCTAAATAATCATCAATGAAAGGGTTTTTTTGTTTTCTTGTTTGCATGGTTTTTCCTGTTGTGCCCGCATCGCGGGCGTTGGTTAAGCTTGAAAAATAAAATAGCGATGACGCCCGCCGCAGCGCACCAGAAAGCGCCCGTCCGCGAGCCGATACAACCGGAACGCCTCGGGAAGGTCGGCAAGCTTTCGGCCTTGCAGCTTGAAAAATTCCGCGCCATTGCTGGCGCTTTGAATTTCACGCATTCTCAAAGCGTCATCGAAAAATAAAACGGGCGTCGCAATCATGCCGCCGCCCCGAGTCGCGCATCGATCCGCTTTTTACCGCCGCCATGAGCACGGAATCCAATCAGATAATCGCGGTCGTGGTCGGCACATAATCCGCAGCTCGAACAGGTCACGCGGTCGCTGGTTTGGGCTGGACAGATAACAACCTTTCGCCCTTTGGGCGTGTGACTAACTTTCGGCGTGTCACTGGACACTACAACGGCGACAGCTAAACCGGTTGCGGCTTTTTTGTCGGCGTCCGTCAAATTGTCCGCGCTTAGATTGATAGGAAGGCCCGCAGCTTTTGCGGCTTTCAAGATGCGCACATTGGCCGCCGTTGGCCGGTAATGCGTGAACGAGATCACCCGCAAATGCTTGAACGCTCGCGCCTTCTCCAGAATCGCGGCTTTGTCGATAAGCTCGGGATTGTTCGCGGTGGGCCATTCATCGCCCGCGACTTTGTCCCGAATCAGTGAGCCACGCGGCAAGCGCTTTACCTGTCGATAAACCTCGGCGAGCTGCTGCCCACGTTCGCCCGCGTCGAGCTTCGCCCAATTTAAGCGGGTATAAAATCCGCTTTTGGCGTAGCAGTCGGAATCAATAAGCGGACACGACGGCGGGCAAGTAAAAGACGGGTAACTGGTGCACGCCATCGGCCCGAGCTTGGCATTCATCGACACTCGGACGAATTGCGCTATAAGCTTCTCAGCTGGGGCGCTCATATGCCATCACCGCCCGCAATAACCAAACGGGCAAAAGCTTTCACGGCGTCAGCTGCGACGGGATCCGAGTTATTGATTAAGCGCTGCAAGTCGTCGAAAACTTTTCGACACATTACGCACTCGCGCCACGTTGTCGGATGCTTAAACCCATCGGGCCACGGGCTGCAATAATTTTCGACGTAATCGAAACCGTAGGCGGCATTCTCTAAATCGGTGCCGCAATATAGGCAAGCTTTCGGGGCGCTCATAAAAACCACCCCAGAATTAAAACGGCGAACACGCCGCCGGTTATGGCAACGGCTGCCGGTAGCGCTTCCGCAATTTCAAACCGGATGCGCCGCCGATTCTGTCGCGCTTGCTGGCGCTCAACTTCGCGCCGATGATTGGCGAGCAGCTCGGACCATGTCGCAGCGAAATCATCATCAAGCGCCGCCATGCGTTCTGTCATGTGTCTATTCATAATCCCTCCCGAGGGGTTTTCTATCTGGTTAACATTGACAACTAATAGGAAGAATACCGGAAAGTCGGG
>Ga0208669_1000082_pt1 | contig 39806 bp, 69 predicted proteins | sample 21_taG_FD_184095 | JGI IMG/M metagenome (GOLD analysis project Ga0208669, IMG submission 184095) | Marine viral communities from the Subarctic Pacific Ocean - 21_ETSP_OMZ_AT15319 metaG (SPAdes) (version 2) | ecosystem: Environmental > Aquatic > Marine > Oceanic | place: Pacific Ocean | collected...
GTTTTTATGCTACACCTTAGAAGACGAATATAGAGCTACAAAAGTTATGCACGAAACAAGAATACCCGAAGGCAAGTACAAATTAACTCTACGTACTGAAGGTGGATTTCATACACGTTACCTTAAAAAATATAAAGACTGGCATCGTGGCATGATTTATGTAAATAACGTAAAAAACTTTTCTTTTATCCTTTGGCATACTGGCAATGACGATTCTGCGACTAGCGGATGTCTCATTTTAGGTTCAAATCAGAATGAGAACATTGTAAAAAAAGATGGCTGGGTTGGAGCGTCAACAACAGCATATAAAAAAGTTTATCCACTTGTCAGAGATGCAATACTTAGCGGCGAGTCAGTAACAGTAAATTATATTGATTACGATTATGCAGAAGGCAAACCAGTCAAGATACCTAAACCAAAAAGAATTAACAAGACCATGAGAAAAAGACCCCGATTCAGAAGATTATAGACCACATCTAAAAAACCTCGATTTTGCATATATACCACAATGTGATACAATGGTATTGAAAGGATGGTTAATGAAAAAAAGTTATGAAGACTATGTTGCTAGTGGCGACTGGTACTTAGATACAGAAGCGCCCGACTATCAAGAGAAGTTATTACAAGATGTCAAAGAGCAGCAACAAGCAGAGACTCCGCAAGAAGCTGCCGAAGAACCAAAAGAAGGATGGTACGAATAGCCTAATGGCTGGTTATCAAGAAGAAGCAATTAGAAAAAGCAAGAAATACCCGCAGGGTAAGTATGGTCACGACCAATTGCACAAGATGGTAGAAGTCCACTTTATGCAGATGGCGACCAAACTCAAGCTTCATGGTTTAACACATGAGTTCAAAAAAGAACTAGAGACCATGACAAGAATCTACAAACCACTCATAGAGTGTGAGTGTTTAAAGAAGGGAGAATAAATGGCTAGACAAAAACCTAGAACATTTAAAAAACTATACAAGATAAAAATAATTGAGCATCGTACAGTTTTAGTAGAAGCTGATACTGAACAAGATGCTATTGACGCAGTAGAAGGCAACAAAGATAGAGTTATTGGAAGTGCTAGACAATTACGAAAAACTGACGAGCGTGGTCGAAAAAGAATCGTTCCAAGTGAAGTAATCAAGAAAACTGCAAAAGTAATTAGTGAGCAAGATTCTGCTGATGTAATTATTGCAAGAGCAAATCGTAAAGCTGCTTATGAAGCTGGTCAAGTTCTATGTACTACTTGCGGTAAGACTAGAGCAAAACATCATTTTTATGAAAGATACGATGAAATCTATTTAGGTAAAGAAGATGAACACGAATACTCCACAGTAGAAGGTATGAAGCGTTGGTTCGAGATGAATAAAGAAATCAATAAAAAGTATGGACACAATAACCAAACTGAATTTGATAAAGAAGAAACTGCAAGATTAAAAAAACTTGGGATAAGTGTTTAGGCATGCCTAAGTTTAAATTATCAGAAGTCTTTAAGGTAGACTTTACAATAGAAGCTGTTGATGAAGCAGCTGCGCGTAAGGTCTACAGCAAACTGTTCGATAAGAACATAAAGCTAGGTCACTCCGACTGGAAAGGCTTAGACAAAGAGATACAAGGCGGTAAGTTCTACGTTTATACCGAATCAGAAAACGGAGTTCCAACGCTTGAGAAATTTACAGAATTTTAGTATTTGTGTTGCATAGTGTGATACAGATGCTAACCTATAAATGTATGTTAAAAAAGGATGGTAAATAATGAATCAAGTAATTTATAAATTAAAAAAACAAATCCAAGAATGTTTAAATAATGGCGACTATGTAGGCGCTAAGAATCAATTAGACAAACTTGTTAGCTTTACAGAAACAGAGGTATTGTAATGGCTGGCGGAGACTGCGTCAGAGCAACATTCAGAGAGTACTTAAATGTTCATGGTAAAAAGAAAGACCAATACAAATATGTAGTTGTGCTGCGTCAAACTTTTGGTGTTGAAAAATACGACTTTCACTGTTTATTAAAGAAAACAAATCCAGTCGACAAAAAAGTTTATATGATTGATGCGTCTAACTCTGCAAAGATGGTCAACGATGGCGAGAAATTAGTTATGACTTGGGATGAGTGGGTAGAGCGTGACAAGCCAATTTTAGATGGTAAATACACTTACTTAGAGTGGACATGGCTAGAAATCCTAGATATAATGCTTGACGAAGACGATAGGTCTTTCATAAAAGCAACAAGAATTGCAAAAGACCGTTGGGATTTAAAGCCAAAAGAATTTAATAAGTTGTTCCCCGAATTTGAATCTTATCAAGATTACATGCAGAACTACTTCTTACCAACACACCAGCCACAGATGATGCAGCTAATGGCAGAAGCTGACGAGTTAAACAAAAAGAAAGTAGGTTAATATGTCAGAAGGAATAGAACGAACAATAGGTTTTGTTAAAGCAACAAAGCTATGGCTACGTGCAGGATTAGATTACACAGATTCTAAAGCATACGAAGTTACAGAAATACCGACAATACCCGAAGCATTAAGTCAAGGTGGTTTAGTTTGCCAATTTGATACAAACTCTATTAGTGTTATTTTAAATGGCAACAATAGTTGGTATTTACAAATTATAAATACCTTTACAAATGAAGCACATAGATTTAATAATTTAAATGATGAAGACATTGTAGAAGTATTGGTCAATGCTAAAACTCATGTCGATGTAACAAAAAAAGCTATGCTAAAATTTCTTGCAGGTCATTTTGGTAGCAGTGAACAAACAGTCGATTCAGATAAACCGTTCTAATGTCTTACAAGCCATTACCCGAATACTTAACAATACAGCCCAGTAAGATACAAGGACTTGGGCTGTTTACCTTAGTTGATTTAGAAAAAGGTAAAATGCTAGGCATCACACATGTAGAAGATGTATTAACAGGTAAGCTTATACGAACACCACTTGGTGGATTTATAAATCATTTAGACGACCCTAACTTAGAACGTTATGAAGTGCAACGTTACCATTACATACGAACTTTAAAAGATATTGCACGAGGTCAAGAGCTTACGTTAAAATACAGATTATATAATTTATGAGTTGCATACATATCACAAAGTGTTACACTATTAGTATATAAAAAAAAGGATGGTTAAAAAAATGATTAGTAAAGAACTAATTCTAAAAGCTAAAAAACAATTTTCGTTAGACGATGAAAAAAAGTTTGACGAAATGGTACTAAATGGAAAGACGCTAGAAAATGCGTTGCAAACTACAGCAAAAGATTTTTATGCTGGTTATAACATTACTAAATGGGTAAAGGAGAATCAATAATGTCAGATTACGTAATACCAAAAGCGCCAAGAATTAGTAGGTTCGCTAAAGGCAGAACTTATACTATTGCAGGCATAAAAGAAAACATGAAAGCGCCGCAAGAATCTTATTTGCTTGCTTTAGTGGAAATGCTTAAAAAACTAGAATCTAATGCAGAAGCTTATTTTAAAGGCATGAACTGGAGTTTAAATAATGAATTAGAGCGCGGGGTTACATTCGGCGAAAAATGGGATAAAGTTTGGGTTATGCGTAAAGGCGAGAGAGCAAGAATTATTTGTTTTATTGATGCTGATACAGGCGAGATTTACAAACCAGCTGGTTTAAACAAACCTTATCCAAAGGTTAGAGCAAATATGTTTGAGCCAAAATCTTATGAGTTTGCAGACCCGAACGGTGGTTGGTTATATGCAGGTTTTGATGCAGAAGCCAAAAAAAGAAGAAATTCTTTATTATTTGAAAACAAACCTAGAAGTACAAAAGAAATACTAGAACATGGAGAAGCAAAATGAGTTATCCATCATAATTGAATGTCTGATAGGGATGGCGGCTTTAACACCCGCCACTCTTTCGGACTATCAAACATGTAAATGGTATCAACAAGCTGCTGAAGTCACTGTTGAACACCACCACGCATTCGAGTTGTACTTACCCGAAAAAGAATATCTTTGGGCTATAGGTACAACTTTTTGTGAATCTAGCGGACGTACTGATGCTGTATCTGTAACAGGAGCAAGAGGTATATGGCAATACGTAAGGCGAAGTGAGAACTGGTTAGAAGAAAAACTTAATGAAGATTTTGATGTAACAAGTGCTTATGACTCAACATACATGACAAGTTGGTTATTAAGAAATGACACAAATCCAAAAAGACATTGGTACGAATCCAAACACTGCTGGAATAAAAATATGCCCAAAAACTCTTATAAATTACACTATTAGGTCTATTATATCAGTAAGCACTACATCGACAGGTTCGATGTAATAAACAACTAACAGGAGTAGTGATATGTCAGAAGAAAAAGCTGAACAAGTGCAAGATAGCAATGTAGATAGCGTTGCAGATTCTGCGAAGGAAGAAGCAACAGTTACAGAGTCAGAGGAAAATGTCGTAGTCGATAATCCAACTGATGATGAACTTGATAAGCGAATACAAAGAGCTAACAAGGAAGCCGCAAAGTTTAGAGTAGAGAAGAACGAGGTCGAAGGTAAATACGATGACCTAATTCAAAATCTAGGAAAAGCTTTAGGTTTTGTTGAAGAAGATAATGCAAATAATGCAGATGCTTTAGCGGATGAAGTTCAAAAACTTCAAGACGAAAATAAAAATCTAAAGTTAATGCAAGCATTTAACAACGTTGTAACGACTGAAGGAGCAGATGACGAGCTTACTTGGTCTTACTTAATGGCGAAGGGCGAGCTGACAGAAATGGACGCTAACGACCCCGAACTAAAGGCTAAATTGTCTGAAAAGATTAAAGCAGCTATAGAAGTAAAACCAGTACTTAAATCTGACTTGCCGCCTACAGTCAAGAAGAGTGGAAGTGATATGTCTAACGAGTCACAGCCGCTTGACACTGAATCAAGAATTAGACAACTTGAAGCAGATAAAAATTTTAAAGAAGCAAGACTACTAAAAAGTTCTAGGTTATACGAAATGACCAAAGAACAACAGTAAAAGTATTAATTTAACAAGTTGATTATTAAATCAAAAAGGAGATAGCCAAAAATGGCAGGAATTACAGGGCAAGGTCAAACATTTAACTTACCTAATTACGTAGGCGACTTATTTGAGTTGACCCCAAGTGATACACCGTTCCTTAGCTTAATTGGTGGACTTAGTGGTGGCGAAAGCACATCCAGTCCGTCATTTCAATGGCAAGCTTATGACTTGAGAGCCGCAGCTGTAGATAATGCAGCACTTGAAGGTGCAGATGCGCCTACAAGCGAATCAAGAGTTAGAGCTAACTATTACAATGTATGTCAAATCATGCAAGAGTCCATCGAGGTCTCATACAGCAAGATGGCAGCCATCGGAGCTTTTAGCGGAGAAAACATTGCTGGAGATAATCCAGTGACAAACGAAATGGATTTTCAAGTTGAGCAAATGCTTAAGCAAATTGCAAGAGACGCAGAAAAATCATTCTTAGAAGGCGCATTTAACGACCCAACAGATAACACTACTGCAAGAAAAACAGCAGGTATTGCTAATGTTGCGGGCAACAGTGCAGACATGGGAGACGCTGCCCTTACTGAAGATAAAGTCTTAGACCTTATGCAAGCAGTATGGGAAGACGGCGGAATCCAAGTATCGGAAACAGCAACACTTATGTGTAACGCGAATGTTAAAAGACAGCTTACAAAAATATTTGTAACTGACAAAAACTATCGTGAAGAATCACGTAACGTAGCTGGTGTAAACGTAACAACAATTGAGACTGACTTCGGTAAAGTCAACGTATTGTTAAACAGACACGTGAACACAGAACAACTTTATGTTGTATCAGCCGAGTTATGCGCGCCAGTATTTATGAACATCCCCGACAAAGGATTCTTATTTGTTGAACCACTTTCAAAAGGTGGAGCATCAGAGAAGTTCCAAATCTACGGAGAAGTTGGACTTAAATACGGTAACCCTAACGCACATGGTAAAATCGTTAATATTGCTGCTATCTAAGTAGTAATAGATTCATAGTTAAGACCCACTTAATCGGTGGGTCTTTTCTTTTTGTATGCTAAAGTAACAGCATGGATTATAAAGATAAAGACGGCGTTGTTTATAAAGGCTTATCAGATGAGCAGGCTGAAAAATGGGGCTACGTTCCAGTTAAAGAGTCTGTCAAAGTAAAAGCAACACCAAAAAAAGTAGAAGAAGAACAAGAATAAAATGGGTTGGTATATGCTTAACGGCGATGCTATCTTTTTTGAAGACGATACACGCATACCTAAAGATATGCACAAAAAGATAGAAGCCATTGAAGCGCCCGATTCAAAAGGCGGAGCGTGGAAAACTAAAACTGGAGACAGGAGAGTTAAACCACAAAAGCTTAAAACACTAGAGGAAGAGTAAATGGTTAACAACGTCTATTTAAGACCAAGTTACTGCACAACTGATGAATACGATACTGCAACTGGTAGGTCTTATTCTACAGATTCAGTGACAACACAAAAGCTGCAATTAGCGTCAGATATAATTGATTATCACGTTAACGTTGCATTTAAAATTGATTCAAGCGGTAATCCAACTAATTCTGATGTACATGACATACTAAGAGATGCTACAGCGTATCAAATGGAATACATGGTTGAACTTGGATTAGAAGATTTTGACAAACTAGAGTTGACTGGTTCTGTCCAATTAGGCGGATTAAGTTTAGATAAATACCCCGACATATTAGCGCCAAGAGCTAAGAGACTTATGGTCAACTACGGCTTCTTTGGTTACAGGAGTGCAGTCTTTTATAATTATGACGATAGCTTACCTAAAGCTATCTCTGATGACCAAGTTCACGAATAATGGGTATCATCAGTCCGCTGCTGCAACAAACAGCAACGAGAAGTTCTCTACAAGGCATGTCTGCATACGGCGAAGTCTTTGATACAAGTGAATCAATACGATGCAGAATAGAACCATCTAAATCAAGAGTATCAACAGATGAAGGCAATGAAACAATTGCTAATGCAAAACTCTTTTGTGAGAAAGACCAAACAATACAAATCGGCGACAAGATAATCTTTGATTCAGTAACTTACTTTGTATTAACCGTTAATAAAATATACGGACTAAGTAATGTAAGTCACATAGAAGCAGACTTAGGAGTTGATTCAAATGGCTAAATACTATAACGTAAATTGGTTTGGAGATGATGTTAAGAAAAAAGTAATGACTGCTAATGAAAAAGCAATAACATTAGGATTAGAATTTATAAAACAAGAATCAGTAAAAGTTGCGCCTAAAGATACTGGACTTATGGAGAAGTCCGCACAAGTAACAATTGCAGCTGACCGTAAAACAGGTTACGTGTCTTACGACACACCTTATGCAATTAGGCAGCACGAAGAATTAGATTACCGCCATGCGGAAGGTCGTATTGCAAAGTACTTAGAATTACCCTTACAACAAAACTCAAAAAAAGCATTAGAGATTATGGGTCGTGTTCTTAAAGGTACTTTATAATGTTGGCTGCTGAAGTAGCCGAATGGATAGGCACTAATGTCACTAACTGTAGTTTTGACACAAGTGGTGTTAGCGGTAATGTTTTTATAAGCACAATGCCGAGCAGCCCCGACACAGTCGTCATGGTATCAGAGTACGGCGGCGTTGCAGATGACAAGCACGCATACAATGACATAAACGTACAGTGCAGAGTAAGAGGCACAAGAGACCCTAGAGTTAGCTATAATATTGCAAAAGAAATATTTGATGAGTTGTTAGGACTTACAAATACTACGCTAATATCTAGTGGTAGTCGTGTTATAAAAGTTATTGCACAAAACACACCAATTGACATTGGACGTGATGACAATGGCAGACACGAATGGACAGTCAATTTTCAAATTGAAGTCTATGATACAAGTACTAACAGAAGTTAGAAAAAAAGGAGAATGAAATGGCACAAGCTAAAGTAGCAGCAAAAACTGCTTCATGGATGGCTTCTACAGACGGTGGTTCAACATTTACCGCTGTTTTAGGAATAACCGACTTTTCAATGTCGAACAGTCCAACTGATGCTGATGTAACAGATTTCGCCAGTGGTACAGCCACCGAACATAAGGTAATAAGAAGAGCAATTGAGTTTACACTTAATGGTTTTTGGTTAGAAGATGACGCTACAGGTGCTGTCTCTGACGGCTTAGAAATGCTTTATGATAACGGTAAAGGCGATACAGCAATTGATTATAAATTAACTACTAATGGTGGTTCAGTTATATCTTTTGCAGGTACTACAGTGTTTACTCTGTCGGGCGATGTCAACAACGTAATGACATGGAGCGCGACAATTAGAGCAACAGGCGCAGTCACATATACTGACGCATAAGAGAGGTAAAATATGAGCGGACAATTTAAAGATTTTGATGCAGCGTGGGCTGAACAACAAGATGAGCCTATAAAGGTCAAAATCCGAGATAAAGAATACGATTTACCATCTTCAGTCTCCGCTGCTTTTATGTTAGAAGTCACAAAGATTTCAAGTCGTAAGGGCAGCGAGGATAATTTAACTACAGCCGATATGGGCGTTTTATTAAATGCTTTATTTGGCAAAGTTGTTATTGAAGACTGGTTAGAACAAGGTATATCATTACCACAGTTAAACGATATTTTAAGTTATGTATTAGAGATATATGGATTAACAGGTGGTGGTGCTGACCCAAAAGCGACATCGAAAGTCGATTCGATAGAGAAGCCCGTAAAGGACAAATAAACAAGTTCTTTAATAACTGGAACTTACTTGAAGCAGACTTTCAAAGAGAATATCAAATTGATTTAATGGCAAACATTAAAGATGGCTTGTCATGGCGCAGGTTCATTTTGTTGTACAATTGTTTAAGCAGTGCAAGTGTTACTGTAGAATTGATAAGAAATGAACAACTTAAATTACAAAGTGGCGAGAGTCAAATTGACACGGATAAACAACTGGATTTGTTTTTACGACAACAGTTTAAAGAGGAATAAATAATGGCATTAACAGTAGGAGAGTTAAACGCAATTCTTACAGTTGATGACAAAAACTTTTCGTCTGCATTAAAGGAAGCTAAAAAAACATTAGAAAGGGCTGCCGACTCCGCAGATGAATTTGGAGATGAGACCAAAAAATCATTCGACAAAGGTACTAAAGCTGCTGACAGATTTGAAAAAGAAGTTGGCAAAGGTCGTAAAGAAATACAAAAAGCTACGACACCTATGGAGAACTTCGGTAAGAAAATAGGAACAGCTTTTAAAGTCGGTGCAGTAATTGCGGTCGGTAAAGCTTTAGCAGATTTAACAATGGAGATGGCTAACTTAGCCCTTGAAGCTGAAGAATCCGCAGCTGCGTTCGAGATTACATTCGGCGGAGCTACACAAGAAGTAACAAGATTTGTAAATCAGATGGCACATGCTTTTGGTATGACAAGAGCAGAGATGCAACAGCAGATGGCTGTAACTGGTTCGATTATACAAGGTATGGGCTTCACTTCAGATGCAGCAGCAGAGATGTCTGTAAATATTATGAATCTTTCGGGAGACCTTGCTGCCTTTATGAACATTCAAGAAGGAGCTGTAGTTCCCGCGCAAGCAATAACTAAAGCTTTAACAGGCGAGCGAGAAATGCTTAAATCTATGGGTATTGTTCTTCGACAAGTAGAAATTGAACAAAAAGCCATGAACATGACAGGAAAAGAGGCTGTCAAAGAATTAACAGACCAAGAAAAAGCTGCCGCCAGCCTTATGTTAGTTGAAGAAAAAATGGGTCATATCAAGGGTCAGTTATCGAGAGAAATGCAGGGCGCAGCAAACCAAATGAGAAGTTTAAAGGCAGAGTTTAAAGAAGCCAAAACAGAAGTTGGTCAAGCGTTACTACCAGCATTCGCAGAATTAATACCAGTAGTAAGAGATTTAATACCTTCATTTAAAGAAGTTGCAGGTTCTGTTGCAAACTTAGTAGAAGTTGTAGTTAGAGCATTTCAGCCAGTAATTGAGTACATGGTACAAATACTTTCTGCACTTATGCCTATAGTCGATGTCTTAGTACAAATGTTTGGTACAGCATTAACTGCTGCATTTAGTGCTGTCTTTGCAATACTTAGTAATACAGTTTTACCAATACTTGAAGCATTATCTTTTGTTATTCAAACAGTTGCAAATAGTTTTGGAATATTAACAACAGCACAAGAAGCTGAATTGCGTTCTGCTGAAACATTAGAAGGTGTTATTTTTAGGCTAAATGAAGCAATAGAAGCAGGTATACCAAAACAAGATGCAATGAATGCTGCAATGGCTGAAGCAGCAGGATTAGGTATAGATGAAGCAGAAGCTTTTGACGCAGCAACAGATGCTGCTTATGGGTTTAGCGATGCTAAAAAAGTTGAAATCGAAGCACTTATAGCTTCTAAACGTGCATTAAAAGAAAACATACAGGCTGGTAACTCTGCTGCTTATAACTCTTATATACAAGCAGACGCAGTAAAAGACCTAGATGATGAAATTAAAGAATTAGAACAAGACCTTATTGCTAACAGTTACGCACAATATGCCTACGCAAGGTCACAAGATGAATTTGTTAATGGTACTTATGAAGGTGCAGATGCAATTGAAGAAGAGTCTGATGAAATACGTAAAAATACTATAGAAGTAAATAAAAACACACAAGCTAAATTAGATGCACTAAGTATACAAAACGAAGCAGTAACAGCATTAATGAACCTAGTTACAGCAGTTACTAACGCCAATGAAATAGTTAAAAGACAACAAGTTGAAGAAGACAAGTTAAATCAACTGTATCGAGAGCGTGCAAAAATTATGGAAATAATTAATGCTGAACAAGGTGTTGGGGAACAACAAACTGAAGTAGAACTTGCACAGATAGCAGCATTGCGTAAACAAGAAGAAATGCTTTTAACACAACAACAAAAAGGTTTAGATTTAAAACTAGAAATAGCTGTAGCAGAATTAGATGTTGCTGACGCAATACATACTAAAAATGAAATGGGCGATGAAGCAACTGCAAGGGAAGACTTAGCAATTAAACAAGCAGAGCTAAGATTAACAACTTTAAAAAATGAACAGGCTACATCAAAAGATGTAACACTAGAACTAGCAAACGTACAAAAGAATTTAGCTAGTGCTGTTAATACATCTACACAAGCTACACAAGCCTACATATCAGCTGAACAAGCAAGACAAAAAATTGATGAAGCAATAGGTAAACAACGAACCGCATTTAACGAAGCTGAAATTGATACGACTGAAGAACAGTTAGAACTAGCAAGTGCAAGATTAGCAGTTCAATCTGCAATGGCTTTTGCTAATGACAGAGGTGTTATGGGAGAAGCAAGAGCAGCTTTAGCACAAACACTTGGCATAAGCCAAAATGGTGTATCTGATATATTTAGAGATTTAGGTATTACAGATGCTTTTATGAAAGCACAAATGTTTAGAAACTTTGAAAATGATTTTAGAGACAATCCACCACCATCAGCACCACCAAGTAATGATAGCAGCGGTGCTGGAGATAGAGCGTCCGAGACTGGTATCGGCGATGACAGTTCCTTAATTGGCGGCGGTGGTGGCAATGCTTTATTTAACAGTCCAACAATAAGAACAGATAGTGGTATTAATTTAACATCAACAGAAAACTTAGCACTTAGTAAGGTTGCTAAGAATGTGTTACCAATGCTAGATTCTTTTGACCAATCTGCTTTACGTTCATCAGCAGTAAATCAATTCTTAGGCGGGAGTACCCCTAATGTTGTAGTTAACATAGACCCTTCATTAGATGCTGAAGCACGCATAGATAAACAAATGGCTGACATAAATAACAGATTACAAACTGGAAATAGATTTAGGGTTCTGTAATGAGTATCACTGTAAATATTGGTGGTGCTAACTATAATGCTTTAGAAAATAAAGTAACTATAACAGACAATGCTGAAAGAAGGTCAGATGCAATCATACATATATTTGATGAGAAGACTGGCGGGAACTTTTTTAGTTTTGAACCATACCAGTCAGTTTCTATTACAGATACAAATGGTCATGTAGCTTTTAAAGGTGTAATAATAAAACCAGTAGCACAGCTGCTAAGTCCAACTACAAGAATATGGAAATTACAATGTACAGACAATCACTTCTTTGTTGATAAAAGAATTATTGCTAGGGGCTACACAACAATGACAGCTGGTGCAATAGTAAGAGATTTAATAACTAATGTATTTAGTGCTGAAGGTATAACTGCTGGAACTATAGATGACTTAGCTACAGTCGATAAAATGATATTTAACTATGTAAATGGGGATAGAGCATTACGAACATTATCGGAATATACAAATGCCGTTTGGTATGTTGATGAAAATAAAGCGTTACATTTTTATGAACGTACTTCTAATAATGCAAGTTTTGATGTCAGAAGCGCAGACGTTTTAACTAAACCAATGCCCTTCTTTGATAAGGCGAACTTTAAATATAGAAATAGCCAGTTTGTAACAAACATTAAAAATGTTACAGATTCGCAGCAAGAGTTTTTTATTGGAGATGGCACAAGACAGACATTTAGTGTAGGTTATCCCTTTCACGAGATACCAACAGTAAGAGTTAATACTGGTAGCGGTTATGTTGCAGCTACAGTTGGCATTAGAGGACTAGACACAAATAAAGATTATTATATGGCTTTAGGTTCTACAGAGTTAGTACAAGAATTTACAGATACACCGTTAGGTACTGGGCATTCTTTAGAAGTGACGTATAAAGGTCAATATCAGTTAGTAGCATTAGCTAGAGATGATGCAGAGGTAGATAGAATACAAGCACTCGAAGGTGGTAGCACTACAGGTTTTGTTGACGCTGCAACTACACAATCGGGTATAGCTGGAACGGATGCGGGTATAGACGTGGCTGCAAGTTACTTAGACAGATTTGCACAAACAAGTACACTGTTAAGTTTTACTACAACAAAAAATACACCATCTAGGTTAAGAGCAGGTCAAGTATTAGATTTTGAAATGACTGACCAAGATATATCGGGCATATTTCTTATTGATTCTATTCGTATACGATTTAGGAATGGCGTTACTTACTATGACGTAAAGTGCGTTGCATCTCCGCCCGAATATACTTTTGAATCATTTATAAGAGATATAGATGACAAAATATCAGATGCTTTTATTGAAATATCAGAAAACATTGATACAGAAGAAGTTTTAGTTGTAAGAGCTGACGGTGGTATAGAATCTAGTACAATAACAGAAGCAGATACCGAAACAGTATTAGCATGTCCATTACCAAGTGGCACAACAGTAGTTAGCGGAAGTTTAGTAGTATGTTAAATTGGCAAGGAAGTATAAAGATTAAAGCACTTGATGCTAAAGGTAATGTTGTGCAAGAAAATACTATAAACAATACTATTACATCAGCAGGTAAAAACTTGTTAGCAAAAGCACTAAGAGAGTCCACAGACTGCGAAATTAAATTTATAGGAATAGGTTCAGACAGCACTACGCCTACTTCAAGCGATACGAAACTAGGTACAGAGACGTTTAGAAAAGCAGTTACTTCACAAGTTGCTGGTAGCACAGGTGTTACTGTTACTAATCTTTATGTAGCGCCCGAAGAAGCAGTAGGAACAATTGCAGAAATAGGTTTTTTTAGTGGTAGTACTGCAAGTGCAACAACAGATAGCGGCACACTTTATGCAAGAGTTTTGTATTCAAGAACCAAAACTGCGGTAGAATCTATACAGATAGAAAGGACAGATACTATTGGCTAATGTAGGCGGATATTATACACAAACAACTTGGCAAGCTGGTGTAACACCTCTTAGCGAAGCAGCATTAAATAACATTGATGCAGGAATAGAAGGAGTACAAAAACAAGGTGTATTCAAAAATGGTACTAACATAGCAACTGACACAACACTATCGAGTGGAGAAAACTACATGCTTGTAGCCCCGATAACTGTTGATGACACAAAAACTTTAAACGTACAAGGAAGACTTAGATTATTATGAGTGAATTAAATGTAGATACAATAGCGGGTTCGACAGGTACTACGGTAACTGTAAAAACTGGACATACGCTTACACTTGTTGCAAACATGAATGCAGCAACAGCAAAGATTACAAATTTAGGCGACCCTTCATCAGCACAAGATGCAGCTACTAAGAATTATGTAGATACACAGTTATTATCTTTAGATACTTTAGGCGAGTTAACTAATGTAACTATTACATCAGTAGCTGATAATGAAGTATTAGCTTATGACAATGGAACATCAGAATGGATTAACCAAACTGCATCGGAAGCAGGATTAGCGACAAGTGGTAACCTAACTACACATACATCATCAAGTTCTAATCCGCACAGTGTTACAGCTTCACAAGTAGGAGCGACAACAACAGCTAATAAAATACATGATTTTGCCGCGCCAACAAGTGCTTTAGCAATGAACGCACAAAAAATAACTGGTGTAGCAGACCCGACAGCTGCGCAAGACGCATCTACAAAAGCTTATGTTGATTCACAAGTACAAAGCAAAGATGCTTTATCAGAACTTAGTGGAAATACAGATGACGTATCTGAAGGTTCATCTAATCTTTACTTTACAAATGAAAGAGTAGATGACAGATTAAACGATGTTTTACAAGATGGTAGCGGATTAACAGCTACTTATAATGATGGGTCAAACACATACACATTAGATGTTGCAGGTTTAGTTGACTCAAACATTGCAGGCGGTGCAGCAATAGCACAATCTAAATTAAATTTAGCAGTAACTACGTCAGAAATAGCAGCTGCAACTTTAGTAACCGAATCAGAAGGAATATCAAGTAATGATAATGATACAACTATACCAACTTCGGCAGCAGTTAAAGATGCTGTCGATACAGCAGTAGCTGCAATACCATCGGGTGTTAGTTTAGGTTTAGTTATAGCATTATCATAAGAAAGGAACATAAATGGCTGATACACTACATAGCGAACAGGGCGTTTTAGGCACAGGTTCTACTGCAATATTAGATGCAGTGGCTTCTTCAACGACCGAAACTGTAATAGGTATCTATCTTGCTAACATTAGTGGGTCAAGCGCTGACGTAACCGTTGATTTAAGTGTTACCAAATCGGGTGGTTCATTAAGAAAGATTCTTAATGATGTATCTCTTCCGTTTGGAGCAACTATTGAGATGAATACAAAAATTGTATTAGAAACTGGCGATACTTTACAAGGTTTAGCTAGCGCAGCATCAAGCGTAGATTTCAACATAGCTTATTTGAAACAAACATAAGGGGTATTTATGCCCTATATAGGCGAACAAGTTAATAACGTAAAACAGAATACAGGTTTATATACACCTAATGAAATACTGCAATTAGAAAAAGATGGTCATTGGGGTGGTTCGTTAGAACTCATTGCTGAAGATACTTGCACAGGTAAGACAACTATAGAATTTACTTCTATAAAAGAAAATGCTTATGATACGCATTTTATAGAGTTTATAGGTTTAGAAAGTGCTTCTAATATGTACAACGAAATACAGGTGTCCAATGACGGTGGTAGTTCTTATGAAAATGCTAATTATGATAGGTCAGTTCAATATATGTCAGCTACCACAAGTGGTACTTTTGGCGAAAATAGATTTGATGGAACGGATAGATTTAGTCTTTTAGGTTTTGGATTAGCAGGTTCTCCAATAAGCAACAATGTTTACTTGCACAATTTGGGTAATGCTAATTTATTTACACACTTAACAAGTCGCAGTACACCAAGCGACCAATGGGTTTATTTTGGAAGTCAAATGTACTTAGTCGCTGAAACTATAAACGCGTTAAAAATTTTTAATAATGCAGCTGCTACTTGGACAGCAGGTGTCGTAAAACTGTATGGTGTTAAAAAATGAGTAACCTAAGATTAATAAAACAAACAGAAGCAGATTCTGTTTCAAGTATATCTTTAACAAATTGTTTTAGTGCAGACTTTGATGTTTATAAAATTGATGTAGTCATGGACGGCACAACTACTAACAAACATATTATGTTACAATACATAAACAGTAGTGGTGCAATAGACACAACTGCAAATTATTCAACAGGTGCTTTGTTTATGAGCAGTTACACTGACTTTATACAACTTAGGTATAACGGTCAATCTAGCCATTTAGTAACAGGATATAATTATGACGGTGGAACAGGTATTGAATACACTATATTTAATCCTTTTTCATCATCACTATACACGGCTTTAATTTCTCAATCATCGGGGGCTTATAACAGTAGTGGTGTAAAAATGGTCGGAACAACAGCAGTAGGATTACACTTAAGTAAGACATCTATGACAGGTATTAACATTGTTCCTAGTGCCAGTACTTTAAAAGATGTAAAGGTAAAAGTTTATGGATATAGGGTAGATTAATGGCAAACTTAGTACAAGTAAAAACAACAACAATAACAGGCAATCCAAGTTCGGTAACCCTAGACGGAATTGATACAGATGATGTTTATGTCTTAATAGGTAGTTTTACAATATCGGTTGATACTGGATATGCGCACTTTCGCATTACTAAAGATGTAGGTGGAACGACAACAACACAAGCAGCTACTAATTATGCGTGGGCTACCAAGATTATTACACCTTATACAACTTTTGAAGATAATAGATTTAACACAAATAGGAATTGCATGTATTTTTCTAACAGTCCTATGGGTGCATCAGCAGGCGAAAGTCATAGTCTTTATTACGAATTACATAATTTTAATAATGCAAGTAAAGAAAGTTACGTTATTATAAAGGAAAATATTTTTAACTCAACTGCGTCTAATTCTTATGGCTCACAGGGTGGGCTAAAGTATATGGTTGCAGAGGCTCATAATGGTATAACAATTTCAGGCGATGCTTCAACCTTGACAAGTGGTACACTAACACTTTATAAGCAGGTTTCATAATGAGTGAATTTGGATATATACCAGAAAGTCCTGCTCAAAGTTTTGGGAATAATACAGGTATCTTCTCGCCGAATGATATTTATGATTTAACTAGAGCAGATAAATATACTAACTATGGACAATTAGAATTGATACAAACAATAGTTAGCGAGAGTAATACAAATTCAATAGAATTTACAGATTTAAAAGAAAATGAATATAATACTCATCTATTTACTTTTAGTAATATAAAAAGTGCAGGGGCAGGTCAGTTACACTACAATGTTTACACTTCACAATATGGATATGATACTAACGGACATTACACAAGTTCTTTGCAAAGATGTAGTGCAAGTGGCTCGTTTAGTGATTTTAGACAAGTAAACGTTGCTTTTCCTTATGTACAAGGACACCCGTTATCTAGTGTGTCTAACCAATCAATGAATGCGTATTGGTATTTTAATAATTTTGGCGATAGTACAAAACAATCTCAAGCATACGGACAAACAGTTTCGGCTCATAGCTCATCTTTATTTAATGTAAGTGAATACGGACTTTTAAATTATCATAAGCCAAGACCAATAACAAAAATAAAATTTAAACTTGGTGGAGGCACAATTGCTTTTGTTGATGGCTCTACCATAAGTGTATATGGAATTAAATTCTCGTGAAAAGTTTACATTTTATTAATTCAGTAACAGGCACAGGAGTTTCAAATATTTCTATGACTAATTGTTTTACAGAGCAGTTTGATTCTTATATGGTACAGGTTTCAAAACTTCTTTGTTCTACACAAGCTAATATAGATATAAGATTTATTGACAATAGCGATAGTGTTATCTCTGATAGTGATTATTGTTATGCTACGCACCAAATTCTATCAAGTGGGTTTTCAGAACGTAAAGATAACAGTGGTACAAGTATTTCAAGGTTAATTGCTTTTGGTAGCGACAACACAAACGAGGGTGGAAGTGGTTATAGTTATATTATTAACCCTTATGATTCGTCAAGTTTTACTTTTACTTCGGGTAGTAGCGCAACAGTCGAGGGTGGTAACTATAACGGAGATTTTCAAATAGGAATACACAAGGTTAAAGAAAGAATCACAGGGATTAATCTTTTAACAAGTGGTGGAACTATGGATATTACGGTTAATATGTTTGGAATAAAAAGATGAGCTTAATAAAAATAAATGAAACTATTGCTAGTGGTAATCCTAGTACATTAACTGTTACAGGCATAACGTCTGATTATGATGTCTACATGGTTGATGTGGTTAACTTAGTACCAAATGCAAGTGGGCGAGTTGAATGGCGTATAACTAAAGGGGGTACTATTCAAACAGATAGTGAATATGACAATTCTAGAAAAGATATGCCTACTAATGCAGGTTTTCAAGATAACGAAAATGTTAACGATAGTAAAGTTACAAACGCAACAGTTGATGAAAACGGAAGTTGGAATGCAACATTTTATTTATTTTGTTTTCAATTATCAAGTGAATTAAGTTATGGAACATTCAAACATACTACTTATGTAGATAGCCCACAGGGTTTTGGAGGACAGGGTGGTTTTACTCATACTATTGCTAGTGCCTCTGACGGATTAAGTTTTCATTGGGGAGATAGTAGAACTTTTACAAGTGGAGAGCTACATTTATACGGTTTAAAGAAGTAATAACAAAAAAAGTATGTTAAGATAGGAGAATATTATGGCAACATTAGAACAATTAACAACAGCAGCGCAAGCTGCAATAGACGCAAAGAAAACCGCTAACGGTGGCGATGGAATGTGGGCTTCTGTTAATGGCGTAAGACGAGAGTTTACAGAAGCTGAATATGACCAAGCAGTTATTGATAAAGCTAATAGCGATTTTGACCAACAAGAAAATGGTTATAAAAGAGCTAGGCAAGAAGCATACCCTAGTTATGGAGAGCAACTAGATTACATTTTTCATAACGGACTTGACTCATGGAAAGCTGACATCATACAGCCAATTAAAGACAATAACCCAAAACCTTAAAATATTTAATTAACAAAAACATGTTACAATTTCATTTATGGAATACATCACAGGTTTTTTGTTTGGTTACTTTTTAAAAGAAATTAGTAATACTCTTAAAAGAATAAGTAAATACGACAATGACAACAGAGAGACGTGGGATTTTTTAACCTACGATGACCTACCATAATGGATTACACTAACAAATCAACGCAGCCGCAGCCAAATGGCTTTACCACGAAAGAAATGTTAATAATGATATTAGAAGGTCAAAAAGAAATTAATAATAGAATCGATGAACTACACGAAAAAGTAAATACAAAAATTAGCAGACAAGAGTTGAGCGGTTGGTTAGTTGCAGTATCTGCACTAATAGTCATTATCAACTCTGTAATGTGAAGATATTTACAAGTTTACTAACTCTACTTTTATTCTTACCAACAACTGTTTTAGCAGAAGAAGTACCTAACGAAGTTACAGTCAATGAAGATTTTAGTGATAGCAGTTATCAAGAAGGTTTAACTATAAACGGTGGCAATCAAGCTGCATATATTTATTCAGCAGAACAAGGTTCTTATAACACAACAGGGTCTGCATTAGCAATAACAAGTGGTACTTATTTATTTGAATTTACAGAAGATGTTTATGAAGTAGGTTTTATAATAGGCGCAGTAAACAATGCGTACTCTGTTACTTGGAATTATGCAGACAACACAAGCGAAACTGAAAACAAATCGGGGCAAAGTACTTCTAATGGTTACGACAATATGTATGACAGCTTTTATAAATCATTTACTGATTACAACAATGATGAAGCTAACACAGACAAATTTATAAGTTCATTCGCTGTAACGTTAACTGATATATCTTTACTAGATACTTTGTACTGGCAATATAGAGTAATTACTGTTACTACAACATCTAGTACAACAACATCTAGTACGACAACAAGTACTACGACTACAAGCACTACAACGACCACTACTACTTTACCGCCACCGCCTATTGTTTATGAGCCACCACCACCGCCACCACCACCCGAACCAGTAACTATTATTGTAATTTTAGACAATGGAGAAGAAGCAGAGTATGAAGAATATGAAGTAGAAGATGGTACAGTTGATAGAGATAACGAAAGAAAAAAGAATTTTGAGCTGCATGGAGTGGAATTAACAGATGCACAAATTGAAAGAGGAGATTTAGAACTTTATGACATACAAAAAGAAGATTTGGAAGAAGTCAGAGAAGAGCTTTCTGATGATGATTTTATATATGATGACTTGGAAGATGACTATGTTGACGAAGAATACATTGAACTTACTGAAGAAGAGATACTTGAGCTTGAAAAACAAGTTGAAATTGAACTTAAGGAACTTGCAGAAGAATCTATTATTTTGGTGGACTCTGCGGAAATCATAGAAGATTTAAAACTTGAAGGCGAAGACCTACAAGATTTTATAGACACTATACAAGAGTTAGAAGAAATAGATTTTGAAGAAGAATTTGCAATAGAAGAAGAAGAGTTTGTACTAGAAGAAATAATATCAGAAGATATAATAGTTGTTGATGATAAAGAAATTAAAGAAAAAGATATTTTTATTGAAGCAGAAGAAGAAAGCCAAGATTTGGAGCTTGCAGATGAAGTTATATCTACTGAAGAACAAATTCAAGAAGAAATAGCTGTAGAAGTTGCCGAAGTAGAAGAAATTATACAAGATATTGTTATTGAAGAAGTAACTACTGAAGAAGTAATAGAAGTTATTGAAGAAGTAAATGACATTGGTGTACAAAACTTAGAATTTGCAACAGAAGAAGTACAAGAAATAGTACAAGCAGTTGTTGTTGAAGCTATTGAAACAGTAGAAGAACTCACAGAAGAACAGGTAGAAGTAGTAGCTGAAGTATTACAAGTAGAATCAACAGAAGATGTTAAAGTATATGCCGCAGCTGCAAAATCTGAAAAAAGCGTTGAAGTTGCAATAGAAGAATATGTAGACCGAAGTATTGCAAATGCTAATGTAGAAAACTACAACATTGCTGACGTTGTATCTGAAGTAAACGTAGAGTTGTTTTTAGCATCGCCAATAGATGCTATTATTAATGTAGATTTAAGCGGCATAGAGTTATCTAACATCGGTGCGGATATGGCAGATACTCAAAAAGAAAAAGCACAAGAAGTATTTGCGCCAGTTGTATTAACACAAATAGTAGCAATTACTAGAAGAAGGTTATTTTGATTAAAAAATTTATTGATTATGTTATAGATGCAATTAAAGAAACTATTGCATTGAGCTGGACTTTAGCTGGTATGCTTATCGGTTATTTTACGTTAAGTGGTAGCGCAAAAAGCATAACTGGTATAGGTATTGTGATAACATTATCTATATGGCTAGCAACTATAAGACTAAGAGCATAGGAAGGACTAATAATGGCTTACAACGGATGCTGTGGCGGCGGATGCTGCGGAACTAAATAATGGCAATAGAGTACAGAGGACAAAAGTTTAGCGGCTATAACAAGCCGAAACGTACTCCAAGTCATAAAACTAAATCACATGCTGTCTTAGCGAAAAGCGGAGACAAAGTAAAACTAATTAGATTTGGTCAACAAGGTGTAAAAGGAGCGGGTAAAAACCCTTCTAGTAAATCACAGAAGGCACGTAAAGCGTCTTTTAAAGCAAGGCATGCTAAAAATATAGCTAAAGGTAAAATGTCTGCTGCTTATTGGGCAAATAAAACTAAGTGGTAATACACACAATATTGTGTAATTGATAACAACGACCACTCGATATGGTATCATATTGATTAATGTATGAAGTAATAAGCCGTGAGACAGCTGGTCTTTTTGACACGCGTGGTAATACTGCTATTAATCAAACCTATATAAAAGGTTTATCCGTACATTACACAGGAGCTGCGATTATGCCATCTATGAAATCCATAGATGATGTATTTACTTATCTAACTAACTTACAGAATGTTTACGTAAACATGAATGGTTTTGTTGACATACCTTATTCTTTTGCAATAAGTAATGTTACTGACGAAATAATTGAGTTAAGAGGATTTGGAATACAGTCAGAACATCATCATAATAACCAATTAAACGATACATTTATGTCTGTTTTATGGTTGGGCGGAGTAAGGGATGTTCCTAACGATAATGCTAAGAGTGCTTTAGAACGTTTAGTAGATATTATATCTGAACGTTATGACAGAAAAATCTTAGTGTTAGCAGATGATTGCGGTAAACCTATGTACGAGTTTATAACAAGTACAGAACCTAAATGGATGACACCAAGAAGGAAGGTAAGACAGTGGTCAAAAAAGAAACAAATTACAAAGAAGACATAGACGCTTTTGCAGCAGAAAAAGTTAAAGCTGTTGTTTGGAAAACACCCGAAGGTATAGAGCAATTAAATAGCGTCATTGCCTACAAAAAAGATAACCCAAGCATACCAACTAATACATTAGTTGCTTTCTTAAAAGATAAATGCGGTTGGGATTATACAAACAGATATATATTTGACATCATTGTTCAAGAAATGGAAAAACAAAATGACAAGTAGCCTTGATAAGTTTGTAGAAGAACATGAAGACGACCGTAAGTTAGAAGACCTAAAAAAAACTATAACCCGCTTACATAAGCAATTAGATAAAGAACGTGACAAAACAGTCATACTACAAGAGACAGTGACAAGTGCAGTCAAAGATAGTATTGCAGATATAGATATACCTAAAGTAAAAGCGCCTAAGAAAGATACTAGAAAAAAAGGCGAAGAAGTAGCTGTAGCTGTATTAAGTGACTGGCAGTTAGGCAAGATTACAAAAACGTACAACTCTGAAATTGCTGCTGAACGAGTAAAAGTATATGCAGAAAAAGTTGTTGAGTTAACAAACATACAACGTGCTAGTCATCCAGTAAAAAAAGTTCACGTATGGGCATTAGGAGACTTAATAGAAGGTACTGATATATTTGCAGGTCAACAGTGGTTAGTAGATTCGGGTTTATATAGACAAATATTTAAAAACGGCGCGACAATGCTTGCAGAGTTTTTACGACACATGTTAGCAAACTTTGACGAAGTACACTTTGCTGGAGTTATTGGTAATCACGGAAGACTTGGTAGATTTGGTCAACATCATTATGAAGATAACGGAGATAGATTTTTATATGAGACTGTTCGCCTAATCCTTGCAGAAGAAAAACGAATCACGTGGGATATACCAGAAGGTTCTGATGGCGATAGGGCGTGGTACACTATCGACCGCATTGGTAATTACAGCTGCATGCTTATACACGGAGACCAAATTCGCGGGTCACTTGGTATACCGTTCTATGGAGTTCGCAAAAAGGTATTAGGATGGAAAGCAGCGGCAATGGACGGGCAGATGCCCGACTTCAAAGACTTAGCCTTTGGACATTGGCATCAGCTTTACCAACAAGAGTTTAACGGTATAACAGTTAGGTGTTCGGGTTCAACTGAATCGTCTAATCATTATGCGTTAGAAGCACTAGCGGCACAGGGTAGACCAACACAAAGATTAATGTTTGTCCACCCACAAAAAGGATGTACTACAGTAGAATATCCAGCGGTCAGATTAGACGATAACGAAAAGGAGTAATTATGACAGCATCAATTTATTGGAAGAATGCCTTAATTAGAGCTGCGAGAACTTTTATACAGGGTTTTCTCGGTGGATTATCAGCAAACTTGTTAATAGGTAATGAAGCAGAAATGCTATACGCAGCCTTTATGGGTGGCGCAGCTTCTGCTATTTCTTTATTGCAGAATGCTATAGAAGATAGTCCAAATAAATGGGGTAATACTATACCAAAAGGATAGTAAATGTCTTTATACGCAAGAAAAAAAGGCATAAAGGGTCGTAAGCCAAAAAAGAATTACGATGAGCGTATATGTGAAAAAGAAACTTGTGATATAAAGCTATCTATTTACAATAAAAAGAAATTTTGTTATACTCATACTAAGCCAGTAAAGCGCTGGTCTAAATAATATAGAAAGTAAAAACTTTCTGTCTTTATTTTGGTACTAAACATAGTGGTTACGTAAGTAATTGTTTGTGATAGGACATGCGTACGTAAATCGTATAGTAGGGGTACTATACAAAACAAAAACCACCTTTGCAGGTGGTTTTTTGTTTATCGGTTGCCCGACTATTAAGCAAAGGATGGTTTAGGTTCTTTACTCAAAATAGAGAATACACTAAATGTATTTAATTTAGTATATCAGCTTTACGTTTTAATGTATCAGCAAGTTCTATAACGTCAGATTCGCCTAGTTTGTATAAATGGTCTTTAGCTTCGTCTAATGTTTTGACTAATACTAATTCACATTCTTCTAATGAAGTGTTAAGTAGTTGTAGTAAGTCTTTACCCTTTACAGTCTGTTGTATTGTCTGTAATGCAGCAATTGCATTATTGGTACGTTCTGTTACAACATGGGCATGAGATTTTTGAACGTCAGCTTTTGCAACAGACTGTTTAGGTTTTGAAGTAGCGTTGGGAACTACGCTAACTACATCTTCCATTTCTTCGCTAGTAACACCAGCACTAAGTAAAACGCGTAAGCAACGACCACGTGCTACAGTCTCTGCTTTTTCTAGTTTTTTATCTTTTGCTATTTTTTCTGCACCATGACCAGTACATATAGCATCAGAGTCTCCATCGTAAAAAGTTGCTTTAAATATAATTGTGCCATCTACTATGTCAACAATTTCTGTAAGAAGTTTACCGTTAGGATATTCTTTGTTCATTTGTTCAATAAGTTCGTCTACGTTTACGTAATCATCGTAGTAACTTGGTTTATTATATTTTAAGTTTGTTCCTTGTGTCATCTGTTCCATCCTTCTCTAATATAAGTATTAACAATTCTGCTATCGATAACATCAATATAGAATTTGTATCTACTTTTTTTGTTTTTGTAAAAACGTCAGCTACGTTAGCTACGTTATTTTTTATATCTTTTAATTGCATAACTAAAATTGTAATACATGTAGCATTATATGCAACAACTGTTACAATAAATTTTACGGAAGGAGCGGAAATGGAAAACTACTTAACATGTCAAGACATTGCAAAGATGTTTAACGTAAAGTTAAGAACAGTATATGTATGGATTCAAAGGTCAAAAAATGGTAACCACTTTTTACCCGAACCCGATATGCGTATAGATAATAAACCGTTATGGAAAACAAGTACCATAGCAGCAGTAAAAGAAAGAGTATAGATAAAGGATGGTAAATGGAATTATTACGAGGACAAATAGTACCTACTAGCACAGCGTATAAAAAAGTTAGTCAAAAGGATAAGGTCGAGTGGGCTTTAAAAACTTTTAAAGAAGTTACAGGCGATGAGTTTACTTATGACTTGAGAATCAAAAGATACGGCGCTATCATTTATGACCTAAGAGATGACGGTTGGGATATTAAAACACTCGAACCTAAGAATCAAAAAGATAAGAAGTGGGCATTTAAACTTATAAGTGAACCTTCTACAAAAGAGGATGGTCAAAGAATGTTAGCATTATGAAAGAACGTATAAGTGCTTCCGAGTACTTTGCAATATTACCCGAATCAGTATTGTTTGCAGCAATAAGCAGTAATGCTGTAAGACTATATTGTATCTTAAGAAGACGAGCAGACGAGAAATCTAATGCTTGTTATCCTTCGCAAAAGTATTTAGCAGACTCAATGTATTGCAGTACTAGAACTGTACAAAGAGCATTAGAAGAGTTAATAAAGATAGGCGCAGTAACAGTAGAGCATAGAATGATTGAAGGCACAGATGCTTTTACATCTAATATGTATTACCTACATGCCACAATTGCGCAAGGTAGCGCGCCCGTGCGTAAGGGTAGCGCATCTAAGTCGCAAGGGTCACGCGCCCGTGTCGTACAAAACAAAGCCATTAAACATAGCCAAGAAACAAGTACGAAAAAGAAATCACGTAAACGTGATTTACTTTTTGAAGAAATGTGTAAAGGGTTAGGGTTTAATTGGAAGGAAGGTATGACTGATTCTGAAAAAGGAAGAGTCAATAAAGCGTGCGGAGAACTTCGCAAAGCTAATGCAACACCCGAACAAGTTGCAGCTGTAATAACACACTATAAAAAAAATTGGAAAGATGTTATTTTAACTGCTACTGCAATATCAAGTAATTGGACAACACTTAAAAATGAAATTAAAGAAACTAAACCAGTAAGAACACACGATTGTAAAACTGACGGTTGCAACTGGATTGATACAGACTACAGCGGGGCGTATAAATTATATATATGTCAATTCTGTAGAAAGGAGAAAAAGGAATGAAGAAATTTGACGTATACCTAACTGGTAGAATTGGTGTACAAGCACCGAACAAAAAAGATGCTGAAAGAATTGTAAAGCAAAAATTAAATGTGATACATCCGATGTTTAACATACAAATAATGATTACTAAAGAAGATTATTTAGACGCTGGAGAGGATTATAGACCCGAAGGTACAGAATGAACGACACAACATATCCTTATGGTGGCATACCGCCAAAGGATAGAGCGACTAGACGTAAGTTATTAAGAGAAGCTGTTGTATTAGAATCTAAAGGCGTTTGTGAGTGGGCAGAGTGCAGCAGCAGAGGTACTGACATGGCACACATCAAAGCAGCTGGTATGGGTGGCGCTATCTCTAATGACACTTTAGACAACGTTGCATTCTTATGTCACTTCCACCACGATGTACTTGATTTTCGTATGTCTATGAAACAAAGAAGTTTTGCACTACAACAATTAGTAAGAAGTTATGTATTAGGTAACAGAAAAAAAATCTAAAAACTTTACACATTGTATTACAAAGTGCTACAATAATATTGTATGAAAAAAGAAAAATCAGCTTTCAGAAGACTTGAGGTTTTAGAAAAATACGAACTTACAAAGTTCGAGTACAACGACCTTATGACTCAAAAGCACATGTACGATACAGAGTATCAAGGTACTAACTGTTTCTTCTGCGGTAGTTTTATTATGTACCCAGTAGTTTTCAATTATCCTAACGAACAACGTAAATTCAATGCAGGTACAGATTGTGCAGACATGGTACATCAAGGTACTAACTTTGAGGCACTAAGACTTCAAGCAGCAAAAGCAAGAGAACGTGCAAGAATACAACAACAATACTTAGATACCATAGAAGAATTTAAAAAAGATTATCCGCAGTTAGCACAAGCAGCAGAATATTTTAGTAACGAGAATATGTTATTAGCTGATGTATATGACAAAGCTAAGTTCGGTTTAACAGAAAAGCAAATAGCATTCTTAGAAAAACTATGTTTAGAACAATGGCAAAAAGAAGTTGATGCGTTTGCAAAACTTATTAACAAAGCAAATGTACCAGCTTTAACAATTGGCGAAATAACAACAGAAGTTACCATAAGCAAATACTATTACAAAGAACAAGCATTTTACGGTCAAGAAAAAGCAATTATAGAAACTAAAGAAGGTCAGACATTGTTTACTGGTAAGACCAAAGCATTAGTTCAATGGTTAAATACTGACGAGTACAGAGAAGATGTTGCAGAGTTTTGGGAACAAGATAAAAAAGAACGCAAAGGTGTTCTAACTTGGAACAAAGAATACTACAAAGAACATACAAAAGGTATTGCAACACTAGAAGTTACTTTTGTTGTTGAAGAAGATAATACAAAAGGTACTGCAAAAATTAAAAACTTTTACCCTATAGGTAAAGTATGAGATACGATTTACAAGGTATATATGCAGAAGACCTAGACGGTTATCCGCTAGAACTTAATACTGACAACTACTTATCAAAAGAATGTAAACACATGGGTTTAGCTGCATTATCAGAAGCAAGACATGATTTACTAAACTTAGGTATTGGTTCAGAACCAACAGAAGGTTTACATGTATTTGACCTTGAAGCTTATGAAGAAGAACTTAAAAAAGATGCACTTTGTAGTTTTGCTTTAGCAGGAGTTTACACAATAGAAGCTACACATCAATATAAAGATAACTGCGAGTGTAGAGATTGTGTGACTGACAGGCTTATAGATTATGGTTTACCAGTCAAAGAAGCTTTTGAACTTAGTTATTTGCAAAAAACTTATAACAAAAAAGCTGCCTAATCATATATTGTGATACAATATTAGTATTATGAACGCACCAAAAGTGTATGTTGTAAGAGCTGTTGCTTTAACAGGTCGTGTTTGGATTCACGAGTATGAATCTAAATCCGATGCTTTAAACAAAGTAAGAGAATACAAAGACAATGGCGGCTACATAGTATCTCAAAGCTTTTATACCAAAACTCTTATTAATCAATAAATCTTTAAATTGTGTTGCATAACGTGATACAGTTACTATAATCTATTATGTAAGTTAAAAAAGGATGGTTAAAAATGGCGTTTCAAGAATGGTTAAAAACCTTTGTTGATGAAACAGACAAAATAAAATTGACTGATGAATTTGCAGTTGAATACAATGTTCAAGGTCAAAAAGGTGTTATGGAATACAAGATGGATGAAATCGTTGAGTTCCTAAATACTGCTGATGAAGGAATACAATTACGAGTCAGAGATGACATTGTAAAAATGGATTTCTACAATGTGCCAGCTAAAGACTTTAAGTTCTACTTCACACAAGTAGCAAAAGCAATGGCAAATGTTTACCAAGTAAATTACGCAAAATGTTAGAAGGGAAATAACAATGGCAAAACCATTAACAGACGATGAATGTAAAGATATATTAATACAAGCAATGGAATGGTCAAAGAATACTAGCGTTACAGTATTTAATGATTTTGTTAACATTGCACATAATTCTTTTAGTGAAGATATTAACTACAGCAAAGTTGATTTTTTTAAGTATGGATATAAAGAGCTTGTTATGTTTGGAGAATGTCTAAGTTTATTTAACGATAGAGGTTACCACCAAGTAACAAAGTTAATAGATTATGTTTTAGATTATGTTGAATAAATATCACAACGTGATACAATAGATTGTGAAAGAAAGGATGGAAAAAATGGTTGAGACAATTAATCATGCTGCCCAGCAGAAATTGTTAAAAGCTACTGGTCTTAAGAAATTTACTAAGTTTCTAAAGACTGTTGGCTATACATACGAATTTGTTGGCAGTCTTCAGCCCGTAGAAGACAAAGAAAGAAGTTCGGGAGAAGGTGGTTTGCTGCCAAGAACATTGCCGTTTACAATGTACCCAGCAGATTTCGAGGTCTTTAACGCAGAAGGTAAGCCAGTTGCTTATGTTAAAGCTGCGTTTAGAGCTGGATATGACTACAAAAAAGGTAAAGAGGAAGGTACACTTCCGTATTACGTATTTACTGAATTGCAAGAAGCTGCAAAGCTTAGTGCGGAGAGCATAAACAATACCAAACTAGAACTAGAGTTTGTCTATTTCTATGATGGTAATTACGGTAAAACAATAGAAGACATTGACGAGGTAACAGAACAATACGGTTACTACAAATATGTCAGAGGTAAAACAAAAAGACTAGCCCAAAGAGGTTATGCACTTACGTTTGCAGCTGCGCAAGAAAAAATAGTTAATGACCCAACAAGAGTGTTTGTGTAATGTTGGTATTTATAGAACTGTTTATTAATCAGTGGCAAGGTCAGTCGTGGGATTGGAAAGTGTTTTACGGATTAGCAATATTCTTTTTTGTTAATTTGTTTTATATGATTAGCAAACTTATGTTTGTCTCATTAAGACTTTACATAGCAGAAAAAAATGCGCCTAAGTCTACGCCTAAGTCAGACTTTATACAAAGAATGATTGACGGAGAAGAATTAGACGCAAAAAATATGTTTAAGTAATGCGTAATTATCAGTCGAGACATAGAGTTAAGTATCAGTATTGGAAACCGCCAAAAAAAAATAATTACAAAGGATATATAGCTAGCAGCGCTACGACCGAAGCATTATACAAATAACACTTGAGCGGCACAGTCATAGCGCTTATCTAATGTTAGCCATGCTTTTGAAAACCTACGCTATAATGTACGAATGGAAACAAAAGTAACTTATGACAGACTACACCTCTTTACATTCGAGGAACAAAATCCTAAAGACCATAACTTAGGAGAAATAGAATTTTCTATAAAACGTTTTGGATTTATAGAACTGCCCGTAGTAAATGACACTACGGGTATTTTAGTTGCAGGACACGGAAGAATATCTGCGCTGCAAGGAATGTATCAAAGACAAGAAGACTTACCAAGATACATAGACTTAGAAGAAGAGACTAATGAATGGTTAGTGCCAACACTACATGTTACTTTTGATACAGATGAAGAAGCAAAAGCTTATTTAATTGCTAGTAACTCTTTAACAATAGATGGCGGCTGGAACGAAGCAATGCTTATGGAAATGTTATCTGAAATAGATGCTTCAACAGGTTCACTCTTAGGTACAGGTTTTGACCAACAAGCAGTAATGGATATGCTGCATGCTAATGACAAACCAATGTTTGAAGAAGATTTTGGGCAACAGACACACAAGATAGTTGTACCAGCAACAGATATAGCGCAGGCTGAAGAAATTAAATACGCAATAGAAGAAATGGGGTGGGAATGCCAAATCAAGACGACCACCAAATAGAAATACCTATACAAATAAAAGAAGCAATGCAGACTTATATATCTTTTTTAACTGCAAACTTTGCATACGATGAAGTAGAAGAAGTAGAATTTCGTATGTTAAGAGAATCAATTATAGATGCAATGTTTTTACAAGGAGATTTAGCAGTTATGGAGCGTAACGGCATCGAGATAACAGGCAACGATTTATTTAACGCTGCGTGCATATTGATGACAGATTTGCTATATAATGCTACAAGCGGCAATAACGAAGTCGTAAAAGAAGTTCTGCGAGATGTAGGACTAGCGGTAGTTAACAGCTAAAACTAAACAGGCTTTAGTTTGTTGACCTAACAGGATTAGGTAACAATGGCAGGAAGACCAACGAAACTTACAACAGAATTAATGAATGAGATAGCACAATATCTTCGTGCTGGAAATTACATAGAAACAACAGCTGCATTAGTAGGTATTAATCGTGACAGTATTTATGAATGGATAAAGCGCGGCAACAAAGAACAAGAGCGATTAAAACAGAATCCTAGAGCTAAAATACGTAAAAAAGAATCTCTTTTTGTTGAATTTTCCGACACAGTAAAAAAGAGTCAAGCACAGTCAGAAGCAATGTTAGTTGGATTAATAGGTCAAGCTGCACAAAAGAACTGGACAGCTGCTGCATGGCGATTAGAACGCAAGTTCCCCGATAAGTGGGGCAAAACAGAACGTAATGTTGCAACAGCGCAAGATGACCCAGTAAAAGAATTAGCTAAACAAATAGAGGACTTACGCAATGATAAATCTTCAGAAGGGTAAGCAACTCGATTCTATATTAGATTCGACAGCACGTATAAATATATGGCAAGGTTCGGTATCTAGTGGCAAGACAATATCATCTCTTATCAGATGGATAGAATTTTGTCAGACTGGGGCAAAAGGTAACTTATTAATGGTAGGTAAGACCGAAAGAACGCTAAAAAGAAACGTTATCGACGTTTTAGGCGAGTTAATGGACGGTTCGGGCAGTTTAATTACACGAACTGGCAGCGGAGAGATACAAATAGGCAACAGAACTATCTATATCGTAGGTGCTAATGACGAAAGAGCTGAAGCAAAGATACGCGGGCTGACACTTGCTGGGGCTTATGGAGACGAAGTAACACTATGGGCTGAATCTTTTTTTAATATGCTTTTATCTCGATTACGTGTACAGAACGCACAAATGTTTTTAACAACTAACCCCGATAGTCCGAACCACTGGTTAAAAAAGAAGTTTTTAGATAGAGAAGATGAACTTGACATAAAAAACTTTGCTTTTGAATTAGACGATAATCATACACTTGACCCTAAGTATGTAGAGTCACTTAAGGCAGAGTACAGCCCAGCATCTAGTTTATGGTACAGAAGGTTTATAAACGGCGAGTGGGTTATGGCAGAAGGCGCTGTTTATGATTGCTTTGATAGATTACATAATGTTGTTAATGAGCTGCCAAAGATGAGAGAGTACTGGGTAGGTATTGACTATGGCACAACTAATCCGTTTACCGCTATTCTCATAGGCGAAGGAGAAGACGACAAGTTATACGCAGTCAAAGAATACTATTATGATTCTAAAAAAGGACAAAGACAATTATCTGATGCGGAATACTCAAGAGAGCTGACAAAGTTTTTAGAGGGTTATGACGTAAGGCGAATATTTGTTGACCCTTCTGCTGCTAGTTTTATAACGCAGCTGTGGAGAGATAATCATTTAGGTGTATCAAAAGCGAACAACAATGTACAAGATGGTATTAGAATAGTATACAACTTATTAGGAAGTCGTAAGCTGCAAGTTCATAACAGCTGTACTAACTTAATCGAAGAGATTGAGTCGTATGTTTGGGATGTCAAGCAACAAGAAAAAGGCGAAGATAAACCTTTAAAACGTAATGACCATGCAGTAGATGCGCTAAGATATGCAATGATAAGTTTAGGCGCTATATGGCGACATTGGATTACAAGGAGTGAGTGAACAGATGCCAAAGAAAAAAGGTTATCCTAAAGCACAAAAGGCAAAGAAAAAAGGAATGCCTAAAAAAAAGAAAAAATATTAATGTTAAATCTACCCGCAAACGGGTCGGCTTATCCGCCCGAAAACCACAAACAAATATTTAGGGTTTATCAAGAACATTCTGCATGGCATGCGGGAGACCCAGCTGTACTTAGAAAGACGTATGCTGACGTGCCACAAGACTATAGACCAAGACGTTATATGTTTTGGACACGCAAGGGCGCAACAGAGCTGCAAACAGACAGACACCAAATACACGTACCTTTAGCTGGAGACATAGCACAAACAAGTGCTGATTTATTATTTTCTGAACCACCTAACTTTGTTATACAAGATGAAGAAGCATCAGACCAAGATACAATAAAAACGCAAGATGCACTGAACAATTTAATAGATTACTGCGGACTTAAAAATAAACTACTAGAAGCTGGGGAGACATCATCAGCAATGGGTGGTGTATTTTTAAGATTAGTTTGGGATAGTAGATTTATGGATTCTCCAAAGATACAAGTAGTTAACCCCGACAGGGCTATTGCAACGTTTATGTATGGAGAGTTAGTCGCCGTAGGATATGTTAGCGAATATGAACCAGTAGATGGACAAGGTGTTTATCGTCATATAGAACATCATAAAGACGGCAGAATAGAACACGCATTGTATCATGGTACTAAGACAAATATGGGTGTAAGGGTTGAGCTTACAAAATTAGCAGATACAGCTGACCTTGAAGAAGAAGTATTATTACCGTTTCAAGGACTTGCTTCTGTTTACGTACCTAATCAAAGACCATTACGAAGATTAAAAGGTTATGAATATGGTCGTTCTGACTATGACGGCATAGAGGGATTATTTGACGCTATTGATGAATCTTACACATCATGGATGCGAGATATTAGACTTGGTAAATCAAGAATAGTTGTGCCTACAGAATACTTAGAAAGAAGGGGTCGTGGGAGAGGTACTACTTTTGATATAGATGCAGAAGTATTTACTGGATTAGAGATAGACCCTAACGGAGAATCTAAAGGCATACAGCCAATACAATTTGATATTAGAGATGCAGCACACAAAAATACCGTGATGGAACTTATAGATAGAGCCGTTACAGCTGCTGGTTACAGTCCACAGTCATTCGGCATTAACATTGAAGGTAGAGCAGAGAGCGGTACAGCACTTAAACTTCGTGAAAGAAAATCATTTACAACACAAGGTAAAAAGCAAAGATACTACACACCACCATTACAAGACATACTGTATAAATTACAACTTATTGATGTAGAGATATTTAGTAAACAATACAAACCACTTAAGCTACGTATTGAATGGCAAGATGCAGTACAACAAGATGTCAGAGAATCTGCAACAGTAATTGAATCACTACATAGAGCGCAAGCTGCATCATTAGATACAAAAGTTAGATTACTTAACCCCGAACTATCAGAAGAAGAAGTAGAACAAGAAGTACTTAAGATAGCAACTAATTTTAACTTGTCTGACCAAAACGTATCTGATGTCCTAGACTTACCATGATATGGCTTATGACCCAGTTAATAATGAACAGCTAGTTGAATCGCAAGCTGAAGTATTCAGAGACATCTCTGAATTTTTAACAGAGCTTACAGCCAATGAAGTACTAGATGGCAATACAAATGCAGAATATTTATCTTCTGTAGAGTCATGGCTACAATTTAAACAAAAGTCATATCAAAAACTATTTGAAGAAGCAGCAAAACAAGCTGACAAAGCAATTGCTGCAATACCAACATCCATAACTAATGCAGTAGAAATTGCTTACTCTATTGGAGAACAAACAGCAGCAGCAGAATTACTTGCAGCAGGTATTACGCCCGATGTGAGTGGTGGATTTCAAACATTATCACAATATGCACTAGATGGTTTAATGGATGCTGCAATAAATAGAATGGGTAATCGTGTTAACAAGCTAAATATAGTTAATGGCGTACAAGATGCCTTTAGAGAAGCTACAGAGTCCGCAGCAGCGCTAGTTTTAAGCGGTGGGGCAACATTAGAGGATGCAACAGAAATAGCCGTTAACAGCTTATTAGACAAAGGTTTAAAGACTATAAATGTCGGCAATAGGAAGATGGGGATAGATGCTTACGCTGAAACGTCAATCAGAACTATTGCTGGTAATGCACAAGTACAAGGTTCTATAGATAGATATGAAGATGCAGACCAATATCTTAGTTTTGTAACTGACAGTCCGATGGAATGTGATTTATGCAGACCATACGAAGGCAAAGTTATACGTACAACTAATGACTTAGAAAAGATACCACCAAAATTTCACGAAGTACCTAGTTTAGATACAGCAAAAGCTGATGGTTTATTTCATCCTAACTGCACGCATTCATTGCAGGTATATATTGACGGCTACTCCGAACCACCAACAGATACAGACGACAGTGTTAATGGAGATAGGCGTAGTAAGATACGTAGATTACAAAAGCTAGAAAAAACTAACAGACTAAAAGAAAAAATATACAGAGAGAATGGCAGCAAGAATCGTGCAGCTGGCGCAAAAAAAAGAGCTGCAAAATATAAAGCCGAACGTAGAAGATTAGAAAACTTGCTTGAACGTAACTCATTAGGTTGGTTTACTGGAGAACAGAGACTAAGACGTTTAGCTGAATCTGTTAATATACCAGTAGAAGTACTTGACAAAGCAAAAGGTAACTTACCGCAGCTAAACAAGTTAGTTAGTCAAGCAGGTGGATTTACTGGCATAGACCCAAGACTTATTAGCCCACAAGTTAGAGCAGATGTCGCAGCTGTACTTGAACCACCAAACATAAAAGATTACGGTGTAGATAGTTTTGATAAGTTAACAGTACAGCAGCAAAAAGATTTACGATATGCTTTTTATAAATTTTATGAAGCAGACGTTGGTGTTATGAACTACTTAGAAGATAATGATAGTTTTCATAAACCGCCACCATTACCGAAAGAAGTAAAGAGTAAAAAACAATTTGATGACTTTGTAAGTTCAAGAAGTGGTACTAAACATTACTCTAATGATTACGGTCAATGGCAATGGGATAACAACAAAGGTAAACCAGTTATTGCATGGCAAGATGATTTAAAAGAACAATGGGCTGACACTATAGATAGAAAAATACTAGAACAAAAAGCAGCTGGCGCTAGAACAGATGGGCAACAGGTCATAGCTGGTGGTTTACCTTCATCGGGTAAAACATTTACATTAGCTAATAAAGGTAAAGTTGATTCTATAAGAACATACAACTTAGATGACTATGTCATATTAAACACTGACGACTTTAAGACAGAAATCATTATAAGAGATTATGCAAGTAAAATTGATAAAAATATAGATAAGAAAATGTCAGAGTTGTTTATCGCAGCAGATGCAACGGCAGCAGGTTCTAAATTAGAAAAAAGCCATCCATTGTATAAACTTATAAATGCAACACACCCCGATATAGCAAAAGATATTTTAAACAAAGATTTTAGTAAAGATATTTTGACTGAAGTACGTGAAGCTATTGTAGCAAGAACACCCATTGGTAATACAGGGTTATTTGGATTTGAAGCTGCAAACATTATACACAGTGAATCATCCGCAATGCTTAAAGTAGCAACTGATGAAGTAGGTAAAGAAAGATTAAACATTATACATGACGTTACATTAGGTTCAAAAAGACCTATAGAAGCTGCAACTAAATTAATAGAAAAAAATAACTATGCAAAAGCAGATGTTATGTTTATAAACTTTACTAAAGAACAAGCAGTTGATTCTGTAGTTGACAGGTACATAAAAGGAAACTTTAACAACGTTCTTACGACAGGTAGAGGTGGTCGTTATGTTACTAAAGAGGTATTAGATGGTATGACATCTAAAATAAACAAAACTGATAGTGCAGGTAAGCAGCTGCGTGAAAAAACTTTAGATTTACTTGGTAGAGAAGCAATGGCTGATAACGAAGGATTCTTAGTAGATTTACTAGAATCAGACATCATATCAGAAGATTTAGAAGATATACAGATAATTAACAGGTACAGCGAAATAGACCCGTCTACTGGACAAGCAATACCGCAACGTATTGACCTTGAAATTAAAGATGGCAAGATAGTCGCTAAGAGAGCTGCTAGGGGAGCTGACGGACTAAAGGTTAAAACAAGTAAAGCAACGCAAAAGGTTGTAAGAAAAAACAATGTACCTACAGATAGGCTTGATGAAATGATAGATTATCAAACAAATGCAGATGGTTCTGTCAACCAAGCTTACCTTGCAAAAATAGAGGCAAGAAAAGCACTATTTAAAAGTCAAGGCTTAAAACCCGATGATGCACCTTTGTATATAATTGCTGAACAACAAGGCTTTACTGGTAAACCAAAAACATTACCTACAATGGCAGCTTTACAAAAAAATGGCGTTAGAAGTGATTATCAAGATATAAACATTGTTAACAACAAACTAGACAATGATGTTGTTGTACTACGTGGATTATCTGACCAAGTTGACGTTACAAGCGAACGAGTCGCACAACGTACAAAAACAGCAGCTGCTAAACGACTAGATTATATATCTAATGGATTTGCACCGAGTGACAACGTGCCGTACGTTGAAGAACGTGGACTTGTATTTTATAAATCAGAAGATTTTGTAAAAGAATTAAAAAAACATGTAAGTGACCAAAACATCGTAGGCTTTGATTTAGAACTTATAGATGCAGATGCGCTTGATGAAGCGTTTGAACGCTTTGGCGTATTAAATGATTCTGATTACAATAAAAAATTTATAATGCCGCCGAAGGGGTACATAGAACAGTCTATGTTTAGTCATCCTATGTTTAGAGATATATATGATGATGTGCTGTTTGAATTAGAACTTGGTGTACAAGAAGTTAAACGCGCACCAATACTTAAGACTGGACTTCAAATGCACGAAGAATTTATAAATGGAGAGTTTTATGCAGGTTTTGGGGTTTACGGACAAGGAACATATACCGATATAGATATATCTGTTGCTGTACAATATGCAAACCAATTTGGCGAATCAGAAGGCTACGGAGAAGGTGGCGTAGTACAGGCAATACTATTACCAAAAGGTATAAGAATGCCTAGTGACGAAGTATTGCAAAAAGTAGCTAAAGAAGCGCATGAAGCAAGGATGGGTTATTACGACAAATTTGAAATGAAGGGTAGATATAGCGCTAGTAATACTAAAATGTATAGAGAGGCAAATGCCCTAGTAGAAGTTGACATTGGTCGACGTTTAACTGCAATGGGTTATCAAGCATACCCCGTCAAACCTTTAGACGGTAGTAAAAATCATGTTGTTATATTAGATAGAACAGCAGTAACTGTTGCAGAAGCACCAGTTTATATAGACGGAAAGTTAAATAGTTAAATGAAAGTTAGCGCAATGACTAGCAGGCGTTTGGCACGGTTAATACAAACTTTGCCACCCGATGCTATGCAAGAATACATGATTCATATATCCAATGGTGGAGATAGAGAAGTATGGCTATTGCAATACGAAATAAAACAAAGAGAAAGAATAGATAAAAAATATGAGCTTTGAAACAGCGTTAGTGTTAGAAATAGCACTAGATACTTGGGAAGATAAGAAAACAAAAGATAATTGGGAAAAAGTTTTAGCAGCTGGCACTAAACATACTTTTACAGATACAGAGACTGACGTATATGCTGATGTAAATACAACGCTTACAGATTCAGAATCTATTTATGCACGCTTACGATTACCGAAAAAAAAAGCTATAGAGTTAGTCAATCACATCAATAACTCATAGTAAGATAGGACAATGACAATTCAAGTAGGAGATGCAAGAGCAGACATCACAGTACTTAATGTATATGAAGAGATAGAAAGGGAAGGGCAAGCATTTTATGTTTGCAAAGTCCAGTATAAATCAACACACGCGGGCGTAGGGCATAGACGTTCTATCTTAACAAGAAACAATTTAGATGAAATTGTAGAGTGCGGCAATGTTAAGAGACTTACAGACTCTGCTGACTTTGACAGAATTATCGATGCTTACTTAGAAATATATGGCTAAACCAAAATGCGAATCATGCAAAAAACAATTAAAGTTCTTAAACAATAATAAATGGATGTGCGACCAATCGCCGTCTGTATGTGAAAGTTCACTAAAAATAATCTATGAAAAATTAGAGGAAGAATAACTTGCATTAGTATCACAAAGTATTACACTATGTAGGTAAGACAAAATAAGGATGGTAAAAAATGAGTGCGCAAGGTATTTTCATTTTAGACGGAATGGACTCAAGACCTAAAAGCAAAGCCCAGCTTAAAAAGATATTAGCTGCTGGTAAATCTGAAATGTTAGCGATAGAACAAGTCAGTGCTTTTGGCGAACAGTTTCAAGGTAAGTTAACTAAAAAAGCTTTAGAAGAGTGGGGAGAAATTACTTTTGTAGTTCCTAGCCCTTACACTGCAAGAAACAGCTTCGGTAAGTTTTACTTAAACAAACAAGGAGAAATCGCTGTCAAGTAACATTGTTTACACGACTGAAACACGGAAGGAAGGAGTGTGCTATTGTACGGAAGATGGCACATTTCATTCTCCGCAATATCCATACCGAAGCATTATCTGCTTATGTAATATCTGCGTAAGTTGTTATTGTATGGAAGATTCTTATATGCAGGTATATCACGTTTTAGATTATGTAGAAATAGAAAAAGGAAGGAAACCATCGTTTGACCCGAATTAAAAAATTAATAAAACAGTATAAGCTTCAGAGGTTACTAAAAAGGCTTATACCTAAACAAGCTAGACCACCAGCATTTTATACAGATGTAATAATAGTTAATAAGGTATTGCTTAAGTATTGGTTAACTAAAAATAATTTACATGCAAAGTATCATGTTAAGTCATGGCTTAAATCTAAAAATCAAGAAAAATATAATTCTAAAATTGACTGGTATTTAGAAGGTGCAGGTTATTAAACAAATTTCTGATAGAATAATTTTATGGATTTAGAAGTATTAAGAATAAGTTCACAGGAAGATTCTACTAACGGTATTTTATTTGATGTGACTGGCGGCAAGCGTAAGTTTTTATGCTACACCTTAGAAGACGAATATAGAGCTACAAAAGTTATGCACGAAACAAGAATACCCGAAGGCAAGTACAAATTAACTCTACGTACTGAAGGTGGATTTCATACACGTTACCTTAAGAAATATAAAGACTGGCATCGTGGCATGATTTAT
>Ga0208669_1000083_pt1 | contig 39252 bp, 50 predicted proteins | sample 21_taG_FD_184095 | JGI IMG/M metagenome (GOLD analysis project Ga0208669, IMG submission 184095) | Marine viral communities from the Subarctic Pacific Ocean - 21_ETSP_OMZ_AT15319 metaG (SPAdes) (version 2) | ecosystem: Environmental > Aquatic > Marine > Oceanic | place: Pacific Ocean | collected...
GTGACAGCAGTTTTATGTATCATATTAACGGGGTGAGCCTGTGTGCTTGCTGACAATCCACCACCCACATATACTAATGTAGCAGTTGTTCCTGCCAAAGGATTGAATGTTAAGTTTGCATCACCGCTAACCTCATCTCCTGTGGCCGCATAATAGGCGACTTGATATTGCGTTCCTGAATTGACTGTTCCTGAACCCCCTCCGCTTGCCGCCGCCCATTCAGGAATGCCCGATGCTGAAACTGTTAAAACTTGACCTGTGGAACCTATTCCAAGTTTAGAAAGGGTGTTGGCTGCACTTGAGTAGATAATGTCACCCTTGGTATAAGTGGTCAGCCCTGTTCCACCATTAGTAGCACTTAAAGCCGTTCCAACCCAATCATCGTTGTTGATGGCTAATGTTCCACCCAAAGTAATAGTTCCCGCTACGGTAATTGTGCCACCTGTTAAAGTTAGCCCATTTATGGTTCCTGCGGTTGCTACGCTTGTGACGGTTCCTGAACCGCCACCGCCACCACCTGTGGTGATAGTAACAGTTCCTTGACCGTTATTGGTTAAAGTTCCTGTGGTAACTATGATTTCACGGACTCCGTAAGCGAAAACTGTGTCTTCAGGAGTAGTAGTATTGTTGTCTTGAACAAGCAAGCCACCCCTGCTTCTATTCGTTCCTGTATTGACTCCCATAAGCGACCCTCACCCTAAAAGTGGCAGAACCACTATAAGAATACTCGCAACGCTGGAACTATCAAGATTGGTCGATGTCTTCGTGCGATGTTTCAGCAGAAGCAGTATATTGTTCCGTCCAACCGACAATCATAGAATCTACTGCTCCATTAGTAGCAAAATTATAAGGGTTGGTGTTTCCACCTGTTCCGTTATTGATGATTCTAAAGACAAAAGAATTTTTAACAACTAAAGGATTCTCGAAAACAAACATTTGGTTGTTCGGTGTAGTTGGACTTAATTGGAAATTTTCCCACTCAAGGCTGATTTGACCGTCAATCACGATTTGATAAGTAATAGTTCCGCCGAAGCCTGTTCCGTAATTCAATTCAGCGTGACCAAATTTACTGATACGCCAAAATTCACCTAAAGGACTTCCACCCTGATTAGGAGCCAAACCGCTATCAGTCAGATAAACTGTTTGAATATCTACACTTGCACCACTGTTGGCTAAAGTTCCTGTGGCTACTTCAGACCTTTTAATGACATTGGAAGAATCTGCTTTAGGATAAAGATGCCAAGGAGTGATGTTGTAATTGTAAGAACGAAAGGCATCCCTGTCACCGAACCTCGACCTTACAGGACGCTGTTGAACAGGGCTGGTTAAACCTTTACGGTGAACACTTGTAGGTGCAGTAGTAGTAGTTCCGTAACTGCTTACAGGTGGGGGGTTAGGATTAACCGAGTCACCTTGTTTTGTGTAAGGTGTTTGAAAACCTTTCTTACGATAAGCGTTTTTTAAGTTTCGCTGTTTCTGTGTCGGTGCTACCATTTTTTATCCCTCCGCTTGAGTGGCCTCCACCATCTCAGCGTGAGCGAGGGAAGTCGCTATCCGTATAAGTTCCTGCCACCTTTTGTAGAGCCAATTCGCTGATAAGTTGAATTTGAACTTGTCTTGTTGCTGTTGTTATTGCATTACAAGTAACGGTTACTTGAAGTGGGTATTGATACAAGACAAGAATCGGTGATGGGAATGTTAGCATCTTTGATTCACTCAAAAATGTAGGCATGATGTTGAAAGCATTAGAAGGGATGTTGTTAGGCCCAATTGTGAGTTGAACATTGAAATCCACATCTGCTGCACCCGCAGCCAAACTTCCACCTGCACCATCGGTGATGTTCACCAAAAGAGCGTAAATTCTAACTTCTTCGTTATTTGCTTGTGAGGTTTGAATGTTCGTAACAACATTTCTTCCTGCGGCTCCTGCGGCGAAATCCGATGTTACATTGTAAATCTCAGGTTGTGGGTCTTGGTTTGCCATTTTTAATCACTTCCGTTCTTATGTATCAACACTACTATTTAGCCTTGTGCTACGACTAATCTCATGTGGGAGGACGACTATAAGAAGGTTGGGTTTCAATTCGAGATGGTTTTTTCTTTCGTTTTTTTTGCTTTTCGACGGACGAACCACTTCCATATCAACCCTATCACGATTGCATCTAAAAGAAAACCGAGTATCGCCCACCGTTCTAAAAAGTTCACGGCAGGTGCAGGTGAGACATATAAAAATTCACCGTTCACAGTGAAATAAGTGAGTTGTAAAAATCCTGCTAAGATAACGAAACCTGATGCTAACCACGCTAAGAAAAACACAGTCCGAATAAAGCCCACAATAATACGGTGCAGGACAACTATAAGGGATTTACGCTGTAATTACAAAGATTCCAAAGATAATTCTACACTTTCATCATCTTTAAACATATCAGCACTCATAGGGGCAACATCTGATTCCATCGTATCAACATCAATTTTAGCCCTTACAAGACTCCACACTTTAGGGGCTAAGTCAGCCACTTCAGAATCTAAATCTCTACCTTCGGCTTCGGCTTCGGCTTCAAAATGCCTGTGAAAACTTGAGAGTAAAGTCATAGTTTTGTAAAATTCAGGTGTAAAAGCAGCCTTGGTATTTTTACCAATATCATTCGCTGTGTTCTGCGCCATGATTGCCAACACTACGGCTCCAAGATTAGTAGCAGTAATAAATCCAAGTAGTTGCCAAGTCCACCACTCCGTAGGGGCGACGATTAAAGAAAAGGTTTGCACCACTAATTCAATCCCTAAAACTAATAGTATCATAAATTTTGCTGAAATTATCTGAGGGTCTGACAACCGTTCCCAATCTACATCTTCTTTCATTATATCTCACCCATAGCGTTCTTACTTACTTCTAAAAGAATTCGACCCTCGACCTTCACCTTTCGGACATATCGAAAACCACATTCTGCCATTGTCTTTCTAACATTCTTCAACCAAGCACGACCTTTATCACAATAGAATCGGTCTTCCCTGAAGATTCCTTGATTAAATTCCAATACAAATTGCTCGAAACTAAGCAACCTTAATCCTGCAAGCCGTTCCCAAACAAATTCAGTAACCGTTAAGTCTTCTATGTTTTCTAAAGTGCTTATATCAAGTTCACCTGAAACAATCTTCCTTTCAATTTCCAACCGTTCCTTTATGGTTTCGTAATCTCTTTCAAATTGGTTGCTCCAAAATTCAGGGTCAGCCTTGTATTCATCTTCACCAAGAACTAATTTAGCGTATTCTGCGAACTGCCAAAAGTCTACTAAAATCCTTTCCGCAACTGTATCTTTTTTCATACTCACCTCGTCAAGGGGCGTATTATCAGAATCATTAGAGTCTTGCGACATAAGTATCAAATAAAAGTGTCAAGGCTACCTTTTAACCCTAAGCCTTGCTCAGTCAAGATTTTTAATTTGACTACGGATTTGTTTGTGCGTTCTCATAACATTGAAAAACGATAAGGAAAAACCAATAGTTATCCCAAGAAATGATAGAATTTCCACAGCGAATCTATTACGCAGCGCATCTACTTTATCTTGGTGATGGTCTTGTATTGTGCTTTTTTCATCTGAAGAATTCTGCATGGCTTGATAATCTACCATTATTGTTCACCTCCACTTTTACTAATCATGTTGTAACCTACTATACCCACAACGGCTACGCTGACGGTGCGAAGTGCTAATTGTCGAACATTCATTTTAGCGTTGTCTATTCCTAAAAAGTTGGTTAAACTTTTCAAAATCTTACCTCCAAAACTATCTGTTTGAGCCCCCGACTCCGAGGAAAATGATAATCCTGAAGAAACATAATCGTTATCAATCACCACGGGTGATTTACGCAATCCAAAGGAAGGGTAATACCAAGGCACTGTTGTTGTGGCTTGCTTTTGGTGGGCTGCTGCACCTGGCATAGTAAGCAATCTTAGGAAAATTTGCGGGTCTGCACCGCCCGCAGGTAGCCAATTACCAACTAAAGATGATAAAGCACCTGAACCTTGAATTGTATAAGGGATTCCTGCCGAGCCGTAAGGTTGATAAGCCGTTCCGCTACTGTTCAAAGCAGTAAGATAGGTTTGACCTGTTTTTTGGTTGTAACTTATAGGTTGGCCTTGGGAATTATAAGCGACTATCTGATGTCCTGATGAATCATAACAGCGTTGATTATACAACCCTCCTGCACCGTCACAAGAAATGTTATAGCCTGTGGTCACAATATCACCTACCTTTATTTTGTTGAACGACTATTTCTACATTCGGTTTTCGCAAAACCACTCGTTTAACCCTAAGTATTCATAACCGAGGTGTGCAATAAATCCAACTAAGAATGTTCCTGCAAACGGCCACCATTTATTTTTAATCGGAACAATCATCAAGGTTGAACCGATACCTAATGTGGTTAAACCTACTACTACACTTTCTACAATAATACCTTCTCTCATGATTCCACCTCGCCAATATCGGGTTCGATTTCGATAGTAATAGGTTCTTCATCTTCTTGCAGGTGTCCTTGAGCCCTACGAATATCATTTTCAGTTTTGTGTTGCCTACGAATAGATTCAATATGTTCCTCTTCTTCGGCGTTCCAGCGGTCAAAGAATCGAGAAATAGCCATGTAAGCAGGGCCACTTAGAATTCCAAGAACAGCGATATAGGCTTCAATATCTTCTCTAACTTCAGGATTAACAAAGGCAGTAGTAATCAACTGATAAGATAATAGCATGAAAACTAAAATCAACGGAAGCGACACTAAAGCCACCATTAAATTATTAAAAGTTATTCTTATGTCCCATTCAATTTTAGCCATATTATCACCTCACTCCTTTAAACCTAAACCGAAAAATTCCAATGTAAAATCAGGAACTCTCCCCCACAAACCAATTTTTCTAAGTAATTTTCGTAACATATCTTCACCCTATGCGTTTAATTCTCGATTCAACCACTTTCTTTCAATAAATTTCATATCTTCATTAGAGTCAGCCCATGTAGCATACCAATAGAAGTCATAATGCGTCGTATTATTAGAAGTAAAATTAGTTAAAGTAAGTGAGTTATTATCGTATTCCCACCCTTGAACATAACTTAATGTGGTGTCCCAAACAATCGGTTGAGAAGAAGTATTATTTTCTGAACCTACTTCAAAGACTAAAAATTGAACTGAAACATTGTAGCCCTCAAGTTCATTTTCTTGATACCCACAATCTAAATCATAAACGACGGTTGCATGGGTCGAGTTCGTTCCAAGCATTATACTATAAAGGTTGATTTCGCAAACTTCAGGTTCAGGATATTCACAAGAGCCATCATCATCGGTTGCCGCATCATTATAATTTGTTGCCTCCGAATCGGTGCAACCTTGGATTGTCTGTTCCTCTATCGAAATAGTATGAGCAATCCACTTATCGTCTACATCTTCACCGTTGAGGTTTAAAATAACCTTTGGCGTATAAGTTCCTACATTTACATCGTTCCAAGTGTGAAAAGTATAGTCTGCACCATCGGGGTCTGTGACTACTCCATCTTCCCATGTCGTGTGTTCGTATTTTACTTCATTATCTTCATACAACTGCCAAGTGATTTCAAATTGCTCTCCATCGCAATTCCTTGCACCTTCAACAAGGGCTACATCAGCACTAATCCTAACAGCGTCTTTTTCCACATCGTCTTCTAAAATATACGCTTGTTCATTGATGAAATAAGCATCACAAGACTCAACGGTTTCTATGTAATAATCATTACTTGTAGGTAAGTAGTATTCATCACCATGCTCGCAAGAACCATCTTCACATTCAACAACATGAAACTCCACACGATAATGATAATCGCCTCCCTCCAAATCCATAAATGTATGTTCAATACTAATGTAATCTATGAAATCTATATTGTGAATGAATACCTGTTCGGTTTCATCTCCACTTTCAAATAATGTGATGATAAAATGACCTCCAAAATGTTCAATACCACAATTATTGTAATCTTGGAAGGTATATCGGACTTCTAAATTATTATCATCAAGATAACCATATTCGTCATAACCCCACATAGGGTCGCAACCTACACTATTGTTTTCATTGTCGCCGTCCCAAATAGATTCTGAACCCCAATCAGTTAAATCTAAAACACCAAGACCTTCTGCCCCTATACCCATCAAAAGAGCGAATATAGGGATTAGAGTAGTAAGAAGGGTTTTGAGTTTTTCAGCCTGTTCTTGGGCTTTATCAAGGAAATCCTTTTTTTCTTCGGCATCTTCTCCTGCGCTTTTATTCAAAACACCATCATCTAAAAGGTCTGCAATAACATCCTTCTTTTCCCGACCTGTTAGTTCTGCCAATTCGTCTGCACGACGAAGCGCATCCTCCACATCCTCGAACTCAATTTCATCGCTCGACATAATTATACCCACCTAAAAGAAACAGTAGGACTATAATAATCCTTTCTTATATCGGATTTTCGTAAGGCTGCACAAGTGCAGTATCAGGAATAATCTAATTAAAGTCTAAACCGCAAGTTTCACAAATTGATGTGCGAGGATTAACTTTGCACCTGCGAACACATTTAGAGAGTGTTTTGTAAATTTTATTTAGCATATTCAATCATCCAATTCTTCAGCCGATTCAAGTTCACCTTTTTCAGCAAGTTCATCAATTGTTGTAACATCAAGAGACATCTTTTCCCGCTTTCTTGCTTCTTGTGCATCTCCAACTTCGTCACTCCAAGGGATTTCAAAGTCAGGTTCATTTTCTCTCATCTTATCCATTTCCTGAAGTAATTCTTCCATGTGAGCGTATTCATCAAAGAGTTCAGTTCTTACTCTCCTTTTAGCAGGTCTGTTCGCCCCATATCTTTCATTTACTCTTTGCCTTTGTGCATTTTGTTCTTCTTGTAGCGTAGCCCAATCACGGAAGAAATCAGCATCCAAGTCTAACGATTGTTTCAAAATCTTCTGTTTATACCATTCCACATTTGTTATTGTGACACGAATACCTAATTGTTGAAGTTTCTTGGCTACAAGTGCATCTACACCATCGTATAGCAGATACTCGAAATAAACTTGTGCGATATTTCCTGTGGTAACAAGTTGAGAGGTTAAACTTCCACCTCCTACTGCTCCTTGTGTATTTTGATTATTCACAAGAATGAAATCAGCACCTTCAAGAGTGCTGGTAGTATTGTAATTGCTCACGACATAAGAAATTTCTGTTAATTGGGGGGCTTGTGTTTTCAACGAGTTTTTCCATAAATTAACTCCACGGCTCGCAGCAAGGATGAAAGCAGTATTAGGTTGAGTGATGCCGACACCTCGCTGATAGATACGATTAGGGTTGATGGCTCCACCCGTAATAATTTTTGCCTTTCTATCTTTCAAACCTACAATACCCATAGTTGTGACTTTATGCCACACGGAGAATCCCGCACTTTCTAAAGATGATTTAAGAGTTGAACTTAGATTTTTCTGTTCAGGCCATGTAATTGCTGTTGTTGAGCCAAGAACTGAAACAGTATCGTCAGCAATAATAGGAGGGGTGAAAGACCATAAAAACAGGCTTGTATCGTCAGTAGAAGCGTCAGGATTGTTATTCCCACCTACGAAAATAATATCTTCACCATCCTTAGTTATTCGCTCGATAAAGTTAATATCTTGAGGGGCTTCTGATTGGTCTAAACCGAGCCCCGACTGATAGAAATCGTTAGCAATCCCACGCCCCCTATCTAATATGTTGATTCTCGGAGCGAACCCCGCCCAAGGAACAGCCCAATTAGGTGTGTAAATGCTTAGAACTCCTGTTGGGAATTCAGACACCGAGTATGAAGTGCAACCACCTAATAAAAATATAGGCTTATCGTCGTTGTTGTTTATTTTTACACATCGTCTGTAAAACGCAGGTTCAGGTGTGACGAGTGCGTTCTGCGACACATACTCGGCTGCACCTGCAACCAATACTGTGAAGGTTCCTTCTACTATGGATTCTACCACTAAACCACAAGAAGCAGTAGTTGGTGAGTTGTCGGCCATACCACCTACGGCTAAAAGAGCATCACTTGTCGCATCCCAATAAACATCGTTCAAAGACATAGGTTGGAATGAGTTAGCAAGACCTAAATCCGTAGTAACCCAACTTGAAGGTTTGTTAATTGAATTATTTTCATCTGATAAAATTGTGAAAACACCCACCTTATTGACAGCGGCGATGATAGGCATCGTGGCACTATTAGGCGAGGTAAGACCTGCATTTGATTTCATATAAACTTGCCCTACAATAATGAAGCCGTCTGATGCAGAAGGAAATTTAATTGAACCTCCTACACTCGCTATGGCAGTTATCCCTGCCATTTCATTAAAATTAGATGGTGCTATTGCTGCGGGGTCTTGACAACTTGAATTAAAACCTATTTCCGTAGCAGTATCAGAATTGACCCAATCAGGTTGTTGAGATTCTAAAATAGTTCTTGTAGTGGTGATGTGAACTATGAATGGCACAGGTATTCCTGCTGCTACCGTTCCCGACCCGTCTGAGATATAACTCCCTCCTGCACAAATAGTGGCAACATCGGGCGAACCACTAAGAATTTGAGTTTCCACAGCAAAAACACGAAAACTACCTCCGTAATCTGCGACAGTTCCGCTGGCGTTATTCTGAAGTAGTGTTTCGATAGCAGTATAAATGTTGTCGCTGGATTGCGAAGAAACGAATTTTGTAATCATTGTTGTCGTCATTTAATCACCTCATCATTCAGGAGTAATAAAACTCAACGGGTCGCCCGTGTAATCATCAGGAGTTCCGATGAAATTCCCTGCCATGTAATACTGCACATCCCAAGAAGTTCCTTGCTGAAGATAAACTCTTGGGAATGAACTATACGAGCGTTGATTTTGAACCGAGATAGGGTAAGGGGCTCCTGTGCCTGACAGCCCTTCACTTGTGCGACCATCAGGTAAATTGTAAAAGTAAGTGTTTTCTACTTGAATTTGCATATAACCTCTCGGACACCATTGAGTGTCAGTAGATAAAAGACCAGGTGTAGAGCCCATAGCCTCAACAGTAATGAATTGATTAACCTTAGTCGCAGCACTTGGTTCATTCGCAGTTCCGTAACCTGAACTAATGATGCTTTGATGCTTTTCAGGGAAACTTTCTAAGTCTTTTATAGTTTCCAAACCGTTGTCACCATAAGAGTATTCAATTGCTTGCCTACGAATCCCCATTACAGCACCTCATATTAAAAGTGTCAGAACGACACTAAAAACTTTCTCAATTATTACCGCCCTTTATTCGGCTGGCTAACCATGCTCCAAAAATACCAATTCCTGCTATTCCTGCCACAGTTGTAGGTTTCATATCGGTTGTCGGCTGCGGAGGTTTATCTTCCGTAGCGTGACGCTGCGTTACATTTTCATCAATGAATTCACTACCACCTTGAACAAATCCGTGATAAAAATAAGAATGATATTGTGGAGGGATTCTTGTGTGTGATAAGGCATCCTCGAAATCATCAATAAATTCCATTCCTGATTCTTGCGCTGCAAGGAAGCCCATACGCTCACCCATAGAAAAAGCCCTTTCCTGTAATTCTTCCTGTGAATCACTTTGTAGTCGTGGCCGTGGCAAAGGATTGATAGGTTCCCTTTTCTCTACTTCTCTTCTTTTTCGAGGTCGGACATGATTCAAAACCATAATTTCGCCATCATCACCCTCATCATCTTCTTCTTCGATTTCATATTCAGGTTCCGAAATTTCTATCTTCGGAAGTTCCACCGTAGGCGTTATCACAGTTTCTACTACGATTGGCTGTTCGACAACCACCTGTTCCTTATCTTCGACTTCTACCTTTTGTGCTTCTTTCACCCTTTCAAAAATCGGCATAGGTTCAATATCATCTACCTCGCTTGGAGGGTCTTTGATTTCTTCGAGTTTTTCAGTTTTTTCAACGGCAGGTTTCGTATGGTCTTCAATAGAGACACCTTCAGGAATATCATCCTTTTTCAATAATTTAGTCCACTTTTTACCTTTGGGACACAGACCATACGCTTGATGGCGAATAGAATTTCTAACTGTCATTCTTTTAACAGCCTGTATTTCAACCGTTTCGTGGCGTGTTTTACACCCAAGACAATAAACATTTTTTAGACTACTCATACAAATACTACTCCACGCTACCTAATAAGGGTTTCAGTAGCGGAGTTGGGAAAATGGATTCTGCCCGTGAGCCCTTGTTGTGAAAGATGGGCTACTTTGAGTCAAACTTGAGCCCATAGTCATGTGAAAAGCATCGAGCATACCGCCACCCACATCTAAAATTTGTTTGCGAGCAGATTCAGCAGCCACTTCTTCCTTTTCTTCAATATCGTGTTCCATTTTTGTTAGAACTTGCTCCATCATGTTCCTTTCTTGAGCAAAGGTTTCCACCATCATTTTCAAATCACCTTGCCGAGTAATTCGACCTATTCCGAAAAATCCTAATCCTACTGCCATATACCTTAGAATAGTCTTGGCACGATTATCAAGTAATGCTTCTTTAGTAAAAATTCCTGCGGCTCCTGCGGTAACACCTAAACAAATAGCACCTAATGTTAAATTATCATCTCTTAGACTACTTATCATAGGGAATGACATTTCTCTTTTAGGGACAGAAACCTCTTCTCCTGCATTACTTTCAGATTGAAAATCTTCAGCACTCCATAAGCCCATTTCTGCGCCCCTTTCCATGAATCTTTTTCGCATTTTTTACACCTCGAATCAGTGAGCCCCAATTACGGAACCTGAGTAATTCGCACCGAAACCTGCTGTTGTGTATTTCAATGCTCCATCTGTGAAGGCTCCATTAAACATTTGAGTGTCTGTGGCAGGGTCATGCACCGCACCTAATGGTATTGGCAACGGAGTAATCTCGGATTGTGGGCTTCCAGCCACGGTTTGGCCTACTGCTCGACCTCTATCAAACATAGGCGGGACACTACCATCACTCATAACCCTTGTTTGGCCGACAGTTCTACCAAATTGGCCTCCATTAGCAATAGGTTGTGGGCGATAAACAATCTCCGAGGCTTGAGTTTCCTTTTTCAAAACGGAACCTGCCATTTTCCTACCGAAGTCTTTAATTTGTTTGCGAAAAATGGCTGCTACAACGAATGCACTCACCAAATATACCGCATTTGATTTTAAGAAATCGCCTATGCTTGCCATGCTAACACCAACCCTATTATCCCGAAGGACTATAAGAAGGCTCGCCTTTACCAACTCGGTCAAGCCATCAAAGCAAGACCTACTAATGCCGAAGTTCCAAGAACTTTTGCTCCGACAAGTCTTTGATTCGTGTGGAGTAAGCCCATAGTGTATAATCCAATGATGGCGGCATCAATGGCGAGAATAGTAGCGATAGAGTTTGGAATTCCTAATGTTGAACCTTGCATTTTAACCCCTCACATTATGTTTATCCCTGTCATAATTGAAAATCCGATTGCTAAAATTATGCTGACTTTTTGTGCAAGACTTTTAATCTCACCTTCGATGTGAACAAGATGATTCGTTTCAATAGTTTCTACTCTATTGTCAAGGTGATTAACTTTGGAAACTAACCAATTTATTTTACCTTCTGCATCACGCTGAAGAACTTCATCTAAATCTTCCAAATTAAGCACATCCAACCTTATTTTGTCAAACGACTATATGACCGTTTCGGTTGATAAATACAAAACCTTAAAAGTGATTTTCAAACTCTTGAGTTAAGTGGTCAAGATATTCTTCTACTTCTACTGCGTGGTCTGAATTATAAAGCCAAAGACCATTACTTAGTTCTTTACCGACCCCTCGTATAATAGGCAAACGCATATCTGCTACTACTGCTTCCTTTTCATTTTCGCCACTTAAAGGGTTGTAAGTATCAACCGTTACAGGTTCCTTTTTAAGTTCGGCAGCAAACTTATTACCTCTCCGAGTATCAGTGTAAGTGTGAAGCCTAATCTCTATCGGAGATTCAAGAGCAGAAATTAAGAAATCAGTTTTAAAGTGCATATCTAATTCTGCTGAAGTTTTTATGTTGGCTTTATTTTGTAATTTATCTTTCAATACGAGATAAAAATGGGCTTCCCTCACAAAGGAAGGGTGGGCTCGACGAGCCCTCGCCTTTACATGGTCTTCAAGTTCTTGCTTAACATTAGTGCAACCATCCCATACTGCTTGGGAAAAAATCTCAGGACTCGGTGGAACACCTTCTGCACGAAAGAGGTGGTCAAAAGTTTGCCTCATTGAAGGTAAGCCTCGAATTCTTTCTGCTCGATATTTTCGAGGAAATTTCAAAGTCCATTTTTCTGCTTCTGCTTCAAATTCTTTTACTGTATCGCACACAATTAACATCGCCTACATAAACAAGTTTTCACTTTCAGACTCACTTTCACGATACAGATTTACCATGCTTCGTGTTTTGTGAACAATAGAAAATGCTTGTTCCATGTAATCATTATTCAGGACAGGTGACTTATTACTCTTTTGTTTCCGAACTGCCAAGGAAAATGCTACGGTTATGAGTTCTCTCAACCAAGCACCCGTGAATTCTTCTGTTTTCTTAGCCCATGTCTTCCAATTCAAATCCTTAACTTTGAAGGATGTAGAGTATTTTCTTAGAATGAGTTCTCGTTCCTTTTTATTGGGTAACGGGAAATTTATCCGAGAATCAAATCTACCTGGCCTATCACGCAAAGCAATATCTAAGGCTTGAGGGTAATTAGTTGAAGCAATAGTGATAACACTTTCATTAGATTCTGCACTATTGAGTGAGGATAAAAGTTGAGAAACATAAACGCTACGGTCATGGTGGTCTTCAGCCCGCCCAAGAGTATCAATATCTTCAATAATTACTAATGTAGGGCTTAACTTTCTTGCTAATTTGTAAGTTTCGTTAATGGCTTCAGGGTAAGTCAATGTTTCAGCAGGTGCGTAAATTCGAGTATGGTTGTTAAAAACATTCAACAGAACTTCCATCGTAAGGGTTTTTCCTGTGCCTGGCAAACCTGAAAGCAGAACACCTCTTGAAGTAGAAAGTCCATGTTCAGCGTAAAGTTTAATGTTGTCAAGGAAAGTAACAATGTTTAAATCTATACTATCTCGAATATCTTCATTAAGAATAACATCGTCCCAATCAGCATAATCAGGTTCTATCCACTCCCATTGAGGGTTGAAACAAGCACCTTTAAGTGGGCCTTTTTCACAGAAAAAGTCTTCAATATCATCTACCAACTCTTTAACTTCTTCGTGTGGTTGCGAGGTAAATATCATTAAATCCGTATCAGCATCTTCCCAAGTATGGAAACTTAATACCCACAAACTATCATCTCTTTTCCTCTTACAGAAAAAATTAGCCCTTTTAGGGATTCTCACTCGGTCTTCTGAATTAGCATTTTTTTTCAAGGCAAGACTATCATAAAGTGCAGGTATCACCTTTGATTCCGTGCCATAATTGCCTTCCCGCAACCAACATTCATCTACAATATCGAATTGGTCTTGAATAACTTCAAACGCACAGTATCGCCTAATAGGTGATTCATGTTCAATAAATGTAGTAACACTTTGCTTGTAGTCGGAACATTCAAGATATTCTTCAACTAAATAATCTACACTCACCATAGTTTCCTTTTTAGTGTCACGCACAAGATTTAAAATTTTAACGATTTGACTTTCATGAATATCGCTACCCATGAGATTTAAAACAACTTCATCTTCAGTGGCAACCATACTCTTCACAACCATACTAATCACAACCCCCCTATAAACGATAACATTGTGGGATGATAACAAATACTAAAGGATAAATACCATCTGCCACACATTTAGGTATGGCAGGTTTCGATGTAGTAATTCCTGTTTTTAAAACGGAGCCTGAACATTTAAGAGAGGCTGTCGATTCAGTTTTAAATCAAACTTATCAAGATTTTGAAATTTACATTTCCGACGGAACACCTGAAGACCATGAGTGGCATTCAAGTAAAACATTAGCAGACTACGACGATGAGAGGATTCATATTTTACAACAAGAAGGTAAAGGAATTTCCGATGCAAGAAATCAAGCATTCCGAGCAGGTTATAATTCTTATGTCGCACTTTTAGATTCTGATGATGGGTGGTATAATTTAAAACTTGCAGATTATCTACATGAATTCACAGAAAATACTGATTTGAAGTTCTTATGGGGTGCGGCTGATGTGAATGTAGAAATCGTTTCACCTAAAGGTGAAAAATTCAGCACGACAGCATTAGGAGGTTATCACGAAGGTTGGGCTAAGACTTCGCCTACACATCGTTGGTTCCGTGTTTATTGGAACCCTTTAATGACTTCCACACACATATACTCAAGAAAGGCTTTGGAAATAGTCGGAGGTTGGGATTCTCCTTACAACGGGGAAGACACCGAATTAAATATCAAAATAATGAAATTGTGGCCTAATGATGTGAAACAATTAGAAGGTATTTACGGTTTTTATCGCTCCCACCCTAATCAAACCACTAAAGATGGTGCAACAGAACAGAAAGATATAGGTGATGATGAAACAATACGCTTACCTTACAAGGATATGATAGATGCACTCCGCTTATTAGATGAAATCGAAGAAGACTCTTATTGGGATTGGTTTGATGCCGTTATGCAAAAAGAAAGAGGGCGAGCCACAGGTGAATCATTAGAGTGGTCGATACGAACTAATGAAAGATTTTTTAGGTGATAATATGGTTAAAAGTGCGTTAATAACAGGGGTCAATGGTATGGATGGTAGTCACTTAGCAGATTTTCTGCTTGAAAAAGGCTACATCGTGTATGGTTTAGAGCGCAGAACCTCGAAACCGAACAGAACCAACACCGCACACCTTGAAAATCACGACAATTTTCATTTCCTCACAGGCGATTTAAGCGACCAAACTTCCCTTTATCGTGCTTTAAAAGTTTCAAAACCTGATGAAGTCTATAACCTCGCAGCGCAATCATTCGTGGGTTCTTCATGGCAAATCCCTATGCAAACGAGTGATGTTAATGCTCTTGGAGTTTTAAGATTATTAGAAGCCGTGAGAGAATATCAAAAAGAGCAGGATGCCCCGCCTCTTCGATTCTATCAAGCATCTACTTCCGAGATGTTTGGTAAAATGGTAGAAAATCCTGCATCGGAATCAACCCCATTCTACCCACGCTCACCGTATGGTGTGGCTAAACTTTATGGTTATTGGATGGTTAAAAATTATCGTGAATCTTATGATATGTTTGCTTGTTCAGGAATTCTATTCAATCACGAATCGGAAAGAAGAGGTATTGAATTTGTAACTCGAAAAATAACTGATGGGGTAGTTCGTATTCATTTAGGTCTGCAAGACTGTATCGCACTTGGCAATCTTGAGTCGAAAAGAGATTGGGGCTACGCTCCTGATTATGTTGAAGGTATGTGGTTAATGTTACAACAAGACGAGCCTGATGATTATGTTCTCGCCACAGGTAAAACCTTTAGTATTCGTGAGTTCCTTGATTTAGCCTTCCGTGAAGTCGGCATTACAGATTGGGAACCGTATGTGGTTGAAGACCCACGATTTATGCGACCTGCCGAGGTAGATGTCTTACGGGGTGACGCTTCAAAGGCGAAAACCTGTTTAGGGTGGGAGCCTAAAACCGATTTACAAGAAATGGTTAAAAGAATGGTCGCTTCTGATTTAGAAAAAAATAAATTAGAACGACAATAGTGGTGGTGTGGCAATTATGACATTTATAGATTCATTTGAAGAAAACTACGCAGCATTAGGGTATAGATTAGGCACAATGAAAAAAGTATTAGAATATCTTGATGGTGTAGAAAATCCTCGCATTGTGGAAACAGGAACTACACGAAAACCTCTTTCAATAGGGTTACATTCTGATGGTTGTGCTACACTTATTTTTCAAGAATATCTCAAATCCCGTTTTACAGAAAAAGAATTAAAAGAAAGAAAGTTACCAGCACTGACAAGTATAGATTGTGACGCTAATGCTTGCCGAATTGCCAATATGCTTACGGAAGATTGGGTGGATATATTGTGGTCGGATTCCGTAGCCTGTTTAGACAAGTTAGAGGGAACGGTTGATTTATTGTTTCTTGATTCTATGGATTTTGATATTTTACGATTTGAAGAAAACCAATATGACAATAGTAGTGCAGAACATCATTTGAAAGAATTGCTTGCAGCCCAACATTTAATAAAAAAAGGAACTCTCATCGTAGTAGATGATTGTAGTGAAGATTGGAATTATGGAAAAGGGCAATTAGTAAAAGAATACTTTGAGGCTCTCGGTGTAGAACCTCTTTTCACAGACTATCAAATAGGTTGGGTATGGGTTAAAGGCGATTAGGATGAAGAAATGGATTCTGTTCGGAAAAGAAGTGCATGACGATTTGCACGATGAGATTTATGTTCAGTTTGTAGCCAATGTATTTTCGGCTCTTGTTACAGCAGCCATGATTGCGGCTTACCATTTAATTTTCCATGCGTGATTACTATGAAAGTAGCAGTTTTATCATTAGGGTGGCCTCCTTTGTGGGGTGGTGGAGAAGTTTATCCACACAGATTAGTAGAAGCCCTGTGTTCCGTAGGAGTTGATGCTTGGGGTATAACAGCCACACCCGAACTTGAAGGGATGGATAACGGCTCCGCACCTACATTAAGAATCACCCCTCCTGAAGTTACTAACCATGTAGAGTCACATAACTATATCGAGGAAGGGGATTACAATTACAAGATAATACCTATGATGTTCAGCCTACCCAATAAAGATGAGTTAGTAGGGTCTTGGTTGCGAGAGATAGAGCAACAAGTAGATTGTGAAAGTTTCGATTTAGTTATCCACTTGAATCAAACTTTACCGTTGCGTGAGGGTGAACTTCATACTGAAAAAATAAAAAGGATGTTCCCTAATCGTATTACTTTGTCTTACGATATTGACAAAGTGATTCTTTTAGATTTAGAAATGCAAGTCAGGGACACTCATAGAAACTACGACGAAGTTTTACAGATGTTTAACGCTATGTTGGATGAAACTAATGAAGAAGGTTTAACGCTTGCAGAAGAATTAAAGGAACACAATAAATTTTTACACACTCACAGCGAACCTGAAGAAAAGGCACGACTTTACATCACGGAGTTCAATAAAAAAGTAGTGAACAATCTTCTACACAAAGAAAAAGGATTTGTTTTTCACCCACCATTGGATGAAAGTTGGTGGTTGTCAGAAAAGAAACAATCCAACGATGTTTTCACCATAGGTGCTATCAACCCTATCGGGATTAAAGGTGGTGACATGATAGTGGATGCCGTAGTGAATAACCCTGATTATCACTTTAGAGTGTTGGCAGGTGGGTGGGGTAACGGTAAAAGAGCATTTACAGATAGGTTGGCTCATAAATCTAATTTTTACGGAATAGACCACCCTACAAACTATGAATTGATTGATTATGTGGACGACATCAAAGGTTTCTATGATAGTCTTGATGTGTTTATGTTTCCTTCTCAAACTGAAGGTTACGGACAAGTAGCCTCAGAAGCGATGTCTCGCTTAGTTCCTGTGGTAACGAAAGATTATCCTACTATTCGTGAAGCATCACACAATCACGCTTATTATGTTGATGTGAAAGATTATGCTATATTCGGAAAGTGGTCAGAAGCACTTAGAGAAGTAGAAGAAGACTACGACTATTGGCTTGAAAGAACTGAAAACGGTGCGAAACTACTGAAGGAACGCCAAAACCAAGAATGTCTTGACCTTAAACTGTTCCTTGAGCAGATTTCTGCTGAAGTTTCGACAGCCTAACGGCTATCTGTTCTTAACAATTACGCCCTTTCGGGTGTTCACATACAGCAAGCACCGATACCACAGACACCGCAAAGGGTGGCTGCAAGACCGACGATTTGTTGTGCGCCCATTTCACGACCCATGAAATCAAAAGAGAACTTAGGTAGAATACCTAAGACCTTTTGAGGTGGGGTTGCCATTAAGTGCAAACCTGCAACCGTGGAAACAGCAGCGCAAACTGCGAATCCACCACGGTTTTCAGTCCAAGAACATAGTGCGTTTAGCATCTAATCACCTGTGTAGGGTCAATTGCGACTTGCTTCAAGCAGTTGGAGCAGGAGCAGGTGCGCTTTGAGCCGAAATCAGGCTTCTCTTATACCAATCGACATTCGCTGGTGAAACTGAAATTCCTAATTCTAACAACTTGTTTGCGATGAGAGCGTCAGGCCCGTCATACAAAGTGTATTTGCAGAAAACTTGAGGGATAACAGTGTCGTTTGCACCACGGCTGACATACAGAACATCCCAAACTTGGCCTGGCAACACATAGATGTCAGGGTAAAGGTTAAAGGAAGGCTGGAATGCAACGCTTCTTGGGTAAGGTGCTGCTGCGCCAGGGACACCATCGTTAGGGATGTTGTCAGGTTTCAAGAAATACTCAGTCGTGTTGATTCTGACTTGGGTGTAACCTTGAACTCCTGTTGCTGCTAACTTGTAAGCACCTGGGTTGGAACCTGTGGAAGCAACTTGTTCGATAACCACGAATTGGGTTGCTGTCGTTTCCGCTGGTTTTGTAATTGATGTTCCGAATGCTGCACCACCTGTAAAGATACTGTTCTGCGAATCGGTTGCCGCTGTTGCGGATGCTGCTGTAAATTCATATACTTGACTTCTCATTGCCATACTTTTCATCTCCATTATTTTTTTTGTTCTCCAAACTCGACGGCTGCTTAAGCCATGCCTCCGCCCATCTGTTGTTCAATCAGTGTTCTCTTATACCAATCAACATTTGCAGGATTCACGGTGATACCGAGTTCCAGGAGTTTGTTTGCGATGAGAGCGTCAGGCCCGTCATACAAAGTGTATTTGCAGAAAACTGCAACACAGTCAGCAGTTGTGGAACGGGTTAGGTCGCCACCTTGCTGAGTGTAAAGAATGTCCCAAACCTGACCTGGTAGAACATAAACATCAGGGTAAAGGTCGAAAGACTTCAAAAGATTGTTGGTTCCGTCGCTGATACCTCTTGGGTATGGGCTTGCGGTTCCTGTAACACCTGCCATTGAAGTGACATCGGGGTTTTGGAAGTATTCTGTGGTGTTGATTCTTACCTGGACAGCACCGCCATTCAGGGAACCTGCATCAGGTGTGCAAGCAATATCTTCAATAACAACGAATTGTGTTGCTGTTGTTTCTGCTGGCTTAGTTGTATTGTAACCTGTTCCACCTGTAAAGATACTGATTTGCGAGTTGTCTGTTAGTGCGACAACCGAATCGGTGCTTCTTCGTTGTAGTGTGCTTCCCAATCCCGCTGGTGCGAGGTTTGTCCATTCATATATTTGACTTCTCATTGCCATATTCTTCATCTCCATTTGTTTTTTTATGCGCCATAGTAGTGGCTCTAATGTAATTCAACTTTTTAGACTATATGAAGGCTCGCTTTTTCATCTTACCGAGTGCCAAGATACTTCAAGCCGCCGTATAGCGAATACGCCACATAAGGAACAATAATCATGGCTGCAATCAAAGTGAAGGATTGAGTTAAACTCAAAGAATCTTCAGAATCATCTGTCGAAGGCAACGAGCCCACCTATTGACCTACAACCGAGCCGTAACCGTCTGCGGAGTGCATATTGTTACCCATTGTGTCGGCTCCGAAGTTTTGAATAACTCCGTGACCGCTTGGCGAAGCACTACTTTGCATCAAAGATGGAAGAACCCAAGTATTGAATGCAGGGTCGGAAACACCTGTTGATGTAATAGTGGAAGCATTAGCCACCATTGGAGTTTGAGATACTGTTGGAACGGTTTCAGCCATCCAAACAGGTGGTGCGTGACCAATATCAGAACGGTGACTATCCAAAGGAGCGAATTGCCCTAAGTCACGATAATCTACACGGTCATATTCATGACGGTAAGTAGTTCTATCCATGTTGAGGTCATTCACAGTAGGGTCTTCAGCCAAAGGTGTAAAAGATTCAGTGGCAGTTTGCTGCCCTACGATTCTACCATCGCCTGAAGGCTCATTAGCGATTTCTGCTCCGAATTCCAATTTAGGTAGTCCACCCTTTAACAAATCGCTAACTAATTGTGAGAAAGCCATTAAACCAAGAGTTGCAGTAAAGGCTTGAGCCCCACTTCTTGCCCCACCTGAGAATCCTGCTGCGCCTGTGGCAGCGTAACCTACAAGAGAAGATGCGAAAACACCAAGAGCAGTTAAACGAACTAATCGAGTTCTTTTACCGAATAATCCCATATAAGATGTAATAATTGCTCCTGAAGATAAAACGGCTGCTACACCCAATAGGGTTGGAACAGTTGCCAAATCACGGGCTCCTGTTTCCACTGTTGAAGTTACATCTGATACCGCATTGCCAATAACCATGTCAATCAATCTTATTCTTCTGACCGACTATAAGAAGGCTTGGTTTAATTCCACTTACCCTTCTTCTGCATAAATTCAAGAGGTGAAACCACAGTAATCTCGACAGGGCAACTATGAGGGCAACGATAAATACCTATTACCGCACCATCTTCTTCATACTCTTTTACGGTTTCTACACCCCATCCACAAGAAGGACAGCGCATAAAATCACTCCTGCACCCTCAAGTTTTGAAGATAATCGTAAATAGAAATACTCCATTTCTTCATATCTGCTCTCTCTTGTTCCAATTGTGCCAATCGCAAACGCAATCGCTTACGAACAGTGTAGGAGCAAAAAGCATCTAAAACAACTGCGAAAAGAATTCCGAAAACTAATATGTGTAAAGTGAAAACAGTAAAACTGCCATCAGAAAACAAGGCAACCATACTTATTCCTCTCCTTCATTAAGAGTTTCCTCGTCTGCGTTGGAACGAAGTTTGGCAAGTAGTTTATTCGTTAAATCGAACTGCATATTAAATATGTTATTGAAGTGCCAATAAAGATAACCGTCTAATCCGATAACTACTAAAATAATCCAAAAGAATTCCCAATCCATGTTAATCAATCCTTAAGTATGGCAGAAAGCATTTAATTGTTCGCATTATCCCATTCAGCCACCGCAGCAGAATTGTCACTTTCTGTGCTGTGGCGTGGGTCGAACCCAAATTCAGTAATGAATTCTTCTAAAGTAAGAACTCTTGCAGAACTTGAACCATCCGTTGTCGGAGTTTTGGAAAAAATACGAGATTCCATATCGTGAAAACAATCATGGAATTCGTTTAACTCTCGGTGCATGAAAAAAATCCTTCCCGCTATACCAAACAGCATAAATGATACGAAAAATTTCCAAATCAATTCGACATCCATCTGATTCAACCTCTTTCATGGTGACATTTAACACATATCATAGGTGAGTAAGGGTCGTAAGGTGGTTTCTCATACTCATGCTCTCCTGTAATTAAACATAATTCCGCAGCCCGCTTTTGATATTTCCGAAGCATCCACCGATAATAGGTAACTGCCGAGAACATTTCTTCTATGGTATCACTTATTTTCCCTTTAACTTCCATTAGTTGTTGCATATCATCAATTTCCTCGCAAAGGGGAATATCAAGTTTCCATTCCGTAGTTTTGGGAGGTCGGCGTTTAGGATTGGGGAGGAACCATTTAGTCATACCCCTATCGAGGGGCTGATGGTATATCAATCATTCGCTAAAAGGAGTATCATAATCCTCTCGGATTACGGTATTCAATAAGTTTATCAGTTCGAGAGTTCCGAGGCTTGATGTGTTTTCGTGAATCGTTCAAGCCTTAGTTATTCTTACACCGATATATTTCGTTCTCAAAATTACATTCGCCGCTTTCTCTCGCATTTCTATCATGTTACCTTCAAAATAGTTAAACTTATTCCAAGTTCCAAAATCATCTAACCCTTCAATTAAATACTTCATAATTATACCTCACAGTCTAAACACTTAAACTTGTGGTTCTTTTTGAGTATTCAGTTTTTCATTGTAAGTCGTGTAACAACTTTCCGAGCAAAATAAAGTTAAAAATGGTTTGTTATTGAATAATTTTAGACATTCAGGACATTTCATATAATCACCTTATGCGTTCCGCACTAACTATATGTGGGACACTTGATATATGAGTCTTAAGTCAAATAATGCCGAATACTTTAAGGAAAACACAAACACCTGTCAAGGCTCCGAGAGCAGACCCTACGGTTCTTAGGAATTCCATTTTGTGATTGTGTTGGTCGAGCCACACTTCTATTCGACCCCTATCACGGGTTCTAAAAATATGTTCAAGGTCTGCATCAGTTAAGTGTGCCGACCATTCATCTAACCATTCATGAATTTCTCTACTACGAGGCATACCGTTATTCGGGACACCTACCGTATAAGTTAAAGGTCAGGTAGATGCTCTACGGAAGTCTGCCAATCGTATGATGTCCCATAGAAATCAGAATTAACTAAGCCTGAAGGGTCTACACCTGTGAAAAAGTCAGCAGAACTATTTACTTCTTGAATACTTTTACCAAGTGGGCTTCGAGTTTGTCTTACCTTTTCATAAGTATTTTCGTGGCTCACGACAGCATTACTGAAATAGTATTTCGTATCGGTTGCGAGAGATGAATCATCAATCCATGTCATGAACCTGTTGTTAGCGTGTCGGCCTGAAAAAGAAATCACAGGAACAGATTCCGAGCGTTCAAATAGCCCAAAGAAAACAGACTTAGTTACAGTCTTTGTTAATCGGTATGAATCGCCATCGTAATTTAAAGTATAAGCCCCGAAATTCCATTTTTGTAACGGCAAGGGTCGCACCTCATCGTAATGATACTTAGGCTTAGGGTTCGGACTTTGAACTTGTTGAAGTAAAACTTGTTGTTCAGGTGTAGGGTTTAGGTGTGGAGTGGAGTATATTTCAAACCGCTGCCCTAACCCGTGTTCGATTTGACGATTTGCTCGCTCAAGTTCACTTGGTTTCATGCTGGCGACAATAGCGTTGTCTAAATCCATAGTAAAGCCTCGATTGTAATAATCAGAAGGACTATAAGAAGGCTCGCTCTTTTAGAAAAGACATTTGACCGAATGATTTATAGGTAGTAACCTCATCGGAGTTATCGGGGCGAACCGTATGGCAACAATTGTAAGTAGTAATTTCACCGTGAGATTTCTATTGATGGTTAATGAAGGAACCGTAAAGGTTAAATACCGAGAGCCCCTAATTGAATACTGAAGGTGTGTAAAATGAGCGAACAAAAAGATGAAACAGACATATATGATGATAAGATGTGGGCGGAAGCAAGAAATATGCCACTCCCGCTTACAGATGAAGAGAAATTCGATGAAGATGGTTATCCTACTAAAGCAAAGGAAGGTTACATTTGTGAAGATTGTGATAATGCTGATGTAAATGGTTTTGAAACTGACGAGGAACGAGGTGAAGTCGTTTGTCTTAATTGCGGTTGTCTTGTTGAAGAAAACTTAATTGACCTTTCGGCTCCTACTCGCCGTTTCAGTTCCGAAGACCCTTCGGTAGATAACGCTCATTACGGTGCGCCTATTTCCGACCTTTACGCAGATAGAGGTTTGCCTACTACTTTTAATCCGATGGAGGCTAAACCTGCTGACCGCAGAAAAAGTTTCGTATTGAAGCGTATCAATCAACAAACTGTTACCAATAAAGAGCGCAATCTTGCTGTGGCTCTCCGTGATATTGAGCGAGTAGTAAGTCGAGGTAGTTTGCCTAAATCAGTCCATGAAGAAGCCGTCCGAGTGTATCGTGATGCAGTAGATAAACAACTTATTCGTGGCCGTTCTATTGAAGGTATGGTTGCAGCCTCACTTTATACGGCTTGTCGCATGGTGCAAGTTCCACGCTCTTTAGATGAAATTGCAGACTTAACTCGAACAGGGCGCAAAGAAATCGCTCGCAACTACAACACTCTAAAAAAGCATATCCTACGATTAAAGAGAATGCGCCCACCATCACCTGAACAATATCTTGACCGATATATTGGAGCCCTTAGTTTGAGCATTAAAGTTCGTAATCGTGCTGCGGAATTGATGAAAGAATGTTTCCAAGGTGGTATGAATCAAGGTCGAAACCCTATTGGGATTGTAGCCGCTTGTATCTACATCGCTTGTGTAGAATGTAGTGAGCGAAGAACTCAAAGACAAATCGCCCGTGAATTGGAAATTACTGAAGTTACTATTCGCAATCGCTATAAAGAGGCGATGGCTATTCTTGAAAAGAAATAGGTGCAGTTTAACCTGTCACGGTTTTGAATAATCGAACTGCAAAGGTAATCCCTACGATACCCATTAAACCGACCATGACTATTCCAAGGGTGCTGAGAATGCTGGAACCTCCATCATCATCACCATCATCGTCACTGTTGTCACTATCGCCATCGAAAAGTGAAGCAGGGTTCAAAAGAGCAGCCGCTAAATCTAAATACGACATACCTGTGATTGCGTGAGCGATATTCATGAAATAGTAAATTCCGATAGCGGCAGGAGCAACTGCTAAACTTGCTTTACCAACTCCGAGAACACCTTTAAGCCAAGATTTTGTAGCGGCATCGTCAGCAGTATCTACACCTGAACGAAGTGCAGCATTAGTGATTACAACTTTAATTTCATCTCTTGTTGTAGCGGCTCCACTTGAACCTCCGAAAAAGTCAGCCCCCTTACCTGCGGCAACAGCGGCTTGTTTTAATCTTTCTTTTAGAGTAGTTCCAAGTGCGCCTTCACCTATTTCATTGTAGTAGGCTCTTAGAGTGACATCATCCAATGTGCCGATAAATTTCGTAAAAGCACCTGTGTCAGCGTCGGACAGTTTAATGAGGAAATTATCAAACACATCAGGCGTGTCATTAGCCGCATCTCTTATCAGTTTTTGAAACGCCTTTGTTGATTGTTGGTTGAAATTACTACCTAAAATATCAGATTTAACAGTGGAGTCAATGTTCGTAAATAAGGCTTTTGCATTTGGACTGTCGGAACTTTTGAAAGCAGACTCAAGACTGTTGAACGCTGTTTTTCTAAAAGTAAGAGTAGCAGCGTCACCACCAAAAGTATCAGAACCTTTTACAATGGCGGTGCTTATTCCTTCACCCACAGTTTTACGACTCATTCAATCCCCTCACTCTTCAGGGGCTTCCTCAGATTCTTCGGAAGGTTCCTCGGAATCAGGAGCCTCTTCAGTATTATCCATACGGTCAATCATCATTTTCGCTCCGATACCTGCTGCAAGAGCAAGACCCATGCCGAAAACCATGTTCATCATACCTTTACTTTCTGCTCCGAAATCTTCAGCGAGATTCTGTCCGAAATCATTACCTCTTCCGACAACGCCGAAAGGAACAACTTGCTCATTATACAACTCGGCTTCGTAAAAATCACTTTCAGCGAGATTCTGTCCGAAATCATTACCTCTTCCGACAACGCCGAAAGGAGCAACTTGTTCAGCCTCCCAAGTTCCGCTTTCACGACCCATTAAATCTTTAATGTAATCCGAGGCTTCGGAACGAGTCATGTCTTTCTTAACCTTGCCACCGAGTTTTTGAATACGATAAACTTGACGGTCACTAATAGCATCTTCGTAAGCAGCGAAATTTTCTGCTCTTGAACCGAATGGCGTGAAATCAGTATCAGGAGTGGCTTGACCTGTAACGGAGCCTGAACCAAGTGGCATCACATGAGCCTCGAAAGTTTCAGACCCTTGGAAAAAGGATTCTGCCGATTTGTCCTCGCAACCACAGGCTGCGAAAGTTTCAGCACACATAGAACAACTTTCAGCGGAAACGCTAAAAGGAGTGAAATCAGTTTCAGGAGTTGCTTGACCAATAATGGAACCTGAACCTTCAGGCATAGCCATTTCAGCACCGAATTCTTCGGCTCTTACATCGTCAGAACCACTTACCACGGTGGGGTTGATTCTTTCCACGGAGAACTCCGAAGCCATTTCTTCAGCATTAGCACCTAATGGTGTGAATTGTGAGTCACCTGTAATGGCTCCTGTAATTCTGCCTTCACCGACAGGGAAAAATTCCGAAGCAGCATCATCTTCTTCACCACGAATATCACTAATCATAGAGTTGAGTTCCTTTTCAACTTCCTTACGATTAACCTTGTTGTAGGTTTTCACATCATCAATCTTGAAAGAAATAGCATTTCCTTTTTCACCACCAAATTGTGATGTAGCCCAATCATGCGCTCTTGTGTCAATAGAACGAGGGTCAGGGTGCATAGCATTGAAAATTGTGCCGTCAGGCATTTTAGTAGTAACAATGAATACCTTGATAGGTGAACCGTCAGGCCCATCAACAGTAGTGTTTTCAATCTTTAAAGTTTCAAAACCTGTATCATCTCTTGCACCTACTTCATAGTAAAGCGAACAAGGGTAGAATGTTTCTTTTTCTTCTTCATCCAAATCTGAAATTTCTTTTACAATAGCGTTCTTGAAATTATCTGTGCGGTCATTATTCCAAGCCATATTGCTCGTAAGTAAAATTGCCTTCATAGTATTCACCTAACCTACTTTACCCTTTCAACTATAAGAAGATTCACACTCTTCTAAGTGTTTGTCGAAAGCCTCCATACTTACTTTGAGTTTGAACAGTTTGGTCGGTGTAATCAAAAATCTTGTTAGATGATTGCCATTCACGACGAGTCATTGTTTCGTTATCTTCACCGAACTGCGTGTCAGTAGGACGATATTGTGCATTTAAGGTGGGGTTCTCATTCATGAATGTGTAGGGTTCATACATTTTTACGCTGTCACGGCCTACACTAAGATGTTGGGCTGCGGGCATTTCAACGGAACTTACCTTGTTAATCATATCGGAAACCACAGGATTATTAGTTCTCGGCCTAATTAAAGGAAAATGTGCAGAATCAGGATGATAACCTACTTGCTCCCAATTATCGCCAACCCAATTATCGGTGCTTTGTTCTATGAAACTGTTTTGACTACCTTCCATTTTATCACCAAGTTGCATTTGCGGTGTGGCTTCGGATGCGTATTGCGTCATAGAGGTGTGAGCGTGAGAACCTCCGTGTGCTTTGAATTCGGCTCCGTAATCTTTTTGAGGTTGTTCCGTAGGAATGCAAATACCTCTCTTAGAATCAAATCGCATATCACGGGGGCATTCTCCTGTTAAGGCTGTTCCTGTAACTCGAACATCCTTTTCGCTGTGGAATGTTTCTGCACCGTAAGCCTCTAAAGTAGTTGGTGAACCCATAGCGTAAGAACCTGCAACTGTGAGGGTTGGTAGGCTCACAGGTTCATTTTCGTGCATCCTGTAAGGAAGGTTAATAGTTCTTGAGGGGCTGGAACCGTAAGCAGCATCATACATTAAAGTGGTAAGTGCAGGGCGAGAATACATTTCTCCTTCAAAAGGAAAATGGTCTTGGCCGTCCCAAACATTATCACGATAGAGTGAGCCTTGGAATCCTGAATCAAGTGAATATGGGATGATTACTTTGGCTTCAGTTCCTTCATACATCATGCTCTCCGCATCAGACGGGTTAGGTGAATTTTCACTCGCCATGTTCTTCTTTTTATCGTTCAGCATTGAGATGGCTGCGTGACCTCCAACAACACCTACTGTGAAGAGAGCAACAAAATTTAAGGTATTAACCACATTGTTCGCCATAGCAATCATCTTAATTTAACTGAAGGACTATAAGAAGGCTCGCTTCAATTAAACGCCAAATGGTGAAAGTGAAAGTAATGAAGAGGTGGCAACTAATTTCTTAGCAGGAACTTTTATGGGTGCATTAGGGAAGGCTGATTTCAAGGCTGAAAGTTCTTCACGCATCATCCAATCAGGTTCAACAGGAGGTTTAAAAGTTTGACCGAAGTTTTCGGTTACTGTTCCTTCGGGAACCATATAAGATTCCGTAGCATAAGTTTCAGAACTGAAATTTTCAGCAGCGGAAAGCATACTTTGAGCAGTTTTGCCTCCTTTGCCGAGGACAGACATTAAAGGATTAACTGCGCCATGTTGATGATATTTGCCTACTTCCTTTTGAGCGAAATCCTCATAAGTTTCAACACCACCTAAAGTGATAACTCCATCAGGGCGGTCTTCTTTTTTCAAAGGCAATAAATTATCAAAATCAAATTTTCCCATTATCTCACTTCCTTTGTTAATCAACTTTGGAGCCACGAAAAAACCTAAGATACCACTTAAACCGAATACTATGCTTGTAAAGGTTGTCGCTTTTAGCAATTCTACGAGACTTTCTTTTTCGTATCTCTTTTGCCAATCACTAACAGACTCATCAGGTTTTCTTTCTGCCTCCATTAAAGATTCAGCGGCTCCACTACTTGAGTTTTTGGGAGGTTCTTGTAATCCAATGACTCCACAACCTAACCTTTTACCTGCATTTCCTGTCTTCAATGATTCAGCATCTCCACCTAATCCTAAATCATCACGGTCTTCATGCACAATAATCATACGGCCAACAACACAAGTTTTTTTGTTGAAATCTAAACTTAAATTAGGTGCTATAAGTTTTCCGTAGGCTTTATTTTTTTCTGAAACAATGTTACCTAAATCACCCTCATGCCTCGTTTCAGAATGCAACCCTCCGTGTGTTTTATTAAACGGGTTGAAATGGTCACACGCCGAAGTGCATCCATCAGTTAAATCGCCATATTCGTGGATGTGAAATCCATGCTCACCATCTTTTAGACCTTGAATATCGTATTTTATTTCTAAGCCACTCTTGCGTTCTTGAAAATAAACTGTTCCTGATACGCCATTTGTATTCGGAGCAATTACAGCCACAGCATATTGATTACTCATGGCTTCACCGATATTACTGTTCGGTGCGACTATATGGGGGTTTGCTTCACAAGAAATGTGGTTTCTGATTGTTTTCCCGTTCCCAAGCCTTTTCACTTTCTTCTTCTAAAAATTCCCACAAATACTCGTAATCAGACTCGCTGGACTCTTCGGCGCAATCACGACACATAATATCTGTATAAATTGTGTCACCCACCTCGAAGTGTTCTCTCATTTCCCCCATCAATTCTTCATCTATTCGGTTGTTACAGTAATCGCAGTTACGCCCACCGTAAAGCCCTGTTTGCCTCCTACGAAGATATTCACCCTTGTTGTTTCGTATAAGATTCTGTGATTCACTCCGAGGCATTTCCAATTCACTTCGGATTCGAGCCCACTCTTCTAAGGTTGCAGGGTTCCACGCCATCCACCTTTTCCAATTGTGCTTACTAAAATCAGGGCCATTATCTTCAGGGAACGAAGGGAAAGACACACGATTGTTTTCCATACCGTAAGCGTTGATACTTCCTATTGAATCACCTAAAAGAGTCCAATGACCACCTATTTCAGGTTGCCACAATATCCCGTAAGTATCGAATTTAGGATATGCCAAATAATAGTTTATTGTATCGAAAACCTGAATATACCCTCCGCCATCAATCTTAATGACCCACACCTTGTAAGCAATTTCTCCGTTTTCCTTCGCCCAACCTTCATCGACTATCTTTCCCTTTCGGCGGAATCGGTCATAAACAATACGACCTACCCACTGTTTCCTCGCATCGGGGTCGGTTACAGGTTCATAAACATCTTCCATGCGCCCCGTAGAATCATCAAACTCTCTACTTTTTATCGTAATATCACCGTATTCAATAAATGGTGTTGTTTCAGCCGATTTTTCAGATTTCAATACAGCAAGGGCTTCTTCATAAGATTTAACTCGTCCTGTGCTGACCATTTCTTCAATATCGGCTAACACTTTACCTCGCTCTCGACCTTTAGGGATGTTAAGTTCTGTGAAAACTCTTAAAGCGAAATCAGGAGGTCGGTTCCCTACTTTCTTTTTTTGCTCGTTGAATTTTTCCGTAATGAGGTCTATTTCTTTTAATCGTGCTTGAAGTTGTTCTTCACCACCTCTACGAATCCCCATTGTATCTCCTGTTACTACTTCTACCAATAAAGGATATTGCTCATGATTTCTCATAGAAGCGACCTTTAAAGGTTTCTTTGTTTCCCAAAATTTACCTAAATGATGTTCCGTAGCCCACGCCAATGCTTGAAGTTCTCTTTTAGAGAATTCAAAAGGGCCATTAGAATTATTATAATTTTCTAAAACTAATGCAGCACCCTGTTTATCGTGTCCGTAGAAAGTATGATACTTTCCATCTTCATTCCAATCTGCTGTTTGAGGTTTGGCAATATCATGAAACAATAAAGCCCATGCACCTAATTCCGTTCTTTCAGGAATTTCAGTGTAACGGCGGAAGGCTTCGATATAATGATTGTAGAGTGTTCCTTCAGGATGATAATCTAATCGGTGATGATACTGCTCCATATTACGAAATTCAGGCATAAGATTGGGTAGGATGCCTGTTTCCATCAGCATTTCATAACCGTGAGGTTGAATTAAAACCTTCCCTATTTCTGTGCGAAGTCTCCGACCCGATAAAGAATTTACTAAAGGTGCGTATTCCACAATAGTATCATAAGTGGCAGCCTCGATAGGAAAATCAAAACGAGTTGAATATCGTAAGGCTCTAATCATACGAAGAGGGTCTTCTGTAAATCGTTCCGCAGGATTCCCTACGGCTTTAATGATTCCTTTGTTTAAGTCTTCAAGCCCACCCATATAATCTATTATTTTACCTTCTTTCGTCATACCCATTGAATTGATGGTTATATCTCTTCTTGCAGCATCCTCTTTGAAGGATTTAGCAGGAACAGCGATAGGTCGGGCTCGATTCCCATCTTCGTAACCTAAGTCGGCTCGGTAAGTAGTAATTTCAAAAACTTCTCCACTTGGACTTAACACTAACGAGGTCAAGGCTCTTTTTGCTTGCTCTCCTTGCGCTCCACGAATATACTTGTAATTCGAGATACCATCTACCACTTCAGCGACTTCATTAGGTGTAGCATCAGTAGAAAAATCGAAATCAGCAGGTGAATATCCTAAAAGTGTGTCTCGGACTACTCCGCCTACAAGTAAAATTTCATAACCTGCCGATTCAAAAACATCCATTAAATGATAAACTTCTGACTCCGACTGTGGCGTAAAAGTTTCTGCACTTTGGTAAAGCCCGTATCGGCGTTTCCACTTTTGATAGATTTCAGGCTCGTTTATCCGAAGATAATTTTCCTGTTTTTTCGACTTGAATGGCATCTTAAGCCCCCTTAAAAGGGACTTCCTGATTTAGTGCGAGAGTCCTTAATCAACAAGAGTTCGTTAGGCTTATATTGAGCGTTAGAAGCGTCTTGAGGTGGTTGTGTCATTCTTAGAGGGGTATTGTAAGCCGTAGCCGCTGTGACAGGTGTGCTAAGAGGGATGCTATCGTAAGTAGTTTCATTACTGTGTAAATCGAAAACTGAGCGAACTGAACCTGTGCGGTTCAAAGACGGATTGTTCGCCATTTGACCTTGATTAACCGCCATCTCAGGGCGGTTGCCATTAGAGTAATGTGTAGTTCCGCCACCGAAAACACTACCTTGAGTATTGTTAGGGTCGTAATTATCAGGATTATATTCTACCGTAGGAATTTGGTCACGAAGAGTTTCCATGATTTCTTGATGTTGTTGGAAAACTCTATCGCCCATACCTTCGTAATCCATTTCTGTTGTTCGTAGTTGCGCCATTTCTATTTTCCTCCATTATTACTGTTCAGTTTTACTATTTGACTTTCTCCCTTTTAGGAAAGCGAAACCGCCACCAATTATAGCACCTAATCCTATCATGTGGGCTAATCCTACGGTTCCAACCGCAGTTTCCACATTGTTAAGGGTGTCCCATGATTTTTTAGCGAGGCTGCGGTTTTCTACTCTAAAAGATTCAGATTTATACCATTTTTTGATGAGAGATGGATGTGTGTTAGGTGGGAAATCATACTGTGGTTGGTTAGGTTTTACCCAAATATAGGTGTGTGGTTGATAACACAACCATTCAATGGCTGCATCTTTCGTAGCGAAACGATACTGCTGATAAGTCATACCATCGCTCCCATAGCGATTGAAACGATAGCGTCCTCGACCCTGAACTATGGTGTATTCAGGAGTCAAATGAGGATAATAATCAGGCAATCCTTCTTCTTCTATTAAACTTACGGAGTATCTACTTGCTTCAAAGGATTCTGCTTTTCGGATAGCATCAAGTTTCTTTTTTGAACCCACAATCCTAAGTCTTTCATTTTCCTTATCCTGCTCTTGTTTTTTAAACGAGTTCACAGTTTTCGCATCATAAAATGGAGGGAATTGTGTTCTTGGCATCTCCCCTAACCATGTGTATTGGCCGTATTCCATCATATCACAAGTGCAAGGTTTGTCGTCTATTTCGTTAATCCCACAAGGACTATCACCACAGTTCATACAGAAGAACCCATTATTTTCAGAATTATCATATACTACATACCTCAATTCGTGGCTTCCACAATGACTACATTCATAACCGTCTTCAGCACCGAAGGATTCTGCTTTTAATCGCTCAATCTTGAGAGGCTTACGAGGTTGTTTCGCCTTTTTACGGGCTCGCTCAAGGGCTTTGGCTAACTTGCCTTCAGGGTCGCCCCCGAAGTTTTCTGCCCTCTTTTTTATTTCAAGTTTGCCATTATGCCGCCAATGTGCAGGAAACTCTTGAATATCTCTTTTCGCTTCCTCAACGGTATCACATATTGAAATATGTTGTTCATATCCATCAGGAAAAATTTGAACAACTTCATACATTACTCGTCACCTCTTTGAACGAGAGAACCTTTTAATTCAGTAGGTAGTCCTCGGCCAAAGAGCCCCATATAGATAAACGCAGCGGCTCCTAAAAGAGCCGAATGTGCGACAGCAGTTCGGGTATTTTGCTTAAAGGCTTTCATAGCAAGAAAACTTACACTTCCAAGAATAACAGAATGTTGAGCATCAGACATCATATCATCCATACTCATGGATTCAGCATTCCAAGCGTAATCGCTGTTTTCGATATAAGATAATCTGCCGCCAGCAGACCTTTCAGTGTCTTGATAAAAAGGTTCGACATGAGGATAAGAAGTATCGTAACTTACAGGCATTCTTTTTTCACCTCAAGGTTGTTCGTCGGCATCGTCTACTTCTTGTTCGCCCGTGTCGCCGCCTCCTGTGTAATCAGGGCAAAGTTCTGCGTATTCTGTTCGAGCAGAATCCATAGTGGAATTTCCTAAAACCGTGTAGTTTCCTAAAAGAGCCGCAGAACCAATTCCTGCGCTGGTAATCAAACTATTACTGATACCACTCATTTTACGAGTAGCGAAAAAGTAAAGCAAACTGCCAACTCCAAACAAACCACCTGTCATAAGGCTGGAATTTAAGCGTCTTTGTCGAGCGTAACTATCAGGACTACTATCGCAAACAGGGTTAGAAACAGAAGCATCATCAGTGTCAGCATTATACTGCTTCATATCATTTCCTCCTTGGCAACCGCAACCCATTTAAACACCTCAGTAAGTGAAGAAGTTCTTTTGGCGGGTTTGTTCGTCGTGGAATACTTGCGAAGGGCCAGCGAAGGGTTGGTAGTTGTATTTAACTTGAGGTTCGCTTTCAACAGCACCTTGCATAGTCTTGGCTTCCATTCTTGGGTCGTCAGCAGGATTTCCTGAGTTTCCACCCGTCCAAGTTTCCATGAAACCTTGATTTGCTGCGGATTGCATTGATTCCGCTGCTTGTTCATCTTCACCTTTTCCATTTCGTAGCATACTTACTATTCGGTCAAAATTAAAACCAATAAGTGCAGCCACTCCAATCGCTAATCCATTCATCATCATTTTCTTACTACTCATAGGTCTGACACCTTGACTTAATGGGGCAGATAGACTATAAGAAGGCTCGCTTTCAAACTCAGCCCTGCCGTGGTCATAGGCTAAGGATTCTCCGTAAGTTTCTCTACCTTGCACACCTGCTGCCGAATCAATAATTTGGTCTAAAGTGTAACCGCCTTTAGGATGTTTTTCCGCAGCGTAGAAATCATCCAATTCTTTATTGGTTTGGGTGAACACTCCTTGCCAGCCTTGAATACCTTTGGGTCGCTGCTCTTGACTAATTTTAGTTACTAAATTTATCTCAGGTCTTTTAGATTCTGAGGAACCTAAACGCAGAAACATATCTCCTGTGTAAGGTCGATTTTTTTTATTAACTTCTCTTCTTTTACCGTTAAATTCTTTATTCCCGATTAAAGAGCCGATTTGCTTACAATCAAAATAAACCTTTCGCCCGTAAATTGAATATCCTCCACTAACACAAGTTCGCTCGTTCCAAGGTTGTGCTGCAAAGGCGTATTCTTCTTGAGCATAATGTTGAAAAATACCTCGGCGGGCTTGTTGATATTCTTCAGGAGTAAGAAAGACTAATTTTCCATTACTTAGTTCTGCTACCTTTTTAGAACCTAATGTGTAAATATCTACCACATCGTAGTAATCTTTTCGAGGTTGGGCTTCAGGATATGAAGACATTACTTTCACGCATCCTTATTAGAGGATTTACGGGTGTGAATTAACAATAGGCTTGCGGCTAAGATGCTTAAACCACCCAAAGCATATTTTTGAAATGTTTGATATTCAGGGTCGCTTTTAATGCTACGCCTACCTCTTCCGATAATTTTATCTCTTGTATTTTTGTTTCTGTTGAATCGTGTAGTGTAGGCGTTAAAAGTTTCAGCCTTCGTCCATACTGAACCAAAGTCTTCAAGCATCCAATTCAAGCCTTCTTCAATAGCCTCAACTAATTCATCGCTCATATCTACGAAAATATCAGGCCCATTTCCACGACTATCATTATCTAAATACCATCTGTTTCTTTTGTTATCGGAAACACCATAGACTTCAACATCGTGAATCGAGATTTCAAAATTATCATAAGACTCGTCAGTGTGCATAACCTCTAAATCAATATCATCAGGTGACTCGCTATCGCCACCATACCAACTTCCGCCGACTGAATCATAGCCATCAATAGGTTGTGCAAAATCCATGTAGAAACTACCATCATCATACTCAACCTTGTGGCCTGATGGGGTAGTTCCTTTGAATTCTTCAGCCCTGTATTCATCACCCAATTGATACTTATCTCGGCGTTTTTGCTCGAAGTAGTTCTTTTCAAGATTACTCAGAAAAGCCCTTTTTTCAGGGCTAAGATTCGTAGCATTTTCAGGAGTCCAAGTATCAATGTCCTTTACACTCGGCCACTTCGCTTCAATGATAGCACGATGCTTTTCAGTCATAGGCGAGGTAAATACCAAATCAAACGCTTGTCCGATTTCAAAAACCATTCCTTCGATACACGCATCTTGAGGATTGATAACGCCTTCTTCAAAGGCTTTACGGTCAAGTCCTACTATTACTCCGTAGTTGTCTTGAGGGTCGAACATAGATAAGTCGTCAGGATTTAAAGAAGAACGAACTACTACTAAAAGAGGGGTATCTACATCTGTAAAGAAATTTTTCCATTTTCTAATAACTTGCTTATACACTTCATGGTCGTCACCCTTGTTACCTGATGCAATTAAAATTGCCACATCAGCAGGTTGCGATAGAATTTCTGTAATTGAAGAAATTAAACCTACGGAATCACCAAGCACGATTTCAGAATCAGAATCCATAAACATTCCTGCGGCTTCTTCTGCTAATTCAGGAGTCCAATCACGCTTATCTCTTGTAACTGTAAAACCTTCCTTACTTCGTAAATCAGTAGGTGCGGATAAATCCATGTCTACTAATTCCACAGGAACTCCATATTCATTGAATTTATCTTCTAAAAGGTGCATCAAAGTAGATTTACCTGAATGTGGTGGGCCACCAATAATGATTCGCAACGGAGCAGCACCTCGAATAGAAACGGGTTGGCCGCCTAATTCTTCTCCGAAATCCTTCTTTCGCCTTCTCGTATTTTTCTTCCCCATAGAAATAGTTTTCTTAACCATATATAGTCACCTCACTCTAACAATTTATTCTTGGTAATCCAAATACCAGCCGAAACTAAAGCACCTAATCCCGCTATCTTGAGCATACCCTTTTTGCCACTGTAAAAGTTGCCGATTTCATCCAACGGTTCAGCGTAAGTGTCTATTCCTTTAGCCTCAAAAGTTTCTGCTTCTAAGTATTGAGGGTATTCCTCTCTAAACATTTGATATAGCAATTTTTCTGCCTTGTCCTCATCGTAATGGTATTGCCCCCATAGGTTGAGTATCGTATAGAAGTTCTCGCCATCGTTCCAATTCCCATCTGCATCACAATGTTCGGGTCTTTTCTCTTCATTGATGGCATACATTTGTCCGAGTTCAATCTGCCTGTTTATGTCTGTGCGACAATTCTGCAAGAACTCTTCGTCAGTATCGTAATCTTCCGACATCATGGATTCTGCGTGTTGGTGTTCAGGCTCATCGTGTTCTTCTTCGTAGCCCCATTCCTTTAGCGGAATGTTGCCGTGAGTGTGAACTTCATCTTCTAACCACGCATCGAAATTCATGTTTTGACCACCGTGAAGTTCTTCATTCATTTCGTCGTTAGACCATTGTTTGAACGACATAGCATTGAAGGTTTCAGCCCCCATATACCACTCTTCATTAGGTTCGTCACCTTCAGCCAGCGTTTGAATCGGTCTGTGCAAATCCTCGTAATCTGCACCTCGCAGAATCATTCCGTTCCTTAAATTGTCTAATTGCGCCTTTACTTGTGCGATAGTAGGCTTATATCCACTATTACAAATATCAAACTTGAAAACTACAACACCGAATGGGACTTCATCTCCTATATGCTCGTAACTTATATTACTGATGCCTACGGTGTTTTTAATTTCATTCAAGAAAGCAAGAAAACGCATAGCATCGGAACCTTTGTGTGTGCCTCCTATTTCAGTTCGACAAGCGTAGGTTGTGCAAATAGGTTCTGTGGTGTGACCTCCGAAATGTGAAGTTTCCGCATCGAATCTTCGAGTTTCTTCGGTGATAGTTGTTGCGATATGTTGCGGGAACGGTCTAATCCGTTCATCATTGTAAGGTCGAATATAACGCTCTATGTATTCTTGTGCCTCTTCGTAACTCAAAAAAGCATTTTCTACTTCTTTACCACCTCGCATGGGGTCGGAAAATCTTAGAACATAAACCTTTCTTTCAGCGTTGAAGGTTTCCGCATCGTAATCTTCCCAAAATTGGCCGTCTTCGTATAAGTTGGTAGAACTGATTTCATTCATTTGGTCGTCATTAACGAAAACTTCCACACTATCAGGGTCGTCACTATCATCTAAAACTTCAATTGAACCAACGAAATCATCGTTTTGATTGTGAATTACTGCCATTGAAGGATTTACCGCTTCTATTTCAGCATACCACGAAGAACGAGTTGCCACATAATCTTGCATTTCTTTAAGTGAAACGGATTCTTTTCCTGAAGTAATGTTTTCAAAAATTGCGTCTTGCATCTCTAAATCATCAGGATAACGCAGTTCCACATAAGTTTGAACTAAAGTTTTCATTTCACCCTTGAAGTTGGTAACGGATTCTGCACTTTTACCCATTCGAGCGAATTTCTTTTTACCGAATTTAGCCCTGCCGATTTTAGCCGCAGTAGCCTCACCGATTTCCATCGCTTCTTCAGGAGATTTACCTTTTTTACGATAATCCGCAGCGATTTCTTTGGCTAATTTATCGAACTTGGATTCAGCACCAAAAGTTTCTGCACCGAACTCTTCAACATACGATTTCAATTCGGCATCTCGTTCCTTTGCAGTAGCAAACCATTCGACATCAGAAACCTCTTCTCCGTCCATGTATTCAATACCATAGATTAACCCCTCATTGTCGTCTTCTTTACCTTCCCACATAACAGCGTATGCTACTTCATCAGCACCAAAAGTTTCCGCTGTCATGTAATCAATCTCATCTTCAGGAGGTTGATTCACGGTAAGAGTTAAAATGCGAAGGTGTCCTAATACTGCTTCATCGTCACGGTAAGTAGCGTGTAGCGAACCGTATTTATCGGACTTTTTACCGCTGCTTTCGGTTTTCGTGATTTCACCTTTAAGTTTGCCTTGTTTCCAACCGTTACCTGCGGGTGCGAAACTCAAGGCTTCAAGATACCCGTTTGCGGCTTCTTGGGCTTTCTTCATCGTGGAATACGCTGCGACTACGAAATGTCTTGGGTGACGACTTCTTTTAGCGTTTTTAGCAGCCATAAGTCTTTCATCGACGAGAACATAAACTTTAGACACAGTAACAACTCCAACCTAATTGGTCGGTAAGACTATAAGAAGGCTTACTTTAGTTAAAAGAAAATTCACTCAACAGAAGTGTCTTTCTTCATATCTTTAAAGGCCAACCCTGCTACAAAACCAATAGCCAACATAGCCGTAGTAACCCACATACGGCCACCTGACATACTTTGAGACATTTCATCCATCATTTCAGCACGATTTTGAGCAAAATCATTCCCTGAACCAACCATACCGAAATCCGTAGTTTGGCGTTCTGAGTAATAAATATCTTCTTCAGCATTAGCACCTAAAGGTGAAAACTGTGAATCGCCTGTGATAGCCCCAAGAACTCTACCTTGGCCGACAGGATAAAACTCGGAACCTGTTAGTTCAGCCGCTTTTTGTTCTCTCATACTTTTAGCAACAGCGTTACCTACTTTGCGTTCCCATGAAGAAATCTTACCGTCTTTGTTACGGTCTGCTTTCGCAGAATCGAAATCAGGGTCGTCTTCGGCTTCAAAATGGCGAACTGCATCGTTACGGAAAGCGTTACAAGATAGATTGGAATACTGTGTTAAACTCTCATGACCGTGAATCGGACAGAAAGGAATAGAGATTTTTCTTTTACCTCGAACATAAGCAATCATACGAGAAGCGCAAGTAGGACAATGAAGTGCAGGTGCAGTTACTTTTAGGCGACCTGCGGAATAATCTTCTAACTTTTGAGGTTCATCTTCGTAACTAAACATTTCACCTGTGCGGTCATTAGTCAAAAGTAGATTTCCTGTCTTAACAGAATAATTCAAATCACTACCGATATTATTTTTATCAATAAGTGCAGCCTGTTGGCCTGTGAATCCGATGTCTCCTTTGTAGATGTTTGGCATACAGCATCCTTCCTATTATTCGTCGGATTTGCTACCCATACCTAAAAGATTAAGAACCATGCCGCCTGTGATAAGGGCTCCGATAACTCCGAAAGTAGTGATAAATCCTGTTTTGAAATCACTCATAGATTCACCATTGAAATTCTCAGCGTGAAGTCCAGCAGGGGTGAAGTTAGTAGAAGCGGTGGATT
>Ga0208669_1000091_pt1 | contig 37878 bp, 40 predicted proteins | sample 21_taG_FD_184095 | JGI IMG/M metagenome (GOLD analysis project Ga0208669, IMG submission 184095) | Marine viral communities from the Subarctic Pacific Ocean - 21_ETSP_OMZ_AT15319 metaG (SPAdes) (version 2) | ecosystem: Environmental > Aquatic > Marine > Oceanic | place: Pacific Ocean | collected...
GCATTCCCTGGATCAAACTTTCGGCTAACAGATCATCGACATTATATCCCATGTTAGTCCTTCCAGAAACATTCCTTCTCCAGTAGTCTCTCGCCCATTGATTGTTAGGATGGAATGTATATATTAACCCATGGCATACGACATAGAAATCTATCTCATATGCTGGTGGGATCTCTGGTGATATGTTTGACGATGTTTCTTCCTCTGGTCCCATCTTTTTTTGCTCCATAAAAAAAGGGAGCCGCAGCTCCCTCTCATTTAGTATTTTATTAAGTTTATAAACTAGCCACCATATCTAAAGTTTTAGCATCCTGGTAATTACTTAAAGCAATCACATGAGCATAAACTCTCTCAGTAGTTGCGATCTCCTGGTGTCCAAGAAACATTGAGATCTTTTTAAGATTATCTCTTGAGTCACCATCAGTTAAGATCAGTTTACTAGCAACATAATGTCTTAGGCTGTGCCATGTAACTGGAATAGCTCCGCTTAATTTAATAGCTCTTTTTAAAATGTATGCAAGAGTATCGTAAGAAGCTAACTCACCTTCGTAGTTATAAGATGATGTATTGTTAGCTCTAGCCCCAGCTCTAAATCTTTCACCATATCTGATAAAAACTTCTTTATCTTCCTGGCTGTATTTAGTTTCCATCTTCCAAGACAATAATGCTTTTTTAAGATCTGGATTAAGAGGAATCTTTCTACCAATCATGGCTGTACTTTCTCTTAACTTATCAGCTTTAGTTCCCTCGCCTTCTGATATGTTTTTATTGATAGTAATAACATCATTATCAAAATCAATATCAGACCATGTTAAAGCAAGTTGCTCACCAGCTCTCATGCCAGTCTTAACAGCCATCAAAAACATTAGCTGCGAAAATGTATCATCAAAAATATTTTCTTGGATCAATTGAATGTTCTCTTCGGAGATACTTTGAATATCAAATTTCTTTGAATCATTTTGAAATAAAACAGATACCATTTTATGAACAGTAGGCTTCGTAGAAATAAAATCTTCTGTCTGACACCAAACAAAAAATCTCTCTAAACATGAGTGATGATTTTGAATTGTCTTCCTAGATCTGCCTTTAGATTTATTATACCTATAAAAATCTGAAACATCACTAGCTCTAACTTCGTCACAAATCATTTTGCCAAGATCATACTGTTTTAATAATTTACCGACATAGGTATATCTTTGATACCTATCTGTTGTCATCTGGTTAGAGTCGTACAAAGGGTTAATATCTTTTTGCAAGAAAAGAGAATAAATATTATTTACAGATTTCTTATTCGCTTTAGGTACAATCTTGTTATTAACTTTTTGCTTATAAATATCTCTAGCAGTTGCTTCGGCAAGATCCCTAGTTTTAAAATGCGTATTTCTATATTCAGCATTTAAAGTTTGGTCTTGAAAAGAGACATGCCATGAAGCATGCCCCTTTTTTGATCTAGTTTTTCTTTGTGTAATTTTATAAGGCACTCTCATCATTTCCTCCTATATGTTAATTGATATGTTTGACTTACAAAGACAAACTAGATCACTATAGCCGTACCTGTCAAGAGGGGAAATTTCCGAGCTTCGTGAATTAGCGGAAAATATAGCGTCACGGAGAGCGTCACGGAGGTTTTTAAAAAATGATTATCGTTATAAAACAATGGTTTAAGGATGGCAGTCCCTAGGGGAATCGAACCCCTTAACTAGCGTTTTGTAGTCTCATTTAACGCACAATACAAGCATTTAATGAAACCCAATGACTCCTATTGATTTACATCGTAGCGTCACGGAGAGCGTCATGCTGTGACGCTGGACATTTTAATAGTTAGATTTCTTTTGTTTTTTCTTTGGCTGTGCAGATGTTCTGACTACGCCTTTTGTCTTACCACGATCAGCAATTCTTTGAGCTGGTGAATTAGATTTTGTTCCACTTGGTAGAGCAGATCCACCTACTCCAGCAGTCTGTCCTTGCTTCCTTTTTCTTTGTGAAGATCCTAATAATGTTGTCATTTAATTATTCCTTTTTTTCTGTAATCGTCATTTAATAATTTAATCATATTAGCTCCATAATCTATGTCGCTGTAGATCTGTATTCTGTTTTGTTGAGTTGTAAATGGATCTATTACAATCAGTCCAGCATGTCCGTAATCTTGCCTAGGAAAGCCATGCATATCAGAATAAGAATCTATATCTTTAAATCCTTTTACTCTTAACAAATGAGCTGGTGTTTTAAATCCTGTCTCATGGTTTGATTTGCTTGTTGATGGCATCTCCATCTTTGCATAATTATGTTTATGTCCAGCAACATATATGTCTGCATTGGTATTAAATAGATTTGCTTTTTGCATTCCATGTAACGGATTATACATTGAGTGACCTGGGAAATCATGTCGGAAATCAGCTTTAACAGATGTACCATTTGGGAATTGAAAGTCTACATTAATTCTCCAATCTACAGTTAAAACTCCTGATGCCGAAGCAAGCCATTCCATCTTATCATATTGTTTATTACCAGGCTCCCACATGTCATGGTTACCCCTTAAAATAAGACACCAATTTATTTCCTCAATAATCATTTCTATAACTTTGTAGACCATTGATTTAGTCATTTTTTGTTCAGGGCTGTATTTCAAACTTAGAAATCGTTGCCAATTATTGTGTGTGTCTCCAATGTTTACAGAATAAATTGGATCTGGAGATCCTCTGTCTGGATCAAACTTTTTTAGGGTTTCCATTAAGGATGTTAAAACATCGAAATTACAGCCACCATCGTCAAGATGTGGATCGCCCCAAACGCAAATCCCTGTTACAAGATCTTTAGAAAACTTTATAGGGACCAGCTCTAATAGATCATCCTTTTCTTTTTTTCTTCTCCAATTTTCATGGGCATATTTAATAATTTCTTCGGCAGTGAGATCTTCATGCTTAACCATTTTTTCCAAACCAGGAATAGTATAACTTTGGTTATCGTCTTCGGTCTTGTCCATCTTGATAATGTGTCTGGCTGATTTTAATCTACCCTTTAATTGATCAAGAGTAAGGTCCATAGATAAAGCAAGATCTGATTGTTTTTTCCAAGTTTTATTTCTACCTACTTCATTACCTTTAGCAACAAGATCTTCAGCTTCTTCAAAGCTCATTGAGTTTGTAGATTTAACCATTAGTTAGTCTCTATGTCTATATCATCACTCATTCTATAGACAGTTCTGCAATCGTAATTAGAACATATTAGCTGGCTAATTTTTTGCTCATCTAAATGCTGTTCGGCTTCAATATTGAAATCAATAGATCCACATTCTGTGCATCCAAATATTTCTCTCTTAGCAAATGTTAATACTGTATTCATGTACTCTCCTCATTACATATCTGTATCGTCTAACTCGTTGGTTAATTTTCTTCTTCGACTACACGATGCAACACAAACATCAGTCGAAGTCATTGAGACTCTCTCATGGATGAAATAATTGAAACTAAAGACACAGATTAAACTTATTATGTTGACTGTGATCAGCTTCCAGCTATGTGACAAAATAAACTAACTAAGTTTAATTTTATCCTGTATCTGCCTTTAAATTTCTATCCATGATAACCTCCCTTTTATCTAGTTATTAAATATAAAACTTCTGAAATTTTCATTGCTGTTGCTTTTGTAGTTTTCAAATCAGGCGTTACACCATCTCGATATGTTACTAACAAAACTCCCCAGGCATCTTCAGATGACATTATAGGGCATGCAATGTTTGGTACATCTCTATCAAGAGAAGTACATTGACTTAAAACAAAATGACCGATGACATATTCGTCACCTTCCATCCAGTATCCTGTTGGTAATAGATCTGCGCTGTTTCTTGGCTCAGTAAATAATGGAACAATGTTTCTGGCATCTACCCAATCGTATAACCAGATTGAATCAATATCTCTGTCAGATCTTAGAAGCCTAGTCATAAGATCCTCTACTCTAGCTTTCTTCTCAGGATCGTTCTCGTACACTTCTACTATTGGGATCTCAGTATCTTCTTCAACACCCAAGCTTGTGTATTGCTGGAAGCCTATGTAACCAATAACAGATACAATAATAAGGCTTGTGATTTTCATTACAAAAGCGGACCAAGATTGCTCTGGTGATATTATTCCTTTTATTGCATCAATGATTTTATCCATCATATTACTTTCTCATCTTTTCAATAGATCTGGATCCAAACCAGAAACAACAAATGCTCGACATTAAACCAGCATCGTAATCGGTAAAGATTTTATCTATTACTTTGTATAATTCACCGCCATCCATGTAGAGTTGGACCACAGCAAGTAACTTTACAGACAGCCATAAAATAATAATCATATAAGTTACTACTGGTCTCACAGTAGAGCTTAGAGTTACGGACCACTTGCTTGCTTTAGATTGTATTGTTTGTGAATGCGCATAGACACCAGCTACTTCTGCTGTGTCTGTTTTTGCTTCCTGTTCTTGTACTTTGTATTTAGCCTGGGCTTCCAGCATCTTTAATTTAAAAGCATTTTCTTGTTTAGCTTTAAATATATCTATGATGGAAGGAACAGTAGATCCAGCGAAGCCTATTAAGCTTCCAAGGATTGAGAACATTAGTCTTTGTTGCTTGTGGATTCTATTGTTATTTTTAGATCTGTTTCTGCTGGTGTTACAGTAGAAACATTAACACTGCCTGGCTCGGCACATGCTGTAATTAAAACAGCAATCATTATTGTTAAAAAATATTTCATAATCTTTCCTTATATATTTTGTATTATTACTAAAACAGTCCCACCTAGGACCGAAAACAATGTTGCAAATAAAAGGTACTCTAATCTTTTTACTCGACTTAAAGTTTCCATTGATAAACTTTCACATGATCGTTGATGATCCATAAGAGCTTGCTCTAAAACAGCTACTTTTTTGTCTACATCTGCAACAGTTGTTTTAGCCATTAGATTTGCTCTACAGTATCGCTAGAGGTATGACTTGCAGCATCAGTTGATACAGCTCCTCTAGTGCAACCTATAAGATTTGTTCCATCAACTTCAGTGTATGTAATCTTTTCATCACCTATTTGCACAGTACCAGACGCTGTAAATGGGTTTGAATTACCGACAGGAATAGTTGTTACAGAGTCATTAATATCAGATGAAAGGCTATTAGAACCTTTATAATCTGCATTAGCTAACCATGAAGAACCATCATGTTTGTATTTCCAACCCCAATAATCTGATTTAGCATCTACGCCTGTGTGCAATGTTGCGTTGCTTGAATTGCAATCTGAAATAATTAATTCAGGTGTACCGCCTACACTAATTGTTGTTTGGTCTGAACCTACATCTACAGTCTTACTATCTTCTAGATAATAAAGACTTATATTTGTATCTTTTCTTACTATTGTTTGCATTGTTTACTCCTTATAAAAAACTTGGCTTTGTAGGAAAAGCAATATTTGGAAAACCATTTTGTGCAGGTAAATCCCTTAATGCTTGTCTATATGTAACTGCTTCAGCTTTTTGTTCATCAGTTAAAGGGGTATCAGAAGTTAAAGCCCAATCAGTTTGACTTAATAAAGTATTTCTTTGTGATCTTACTAATTTTTTATTATCTTCAATAGTATTAGCCTCATTAACTAAATCATCATTAACTTCTAATGTTACATATTGTTTTGTTGTTGCATTGTATACTTGTGTTTGTGCCATGACTTACTCCTAACCTATAATTGCGTAAACAGAAACTACGCCTTCCATAATTGCTGTACTTTGTGCATTTTGGCTATCGTCTGCTATATAAAAATAAAATCCATCTGCATAATTAGTTGTGGAATTTGTAGTGCCTGATGAAACTACACCACGAGCAAAAGCATGACTTGTATCTGATGAACTCCACCTCCAAGTAGAGCTATAATCATATGAACCATTTTTTAGAGAGTTAGTGTATATTGCTCTACCATTTAACTGACCACCATGACCTGATGTATTGTTATAATTTTGTTTAGGATTATCTACATCATTACCACTAAATGCAGCACGAGCACCACCATCACCTCTTTGTAAAGGAAACCCTGCCGATACTGTTTTAGATGTTTGTATTCTATCACTACTGTCGTAGGCACTAAATATACTCATTTTTACATTATTACCAGAAAGAATACTAGATGAACCATTGTAAGGTTTAAAAGTAAAATGGTTTCCACTTGCTGCAAAACCAACACCATAATAATTAATTTCATATGCTCTAACATTTGCTGCTGTATAACCTGATGGTAAACTAATTAAAACATTTTGTGCTGTGCTAGAACCATCTACTCTAAAATCATAAGAGCCACAGAATATTCTAGCATCTGATGGAGCAGGTAAATTAGTTAATTGTGAACCATCAACAGCAGGAATTTTTGCGTTTGCATCTAAGGTAACTGTATTATGTGCAGCAGTTCCTGATTTTACGCCTAATTGTATTTCTGTAGCTGATAATGCTTTACCTATAAGTTGCGTACCAGAAGTTGCTATCGCTCCAGCATCAGTTGCAAAATAATTAGTACCAATAGCAAGAGAGCTGTGTCCTTCAGATATACCACCATTAATATTTATTTTACCTGTAGCAGTATCAGATATTGCTTCAGCAGATATGCCTAGATAGTTGCTTGTAGTTAGGTTGGATGTACTGCCTGACTGAGCATCAAGCTGATGTATAATATTATTTTCACTACCAGAACCAAAATTAATTAACGCTTGAGTTTTAGAATAATTACTACTTACATTTGGATAGCGTGTAGCTGATGAAGAAAATTCTTGTACTGAACCATTAGTAACGCTTGTACCTGATACTGTAATTACACAAAAAATACCTTTATCAGCATTTGATGCACTTCCAGAAGTAGTTGCTCTTACAATTACAGTTTTGCCACTTGCTATTTTAACACTTCCACATTCTCCAAAAGCACCATTTAAAACAGTTATATTAGATATTTGTGATGTACTTCCCCATGTTAAAGTAGTGTTACTTAATGTAGCTGATTGTGAGTATAAAGCGTAAGATTGAGATAAATAAGTAATTACAATGACACCATTATTATCTACGCTTAAAGTAGTGTCTAAAGACATATTACCGTAACCTGTATCTACTCGATTTCCTACAGCTTGAGCTGAACCAAAAGAAATACTTGTTCCTGATACTGTACCTACAGTTGTGTAAATATCAGCAGTTGAATCAGATTGACTGTTTTCACAATATAAAAACACAACTCTATTTTCTGTTGAAGAATATGCACATATAACATTATCAGAAGCATATTCACTTGGTGTAGCAATAGTAACAGTCGTTCTGCTACCTTGAGTAAAAGTTGTTCCATCTAAATTGATTACAATACAAACTGCATTATTTGTTCCAGATTTTATTCCTGATACTATAATTTTTTGTGCAGTTGTATCGTAAGTTATATTAGCATTTTGAAAGCCACTACCTGACCACGCATTAGAATCTATAACAGTTTGTGTACCAAGTGTTAATGTAGCACTTGAACCTGTACCACTAAAAGTAGCAGTTGTAGCAGTTAAATAATCATTACTATTTAATGCAATAACCACATATTTATCTTGGTTTGGTTCATAAATTATACCTGCATTTCTTTCTTTTCCAGCATCAAAATTAACAGTTGTACCTCTAGTTATTGTTTTTAAATCAGTTGATGAAATTGTATTAGGTGTTAAATACATATTAGTTGTATTTGCTACTCTATATAAATTTACAAATTGATTAGTTGCACCCATTGCAACTTGACCTTCTTCTGCATTACTAACAGTATTTGTAGATAATGTTCCTGTTCCTGAAGATATTGTTGGTAATGCAACTTCTTTTGCCTTACCTGCTGCCGTAAGTACAACTGGTTTTCTAATAGCTATAGCACCATCTGCGACTTTGTTTACAGTTCCAGAACTTGCTGGAAGGTTTGTTAATGCTGAACCATCTACGGCTGGTAACTTTGAGCTGCCGTCTAACTGGACCACATTGTTTGCTCCTGTTCCAGCAGTAAGTGTTGCGGCAGTTCCAAGACCAAGATTACTTCTTGATGTTGATGCTGAAGTAACATCACCTAAGTTACTAGCTTTAGACATAAATCCAGAAGCAGAGAAGGAGCTTTCAACCCATGTGTTGTTAGAGCTTCTTACAAATAATTGATTGCTTGAGCTATTAAAATATAAAGCTCCTGTAATAAGAGTGTTGCCATCATTGTCTACTGATGGAGCTGATCCTTTAGCCCCCAGGTATCTATCATCAAAACTGTCAAAAGAAGCTGCTGCACTTGTTGCTGACGAGGATGCAGATGACGCAGAGCTTGCACCAGCCGTAGCAGAGCTTGCAGCAGCAGTTGCCGAAGCCGCAGCTTCACTAGCTTTTGTAGTTGCTGTATCTTTGTGTCCAGAAGCAGTTGATGCGGATGTAGCAGCTTCACCAGCCTTTGTAGTTGCCGTATCTTTATGACCAGATGCCGTTGTCGCAGAGCTTGCTGCTGCTGTTGCAGAGCTTGCTGATGCTGTTGCAGAGGTAGCTGCTTCGCCAGCTTTCGTAGTTGCTGTTGCCGCAGAGCTGGCTACACTTGCTGCATCAGCAAGAGCTACCCAGGCAGAGCCATTCCATGCATACATAAGATTGGAAGAAGTGTTCCAATACAATGCACCATTAGCTAAAGCATCTCCATCATTATCTGTTGAAGGAGCTGATGATTTTGCACCTAAATATTTATCATCAAAGCTATCAAAGGATGCTGCTGCTGCCGTAGCACTACTAGCCGAAGCTGTTGCTGAAGTTGCCGAAGCAGTTGCACTTGTACTTGCTTCAGCAGCTTTTGTAGTCGCTGTTGCAGCCGCAGTTGTAGCTGTTGCAGCATCTACTAATAATGTGTATTTAGCTGAGTTAGCATTAGATGTAAGGGGCTGGGATCCAGAGGATGTATGACCACTGTTTATTTGAAAAATATTATTTGTTGAAGTGTCTTTAACTATATCTCTTTCAGAGTAAACTGTAGACGCAGCCCAATTACCTCTGTTTGTTCCAAGTGTTGTTGATATTGAAAGATTACCATTACTATCAAAACCAAATAATTTATTAGCTCTATCAGTTGCAGAATCCGCAAATTCAGTTGTTGTAATTGTATTTGTAACAGAAGCCTTAATAGATCTATCAACCTCTTCTTTAATCTGTTGCACATGCATTGTGAGACGATCTAAACCTTCCTCGTGAGACTCGGCTGGGAAAGGATCGTTTTCAACATAATCGTGAGTTTGAGTTAAAGGTACTACTCTTTGTATAATAACAGTCTCGGTATTAGTTGGTGTATTGCCACCAGTAAAAGTTACATTACCACCAGAAGCAGATCCTACTCCTGACACATTGTAGTGAGTTGAAATAGTTTTTAATGTTTCGGTCCCAGTAGCAGATCTTATATAAACTTTTAGATCTGAGTTTGCTAATATCTTAAAGTTGTAAGCAAAAACAGTTGTAGATCCATTTCCTGAAAACGATACTTTGTTTGATGTTGTTGATAATGTCATTTTAGTAACCCTTTATTTGTAATAATTTTTGTTCTCTTTTTTCTTTGTCATAATGATTTCTGAACTCCACTCCATATTTGTAATTTCTTGGTCTTGCTAAAATTCTTTTAAAAACCAATCTTCTTCTTGCATTAACTTGACGACTTGCAATCCCAATGCATGTATCTCTTGCCTCTAAATCTGTCTTGCCACTGTCAATAAATCTTTGTTTATTTACTTGATATTTTCTGTCTGCTTTTAATCTTGGCTCAATAAAAATATTGTAATCTTTTGCAAATTCCTTCTGCAAAAATAAATACATATCTTTTCCATTATCCATTTTAGTAAAATTAAAATTGACACCATCAAAGCTATATCTTGGTTTAACTAACGAAGGTCCAGCACCAAATAGAAACCAATCTTTTTGAAGATTTGTTAATTGTTCTGGTGCAAATGGTTTTGATGCAAAGGGATTAAAAAATGAAGACCAACCTATTTTGCTTTGTTTCATTTCTCTTCCATGCAAATCTAAGTATGGATTTACAGTATCGCTTAACCAAGGAATCCCAGTATTAATTTTATCTATTATATCCATATGCTGTCTTAAAACTGGATCTACTATTTTAGCCATTTGTTTAATAACGGCTGGGGTAAAACTTGATGCCATTTGATACAACCAATTCTCACCATATCTTTCTGGCTCAAAGGCTACCTTTATAAAAGTGTCAGCTCCTTGAGCAAAAGTTTTGTTTAAAATTGCATTTTCTAAAGCTAATACGCCACCCCAAAATCTTTGTGTAATAGTATCCTCATCATCAATTAACTCTGGATCATTCAGTATTTTATGAAAATCTTTGCCAATCATCATCCAGGAAGAAAAAGGCTCAAAACCTCTGTATGGCACATATTTTTTAGATCCGTCTTTGCCAATTACCAAGTAAGAATAATCTGGTATATTTGCGACACGCTTTGTATTTCTAACAATTTTTCCTTTTTCAGAATATTCTGATTTTAATGTACCGCCAGTCATTCTAGGATATTCTGTGCCATCCTCGTCTACATAAACATTGTCAGCTAATTGATAGCCTACAAACATTAACATAGATCCACTAGCCATTCTTGTAATAGCTTCTTCTCTTTCTCTTGCAGTACCACTAAGTATTTTTCTTTTAGCTTCACCATGAATCAAACCAAGAGGAGATCCATCTCTAAAAGTAACCATAGCGATGTTGTATGGCGTTTTAAAGAAAGGCATAAACCATCTTAATCCAGAAGATGATATTATTTTTTGCATGTCTTTAGCGTTGCCTTTTAGTTCTGATTGAAAAGTTAAATAATCAGCATCTTTTTGAGATCTTAATAAAGCTTCTTCTGGAGGATCAGCCATAAACTCTGCAATATAATTTATCTTTTCATCACCAGTTAATCCTTTAGATTTTGCAGATCTTTGAGCTTCTATAGATATACTATGTCTTTGAGCTAATACTTTAAAAAACACATCTTCAGCATCTAGCATTCCAGTTGGAAAATTAATTGTTTTTCCTAAACCATTAATCATATGACCGACCATTGGTAGATCAGGATCAGACGCACTTGTGTTCATTATTGATTCCGATGATATAGCTCTTTGCCTTCCACCAGGCAGATCTATTTTTGTTTGTGCGCCTATTTGTTGTGGCTTTGCCCCACCCACTGAAACTGATCCCATTGCGGATAAGCCTTCCCATACACTCATAATAGTTGCTAATGTTGCGTTATTGACCTCATCAAGTTTAAGACCACCATAATCTAATCCAAGGGCATTCGCAGTAGATCCAACAGTTCCCATAGCATATTGTTCTAGTGTGTTTTTACCTAACATAAGAAGATTACCAAAGATATTTCTCATATGAGAAAGAGGAGAGCTTAACAAAGCATTAACCCAAAACTCGTTTGCTCTCTCAAAGTATTGAGCTGTTTTTCCTTCTTTGGCATATTTGTAAAATTGCCTAGTAAATTTATGTCTTCTGTTTTCTGGAAGATCTTGCCAGTTAGAAAAGAATTGCGTTATTTTTTCTTTTCCACCAAGAGTATCAAGAGTAATTAAAGCTTCTTCTTCTGATAATATTTTTCCATCAACCACATTATCTGATTGTTCAGCTTTTGTTGTTGCAAAGCTTTCAGGTCTACCCTGTCTTTGTACTACTTGATTTTCTGGTCCAAAATCAGATCCCCTTCTAAGGGCTACTAAACCACGACCAAGATTTGTTTTTATTCCAGATATTTTTAATTGAACATTTGCTACTATTTCAAATTGTCTTCTTGCTTCCAATATAAATGCATCACTTTTATCTTCGCCTGTTCTTATCTTTGAAATCATTGCGTTAAGCTTTCTGCTTTCAATATTATACAATGTACTCATTGCCATTACATAAGGCATAGGGGGTATCTCACCAGGCTTATTAGCAAGTATTCTTGATAAAGCTTTTTTGTCTGAGAGAAGTGTTATGTCAGAGATATGTTGCATAAGCTCAAAAGACATTTTTTCAGCACCGCCAGACTCAGCATCAAATGCTTTTGCATATCTTCTAGCAATGTACGCAATACCTTTTTCTATATCTAAATCTTCTGGTATCTTTCTGTTAGTAGGATCTAATACACCATCTTTAGTTCCTATGACTCTTACATTACCTATAATGCCATCGTTAAGCATTGGATCTGTAAATATTTCATTTGAAATATCATTTAAGTCTTCATTATCACTTAGACGAAGCCAATTAACTTCTTCTTGTCCGTAAGTAACTCCTTCGTCTTCTAGTATTTTTCTTATTTTTGCTTGTTGTTCTTCTGGAGACAAATTAACATTTTCATTAACTCGTGTGACTTCGTTTTGCAATGCTTCTTGTTTTGCTCTAAATGCTTTGTGCTGTTTTACAAAAGGAAGTTCATCAGTATATTTTTCAATAAATTTTAATAAGTCTTTTGGATTTATACCCATAACACCAGCAAGATTGACTGTATCTGGAGTTAGCTCACCTTTAAAGCCACCATCATCATAATTAAGTTCATCCATAGTAAGATCGGCATCAGGATCTTCAAGCTCTTCTTCAGAATTATCTGCTAATCCAAAACCACCATCCATATCTTCTGGGGCTACAAATACATCTTCTGTATTATCTGGTTCCACTTCTGAAACCTGGCTTCCAATTTCTGGAAATTCTACTTTCTCTGGGGTATCTTCTTTAGGTAAAGCAGTAGTGTCTACAGGATCCACTTCTGGGACATCTGGATTATTGTTTGCCTGTTCTGTAAGTACCTCTTCTGGACCACCACTTGCTACGGAGTCTAAAGCCAGCTCTTCTACTTCATTCATGTTTGGGTATAAAAAAAGGATGCGTAAGCATCCTAATATATATTTTTATAATCTGATTTCGCTACATTAGCTACTATTTTTTGTATCTAACTCAGGTCTTAAATTAATAGATCCATCACTATCTGCAATTGGATCTGTTGTTACTAATTGAAATGTCCTGGAGTTGGATCCATAGCGTTGTTTAATGTTTTCTATTTCTTGATCTGATAATGCCATGTTAACTCCTTAATTGCGCAGATCTATAAATATAATCTGTTCATTTTTCCTGTCTAGTTAATTTGATCTTGATTGTCATTTTGTCCATCTAACTGACTTAACATGTATCCAGCCATAGGAATTGATACACCATATCTCTTAACAATATTAATAATTCTATCATCATAAATTACATAATTATGCGTACTTTTATCTCCACCTTTTCTAGACATTTGATCATCATACTTTAATCCTTTAATATTGTGTTTTACTAAATATTTTCTTAACTCTTCTGCAACATCTGATCCAAAAAATCCAACATCATCATCTTGGTGAATCTTTGTCATTGATTTTTTAATTGTCATTAAAACTGTTTCTCCAGGTAAAGTGTCAAATATATCTTCTAAAAACTTATCAAGATCACCTTCGTATGTAAACTCCATCATTTTTTCAGAATCGCCAAAAATTTCATCCATCTCTCTTTCAGCTACATCTTGAAACTTGTCCATACTCATATTATTTTCTTCAAGAAGATCTTTAACAAGATTACTTAATGATTCTCGCACATCTCTATTTACATAATCATTATAATCTATTGTTTGAGATGGCTTTATATCAACCTCTGTTTCATACATAGATCCTGTATTTTCTATTTTAATTTCACCATCGTTAATAAGGTTCATCAATTCGCTTGTATTATTATCTAGCTCTCTTTGTTTATCTTTCGCATCATTCAGCTTGTTTCTTAAATTTTCATAGTCTTCAGTATATCTGTCGTAATTATTTCTCAATACTTCATCATGTCGTTTTTTCAAAAGATCAGGATTTCGTTGAAACATAAAAAGTGAGTCGTCAACACCTTGAGATTTTTGATCTGTTGGATCTTCACTCATAATGTATTTTGCTGTTCCATCAGGATTATCACCAGCATACTTAGAGACAGTATTAGTGTCTCCAATTCCAGTAAGAGTTTCTTTGTATGTCAAAGCAACCCACCTAAGTCGACTATCGCCAAAAATATTATATTTTTTAAAAAACTCTTCTTCTGAAAGATCACCATATTTTATAAAATCTGGGACTCTACGATTGTTTGAGACTGCTGGTCCATCTGTTAGGCTTTCAAGAAATTTAAGTGGATCTTCTTTTGTTTTATTAAGATGATCAATTGTTCTTTGAATTATGTCTTTATATATAGAAGAAAATTCATCCTTTCTATTATAAGCAGATTCATTTTTTTCTATTTCATATTTTCTAATTTCAATTGACTGATCTATATCTTTCTTTTTTTGATCATATGAATCTTCAACAACATCTTTTAAAGTCAATTCTGGCATTTCTTCAGGATCATAATGCTTTATCATGTCTGACCAAAATCTATATTTTTGAGCTTCATTTCCATCTAATGAATCTGTTAAATTTGTTCTTCTTCCATCTTTAATAGTCTCTACACCAGATATTTCTACTCGCTTACCAAGAAAACCTTTATAGATCTCACTGACTTCTTCTTCCTCTGCAAAGTATAATCCATGACTATATGCCTGGTGTCCTTCACCAGATCCAATTTTAGATACATCAAACTCATCAAATTGATGTGGGCTTCCATGAAATAAAGTTATAGGTTCATTTTCAATTTCATTTTCTTTTTTAAATTTTTCGTTAATTAATTGATTATACATGTCTATTATTTCTTCTGAATAATTTCCTTGCATAGTATCTTTTTGAGCTAATCTAATTCCTATTTCTGTTTTTGGATAAAGAGTTCCATAGTCTTTATTAAAAGGATTTAGATCAATATTATTATCTTTCTCAAATTTTAATATTCTTGCATTTATTTCTTCCATCTCTTTTACAAGAATCTGCTTGTTTGTTGGACCATCAGGTTTATCTATATCAACAGATCCACTACCACCTTCATCATCAGGCATCCAAGGATTAGGATTGTCTGGTATTTTCATATCTTCGTAGATCTCGTTAAGCTTGTTGTAAGCTTTTTTTGTAAGAGGTACGGCTTGTTCAAAAGCTGGACCAAAAACAGCACCAAGAGCATATGAAGAAACTAGGCTTGTTTTATTTAGTTCTGTTGGAAAAGGATTGTTTTCTGGTGGTGACATTCCACCAAATGTTTCTGGATTTGTAGCTTGCCCTTGTATTTGATATTGTTGCATCTGGTAATCAAAGGCAGATGAATATACGCCACCTTCTACAGAAACAAGCATTGTTGGTGAAAGCATTGCTTTCATTATTTTTGAAGCAAGCGTTCCTTTACCAACCTTCCCAGATAATTTAGCTAATAATTTTGCCCCACCTTTATAGATAAGACCTCCTGTCCATGTGCTTGGATCTGTTCCTATACCTCTTAAAGCTCTAAAAATACCATCCCAGGCAACACCATCAAATTTTTGGTTTTCATCTTCATACCAAAGGTTTGCAACACCAGTCGCTTCGCTATCTTCGTACATTTTTAAAAGACGATATATATCAAGTTTAGATTCATTTGATAGCTTGTTAAATTGATCTAATGCAACACCACCATATACAAGATTATTTGCAATCCTAGCAACAAATTCTAAAGCCCATTCAGATATTTCTTCTGGGCTTGCATTATAATTAAAATCCATAGGCTTATACATTTCTGGAAATAAATTTGGATCTTCATATAATCTTTGTGCAGATTCTTGCCATAAGAAAATACCATCTTCACTTTTATAGTTGTGAAGAATTTCTCCACCTCTTGAGTTTACAAATGGATTTTCTTGCTGGCTTTCTTCTGGATTCATAACCCCTAGAGGATTCTCATCAGTATAAAAAGTATTAAAAGGACTTAAACCTTTTTCCGTACTTTCGTCATAATGCCTACGAGCATTAGATAACATATCTTTACCAATTTTGTCTTTATGTAACTCTTGAGTGTTGCCTTCAAAATTATTATTTTTTAGATATTCTATTTGTTCATCTGTGGTGTATGGATTTATTAAAGGATAAAAACCTTCTTCAGTATTAGGTGCGCCTATCGAAAGTTCTGTCATAGTTTTACCAGTAATATTATTTTTAATAGCACCTTTCCAACCTACCGCAGATTTTAAAGATCCGTTACTTCTGTAAGCATCCGGTGGTAGTGGTAAAAATGGAAAATTTGATTTAACTTTTACCTGATCGCTTGTTGGTTCTTTTATTTCTTCTTTTTTTTGCCAATTCAAATTTAATGGAATTTTATTGTGTTCCAGGTGCATTGGATCCGCACCAAAACTTTCAACAGCTTTGTATTGATTAAAATCAGATTGATCTATTATTCCGTCTTGTGGATTTAATGTTTTTAAAAAGCTCATTTATTTTTCAATTTTAGGTGGTTCTTTAGTTGCTGATAAGTAATTTTTTGAAGCATCAAATGCTTTTCCTATACTGATTAAGTAACTCAAATTTCCGTTAAAAGATCGTCTTCTTGCATTCTGTTCTTCTATTGATAAACTTGCAAATGCCTGTCGCATTTGTTTTTCAAAAGTTACTGGATCACCTTTTACAATTGGAAGAATTTCTTCTGGTGTATAAGAAATATCTGTCTCAGTAATATCTTTAAATGCATTTATAACATCGTCTCCAAAAGTAACTGGCAAGGATTGCATGTTAGAAATTTCTTGAGACAGAGTTTGATGAAAACCATCTCTTGCATTATTAAATGCTATTTCTATTTGTTCAATGTTTGGGTATACATTTGAATCATCTTTAGCAACAGAATCATAAAAACTATTCATCATAATACTAACTCTTGCTTTATCATCCAAACTATCAAATCCAGCAAAATCATCGCCAAATGGATTTACTATAGATCTAAGTTTTGTAGCAAATCTTTTTACAGTTTCTCCATAAAGAGTATCATCGTTATCTATTGCAGATTTTAATAATTTGTCTCTATTATTCCAATCAGTATTATTTATTTCTCCACTAACAAGAGCAAAATGATTTCTTTTTTTCAATTTAATTAAATCGTTTATATCCAAAGCACTATCAAATTCATTAATAAATGATACTTGGTTAACACTGCTTGTGACATTATTATTACCAGTCTTTAAATTTTTAAGTGCTGTTCCTAATGCCTTATATTGAGTGTCATCTATCTTTTTATCAGCCCAAGCTATATCAAGTCTTCCTTCATCAAAGCTCATATAACCATTTACAATCTCATCTTTAAATTGGCTATAATTATCATCTTGTACTTTTTCTTTTTCTCTTTTTCTTCTTTTATATTCACTTTCACTAAGGCTGTTGTTTGTTTTCATATTAGCAATAATATTAGTGTCAATTTTATCTCTAAGCGCAGATCTTTGATCAAGGCTCATTAAAGGGAAATTTACAAAAGCTTCTGTTTCTGGATCTTGTTCAAAAAGATCATCACTAAAATCACTTAAAGATTCTTCTAAAGCAAGATTGCTATCAGGATCATCGACTTGTTTTAGTTGATGAATCATATCCTCAGCAACAAGATCTGCTATTTCTGTCTGAGTTTCCCTCATGTCCTTCAACATATCGCTAGGATCTGTATAAATACCAGCATTGTTTTTTTGATCAAATAATCCGTTTTCACCAAAAAGTTTTTCTATTGCAACAGCTCCATTTGGAGTATCAAATTGCAACACAGCATCTTCAATAAGAATTTCTTTTTTAGTATCAAATTCTTTAGTCAGTCTGTTTGTGTATCGAGTTACAGCAATTTTAGTTAATGATGAGTTAGACAGATTATCTTGCAACGAAAAGTTAGATTTTACTGTACTTTTTACAGCACTGTTTTTGACTATTGGATATGCTTCCCCAGTTTCCTCACTAACATTAAAAACAAGATCTTCTCCACCACCTAAAGATTTAAGTGTGTAACTCATTCCTTGTGTAAGAGATAATTGAGCTTTTGCTTTTTCTGTTTTAGCCCATTCTTGAACATCAATATTATCAGGTAATAAAGAAGCTCTTGCAGTTATTTCATTGTCAATTTTTTTGTACTCAAGCTCAATTCTCTGTGCATCAGAAGTGTTTTTAATTTCCTGAAGCTGTTTTCCCATTTCAAAAACCTGACCTCCTAGCTGAGATACCTGGTTTCCAAAATTAGCTTGAGCAACGGCTCCTTGAGACATTGCTCCAGGATTAGCTTGTATAGATAAAGGTGAGTTACCTACTTCTCCAGTTAACCTAGTTTGCGCTTCAAATGTTGGGATTTTCATTGCCATTGTTTACTCCTAACCGAACATACCGACTGATTTACCTTGCATTCCCATGCTTGCAAGGTTTGAAGCTCCACTTAATAAACTGCCATATGCCTGGTATTTACCTCTGGTCCTAGCTTGATCTCCATACATCCTATTTAGATCAGCTTGCATACCACCTTGTATAGCTTGCTCTTCAAGTTGAGATTCTTTTACTTTGCTATTGTATTGTTGTATTGCAATCTCTTTTTCTGCTTCATAAGCATTCTCTAAAGCTACCACTAATGGTGTTCCAGTATCAGCTTGAAAACCATTTACTCTGTAAGCCTGTGAAGTAGCTCTTTGAAATTTGTCAAAATCTTTTTGGAAATCAAGAATATTTAGATCTGTTTGTTTTTTTGTAATTTCTTTAGAAAGTCTTGCAACCTTAGAATTTCTTTCTGCAACCTTGGCATTATATTCTTGTGCCTGTTGTTCCATCTTACCAGCCTTCTTGGCTCCTTTGTAAGCCATGTAGGATCCACCCACACTTGCTGTCATTCCTACTGCTACCATTGCTGTTACTGGATCTGCCATTTATAACTCCTTGTAAATTTTTGCGTATGTATAATAATCTGTTTCGTTAGGTCCGTATTTTTGGTGAAAGCCTTCTCTTTTAAATCCTAGGTATTCAATAAATCGGACCGCTTCTTTCCAGTCAGTTAAGACATGGGTACTTACTCTTTTGTACTCTTTATGCTTTGCAATTAAATCAATTGTTCTTCTTGTAACTTTAATAATAGACTTTGCATTCTTTGGTAAAAGATGAGTTCCATAAAACCAGGCATCGCCATGATGTTGCCATAATTCCATTATCCCACCACATGCTATAATTCTTCCAAGCTCATCAATAGCAGTATAAGCTCCACCATCATCAACATGTTTTTTAGACCATTCTTTCCAATCTACTAATGGGTTTCTCATTTCCTCAGTAGCAGATCCATATGGTTTTTCTAACCATGAAACATGCGATGGCTCAAAAGGTATTAATCTCATTATCTCTCAAATGTTTGTAGTCGTGGATAGATAGATAAAACTGTTAATGGTAACGGCTGGTCCGATACAACATAAATAAATCCATCGCTATCATAACCAGAAGTAAACTCAATTGTCTTATCACCAGTATACAGATCTAAAGGCTGGTCCATTTCATCAGCAGAGCTTCTAAAAGGAATAAGATCGTTAGTTGCTAAACTCTGTCCAATCTTTAATCCAACAGTTCTAAACAATCGTATAGTAACATCGTAGATCCTTTTTGTTTTACCTTGTGATGTTCCCAAAGTTGCTCCAGCATCTACTCGCATAGTCTGAAGCGTTGAGGTATATTTTAATCCAAAGTGAACAGTCTTTGCAGATCTGTTTAATGTAATAGATCCACCTGAGACAGTTACATCTGGATGCGTAGCACCATCAGCCAGGACAGATAATGTTTGTCCCTCTAAATGTCCAAGACCAGAGAAGGAAGTAAAAGCACTTGATGTGTAAGACGACAATCCAGAATCAACAAAGAAGGCATCTTTTACATCAGTACCAAAATCAAAATAATTAAATCTTTCTACAAATCTTTTTGTTGCTCCGTTGATAGTTCTTTTTACAACAACATAAATATCGTCTTCATCTAATTCACCTGGAATAGTTGTTATACTTTCAACAACACCATATGGATAAGTTATGTTTGGTGAAACAGATGTATCAATCCAAGATCCGCCAAGAGTATGCTCATGCCATGCAACAATATTTTCTTCTCTTCGGTATGTCATGCAAGCAAGCTTGCCGTTATTTAATACGCACCAAATTGTATTGTCTGGTTCTTGCGCATGTGCCATTTCTTTTATGCCAGATGAAGTTATATGCTCTGCCATAATCGTAAGATCTGGAGCTGTGTATGAATCTGTATCAAAACTATAAACTAGCTCTCTAACCTTTCTTCTTGCTCTTTGTACGAACAAGGTAACATTACCTACTTGCACTGGGCTTATGTTAGAAGTTCCATAATAAGCTTGTCTTTTTATTTGAGCAGATGTTGGTGATAATGGTGCATCAGATCCAGAAGATCTAACAGCAAATTCACCACCAGAAGTTCCAACAAGAAGAGAGCTACTAGAGGATAAATATCTAATAACATTTACTTGGTTAGATCCAATTGTATAAATTAAACCATCGTCATCAGCGACACCAGTTGCAAAGTTTTCAAAGTCTCCGCCTTTACTAAAAAATAATGTTTGTGGATTTGAGCTTGTTCCAGCTAACACTAATCTTTCTTCATAAAAAGCTATTGCTCTGGGATAACCACTTGTAGAAGAGAATGCTCCCATAGACCAATTTAAGTCATCTTCTAAAGATCCATTTATAGCTATAGCAGATCCAGCATTTGCATTAACAAGATCATCAGACGGAGCTAATAAAATTGTATCTTCTGTTGCCTGGACAATTAATTTTGGAGGATAGGATGAATTACCTATTGTTGCATTATTTTCATTATCGGAAGCTCCAGCAACCTCAATAGACATTCCTGTCTTAAACCCTTCTGTTACAAAATTCTTTTCACTGTTAACAATTCTATCGTTATGCTCTAACCCAGTTGAAGACGGATCACCCTCTGCAAAGCTTATTTTACTGTTACTAATAAAAGGCATTAGCTCTGCCCTGTTCTCTTCGTTTTCTTGTATAGTTGTATTAACAGAAGTTAAGCTAGTAACAGTTGCACCAGAATTATGAGCTACGGCTGATGTTCCTAATTGTCCTCTAGCTACACCTGAGTTTACAGAAGATCCAGACATAGATGTATATTTAATTATTTCGTCACCAATTTGAAAATAACCACCAGGACTATCTGTTTGAAATCCTGTATTACTTGCAATATTAAAGCTAGTTGAAGAATTGTTAATTCCAGAAGATAATGTTGTTGTTACTAAGGCTGAAATTTTTGTATAACCATCGTGAAGTTTTATGAGCCTTCCTACATCTGTACTTAAAAATCCTTGACCATCATTTATGCCAACGACATCACTTGCATAAATATATGCAGATCCAGTACGGCTTGAAGCTCTCATAGTGGTTGCTGTTAAATTAATATCCATCATTGGACCATTTTTGAAATTAACTTCAGTTAAGGTCCAATTAATATGGCTTGTTCTAGTAAGTTTTCTTACTGGATGATCTGGATGTACTAAGTACATTACATCAGCAGATTGAACAAATTTTATGTCTGCTAATTGTCCAGATGTGTATGTTGTAGCTGTCTCAACAATGGTGCTTCCACCATCAACAATAATTCCACCATCACGATAAAAACGAATATAGTTATTACCAAATTCTAAGATATAAGTTTGTGTTACATTAAACTCAAAAGGAATAAGACGAGAAGCATTAGCCGAAGACTTTACCTCATTTACAAATATAGTTCCTGGTCTTCTTGATACGCCACCATGAGGATGGACCAATAAATTTTTCATCTGAGTTGCACCAGTGAAATATTTTTCTAAGTCAGTTCTACCTGACATTTTTTCACTTAGCTCTCCAGAAGTAAAAGCATTAAAGGCTGGGGCAGATTTAGCCATTGTTATCTTCTCGCATTAATAAATGTGTTGGATTGAATAGATCCATAATCAGCAACATTTTCTGTTGCACCTGGCATTCCTTCTGTTGCATCTACAAATCTTGCTTCTGATAATTTAAGCATGTAGATGTCCATCATCTGAGCTGACAAGGTGTTAGATCCAATTACTGGGTATGAAATATCTGAAGCTAATCTTGATGCTATAGCTTCGACTAATAATTCATCGTATTGCATTGCGTCAGTTATCTGAGCAACATATTGTATTTTTAATGGTGCGCCTTCGTCTGTTACAATTTTCTTACCTTCAATTTTGTAAACACTATCAAGGTACTCTAATCTTAAAACTCTTAAGCAATCTACTGGTAACGAATAGGCATAACTAAATTCCCAATCTGGTGCAGTTGTATCGGCTGCTAATGAAGTTCTTTTTATTAAACAATTCCATGGATGCGCTCTAAAAACGGCATCTCTTACATGAGGGTATCTTTGGTTACAGATACGACCTACTTTACTGTCTTCTGTTAGTGATAGTATTGTCGAAGCCCCTATCATGTTGAGGGCTGAATTACATATATCTACATCTGAAGTTGCCATATTAAATCCTTGTTAAATTAAATATGGGAAGGCGATAACTCAACCTTCCCATATTTTTTTAGTTATTAACTAACTGTATAGTAAACCACAGTCGTAATAGTACCACTGGTAGTTGCACCACCAGTTGTTACTAAAATGTTTGTGATTGTTGATGTTATTTCATCACCTATTGCTTCTATTTTACCATCATTTGATAAACTGATTAGTTTATTTGCGGTATTCATAGCGGCAGCAGCAATATATTTGTCTGCTGTTGTTCCGTTGCCTACAGCTAAAGTTGCATTACTACCTAAAGCATCAGCTTTAACATGTATGTCTACGACTTTAGCACCGATAGGTAATCTTGCCACAGTGATGTCAGAACCAGAAGCTAAAGATGAAGCTTCGTAAGTGTCTTTAAAGACTCTTACTGATCCATGTACTTCACTTGCGTCAGCAAGTACGGATGGTGATGCATCTAAGTTAGTAATATTTGTCGCTTTTACACTAGCCATTTTTTATTACTCCCTATTCTGCACAGTTGATTTGTACGACTTTAGCTTCTTCCATTCTGGTAGCTCCAAAGTCTGCACAATAATAAACTTGAGTTGAGTATGACTTGTCTGCTCTTTCCTCGATACGAGAAGTTACATTCTTGCCAACACCCAATAGAAGACCATCTTCAGCCCATGCAAAGCATGCTCTGTCAGATCCAGCTAATCCAAGTCTATTGGTTACGATAAATTTGAAGCCTACAAAACTATCAATTTCACCAGTTGAAAGAGCTTTAACAGTGTTAAAGTCTGCACTGGTTACTGTTGTTGAGTTTAATAGATCTTCAATTTGCTCAGGTGAAACAGCTATATATCTTGTGATAGATGGATCAACGCTTCCTTCATCAAGTGTCTTTTTAGCAGCCACAAGTTTTGCAATCGTTAAGCCAGTACCACCAGTTGCTATCGTATTTGATAACGCTACAGATGAGGCACCAGTTTTTCCTGTTAGAGCAGCTCCAGTTGCAGCCGTAATTATGGCATCATCCATTGCTCTACCCATTGCGCCAGCCATAGCTTTTGCATAAGTTGATGATGGATCTGTCAATAGACGAACCTTATCGGAATCGTCAATTAAGTCTGCTACTTCATAAGTTGAAGTTAGGACCATGCGTCTAGCATGAGGAGTTTCAATTAGAGGCGTATCTGCATGTCGAGATGTTCTTAATTGAGCTGTGGTACTTCCCACTTGATCAAAAAAGGCTTTCTCGCCATTAATGCTTTCTTCTCTAACTGCACCCCTAAGTAAGCTTACTTTCTGTTGAGAAAGAAGCTGAATGTTTGCACTAAATTGTTGTACAAACGCAGTAGTAATCTGATTAGACATTACTATCTCCTTAGTTATGATTAAAAAAAATAAAGTAGGTTACCCATATAAATATGGACCAAGGTTTAAAGGTGCAGAATCCGTCTGCTGTCGGAGGGGCTTTTCAGCTTGTCCCAGTCTTGTAAGGTTAGTAGGGCTTGCGCTTGTCTACTAGGATTCAGGATATAGTTGTTCGTATAATTCTGAAACCTTTCTCACATAAGAATCGTGTTCAGGATGTTTTTTATCGCCATAAGGTCCGCTAAGATCTTGTAGCTTATTTAATTCATCCTCTAACTGAGTTGGATTAAAGGCAGTTGTTCCTTGCAATCCGTCAATAGAATCTTCGCCTATTCGTGAATTTATAAAGTCACCAACACCAGCCATCATTTTAATAAACTCAGCATTATCGCCAAGCCTAGTTCCATCGGCTAATGAAGTTTCAAACAAAGCTTCTTTGTCTCCAGTAAAAAATTTATCTATAACATTTTGTGATATGGCTAACTTATTATCATAAGTTTGCCCCCACTCTTGCCGTAATTGTTTCGCAGAATCTTCCTGAGATTGACGAGCAGTTTCTTCATTCATACTTGCCATTTCAGAATTATTAGCATTCCACTGTTCTACTAAAGATTGTGCCTGGCTGTTGTTTAATCCAACCTTATGCGCCACATCTTTAAACCATCCAATTAGATTTTCATCTGCTTCCATGTTTTCACCTAGACCAGCATTTGAATCAAACTGATACTCGCCACTGGTGGATGGTAATCCCAGCTTTGTATAAGTTTCTCTCCATTCATCCTCGGTAGCTGATTGACCAGGGACTATTATCTTGTCCTTACCAATCATGGTCTGAGCATTCATATAACTTTTTGCTAATGCTCCTACATCGGTGAAATGAGATATTGATTTGTGATCTCTAATATCTTCTGGAAGATTATCTCTCCATGAAGATTCTGATACTTGCTCTTGACTGACAGACTCCGTAGATGCCACTGGGGCTTCTGCTGGAGTTGCCTGTTCAGCTACTTGCGCTTCTTCAGACATTTTTATTTACTCTCCTATTAATTTTCAGCTTGTTTACCAATTTCCCCCATTGCTATGAGGAATAACACGACAGAACGCTGACCTTCTGCATATGCTAATTCGTGGGGATCTATTGTCCCTGTTTTTACTGTTGTAGAATTAAAATGAAATCTTTTTTTTAGATCATCTAATACTATTTGACCTACTGCATTTTGTGCAAAATTTGCATACATTGCATGCAGTCTTTTTAACTCTTCTTCTGGGTTAACTTCATTTTCCATTTAGACTTCCTCCGTGTCCATTTGATTAAAAGCTTCTACCATTGGAGCTGAGTTTTTTGCTATTTCGGCTTGTTGCATTTGCTCTTGCATCTGACCTTGCTGTTGTTGCTCCTCTTGCTTTTTATTTCTTCTTGCCTGGATCTCATCTTCTGATCGTATAACGGATGCTGGTATCGATAAGCTTTTTAATAAATGTTTAATTAAGCCATCGCCATCTAAGTGATCAATAATAGTTGGATCTATCTGTGCTACTGGCTGGACAACCTGGAGCATTTGCATTGTTGATTGCACATCTGTTTGCCTTTGAGCTTTAGCTAATGGAGATACATATTCAATCTCAATATCTTGACCAGAAATAATTTGTGGTGGTGGTGGCAATTGTTCTTGCCTTAGTAAGATATTATAGCTTCTGTTAATAAGGGGCTGGAGCAATTCAGCTTGTAATCTCCCCAGGACTGGACCAAGAAGTCTCATTTTTTCCTCGGTCCTTGCAACCACCTCAGTAGCCGTCATTTGAGGACCAGCCCCCATGACCAATTGATCGACATAAAACGCAGATCTTATCGCTTGTCGTCTCTGGTCTTCCATTTGCAGACCAAGAGGATTATTAGATCCAGTTTGTAAAGGCTCCAGTCTATCTCTTGTTCCGCTTCTGTAAAAATTTAAACCACCAGGGACAGTTCTTATTGGTAACATAAAACCATCATCAGGTAACATAAGAGGAGGATCTACTTGTTTCTCAGCAGATCGGATTGTAACTTCACTCATTTTATTTAGCATTTTTACATCTGGTAACGCTTGCATAGCTGGGGATCTTCCGTACCCTCGTTCAAAACTTGCCTTTAAGTATCGAGGACACATATATGGAAATTCGTCAAAGCCAGATTCTTTAATAATTACTTTTTCCTCTGGATCTATGTAAATAGATGCAAAGGGTTTATTTTCAGAAGATAGTTTTTCAATATCTCTTTCATCTCTTGGCATAACAACATGAACAATCTCGATCTCTTCGTGAGGATTTGATTTCATCAGTTTGTTAATACGAGAAGATGCTTCTTCACCAAAAAGTTTTTGAGCAGATCTCACAGACATTTTGTATTTTCTATAAACAGTGTCGACTCTTCCTTCGCTATCTTCAGCTAAGAAGCACTCAGAAATATGTCTTGTTTCAAAACGAAAACCAGTCTCAGGATTGCTTTCAACATAAATAACGCCTGTGCCGAAAGTTATAAGATCGTGGTAGAGTTCATGGATCTGTTCTTGAAAATTAGATCTATGAAAATGTGCATACATTATTGCTTCTACTTCTTCTAACCATTCTTTTGCTTCATCAATTAAAGTTAGCTGAAAGTTCATGTAGCATAAATTAAACCAGTTTGTTGACGCAGAGGTTAACATGCCGTGAATAGATGCTGATAAAAGTTCGGATGCATGTATGGCTGTACCATCATAGATCTTGTCCATTCTTTTATCGCCAGCAGATCTAGTTCTAGTAAAGTCTGCTTTTCTAGGAACAATATAATCAGCAACATCTTGCCAATGATCTTCCCAAGATTCTCTTTGCTCTTCTAAAGAAGAAAGCCTGTCTAAAAGTTTAGATGCTATTTTTTTTGTATCTTCATTTATAGATGGCTCTACATCTATTATTTCTTCATCAGCCATTTTATGATCCTACTAAAGTTTTCTTGTTTACGCTTCCACCGAGAATAGAAGCAGTACGAGTTTTGTTTCTAAAATTAGGTCCTCTTGTCTGACCTTGCTTTGTTGCATTTGGATCTTCATCACCTATACGAACAACATCTTTAGGTGCAAAGAAAGATCCAGTAGATTGTTTTTTCTTCTTATCTTTTTTAGCTTTTGCTGTATTAATTTTAAGTTCTTCTGTTGTTGTTCCCCATGCTTCAGCAATTTGCTCTAGGGTTAATCCATAAGCTTCTAAATTTACATCACTAGCTAACCAGAAGTTAGTTACATATTCTTGATCAGTTCCTCTAGCATCTAAAATCATTTGTTGAACAAGGAAGTTAGTTACACCAAGCTCGTTATCAGCAATACCATCCCCACCTACTCCGTAAGTCCATTCGTCATTAAGCTTCCATGAGTAGTTAGTAAGATAACGCATGGCTTCTTCATTCGTAAGAGTTCTGCCTTCTCCGTAAACCATCTCAATAAGATTACCTAAGTTTTCGTATTGGCTATGATCTTGTATATTATCTAAGCTCCATTTCTGAGAATTATCTAAACCAGAAACAAAGAGAACAGACTCAGCCAACCAATCAGATAAGAATTGATCCATATCGGCTTCTGATATTGTTCCGTTATATTGACCAGTATATTCTTTAACGAGTTCAAAATAATCGCCCATAGTTTTAGAGGACATAATAACGCCAGTTGTTTCACCCTGGTCTATCATTGTGTTCCAGAAAGCCGTTAATTTAACTTGGTCTTCTTCTGTTAAAGATCCGTCTTCGCCTGTAGCAAACAGACCTTCTATTTCGCTATAGTAACCAATAAGATCATCAGTTGTATCAGATCCAGTTGTTACTAAAATTCCTTCTAATGTTGCTTTAACAGTGTCATAAGCTTCTTGATCCAAGCCTGTATTGCCAACACCTTTAATTACATCATCCTTCAGTGCGTCAGTTTTAGTTCCAAGAGTTGTCATACCTTCACGCCCAGCTCCATTTGCATCAACAAGCTGTCCGTCTTTATTCCAGTACATATTAAATTGAATAGCTTCTGTAATAAACTCATTAGCCGGAATATCTGTTGCAAAGATAAATCCTTTAGATCCGTCTGGAAATGTATGCTCTTCTAATTGTTCTTTTGTTAACCCTGTTGTCATTATGCCATCAGGAATGCCATCGCCATCTTCGTCTGTAGATCCTTTAAGCCAAGGATGATTTTCGCCTTCCTCAGTGTTTAATAAGTTGCCTGATATTGTGAGGTAACTAGCATCGGTGCTTACATCAAGATTGACAATTTCACCACCAGCATAATCAACGCCAGTAAACTGATCTGCATTTATAGTTTCGACTTCAGCTCCAGTTCCGTCTTCTATTCTATAGGTGTCAAGTTCCCCATCACCATTTGAATCAAAACCATAGGCAAGATTACCATTAGCCAATTCGATTGGCTCAGTATTTATTGTCGATACATTTTTAAGTGTATCGTTACCAGCACCGCCAACAATAGAATCTTCAGCAGTTGCACCAGGCAAAGAATCCTCCTGGGTAGATCCTACTATTGGGATTCTTGATCCGTCTGATACTCCAATAAAGTCTCCGTCCTTTGTAAAATCATAACTAACATTTTGAGTTCCAAATCTACCACCTAAATTAATATCTAGGTTTTGAGTAAATGTTCCATCAGTATTTTCTGTCCAGGTAGATCCATCACCATCGAATCCAGTTGATTGCCAATCTGGATCTAAAGTAAAATCAGGTTTTACAGATTCAACATCAATGCTATTAGAAACACCACTACCATCAGCACCAGCAATTTGAGGAGTGTTATTAGCTGTCTCACCTGAAACAGTAGAGAGTAAAGTGGTGTCAATACCAGTTGTTTTAACAGTTGAATTAGCATCTATTGTTTCTCCCTCGGCTGGCACAACCTCATCAGGACCAACACCAGCATCATTATTCATTAAAGATCCACCAGAAGAAGAGACAGCATTAGCTGTTTGGTTATTAGGTCCCATTAATAAATTAGGATCTATTCCACTAAGATCTATTCCTAATCCTGTTGTACTCATCTACTTTCCCTCTGGGGTAATGTTAAAAATTTTTTTGACCTATTAAGCTTTTGCATCAAGCAAAATGTTTTCTATCTTTTCGTTAGGAGACATTTCAATTTCATCGCCTGGAATAAAACCTTGCTCACTAGCTTGTGCAATAACTTGATCGCCTGTTGCACCATCGGTAATACCAAAAGCACCAGCATAGGCTACTGGAGTTGGTGTCATTAATCCCATCGGACCAGTGACAATTGTACTCTTCCTGGAAAACCTTCTCATCAGCATTTCTTTTGTTCTTTGAACCATATCTTTATAACGAATGACTGTATCTGGAGCTATAGTCTCTCCTTCATTAATCATGGCTGGATCTATTGGATCCCCAGCATTTAACATAATGCTTTCACCAGTTGTTGGATCTGTGAAAGATTTCTTTTCTGAATATGGAGTTGTGTAGGCATCCACCTTTGGTGCTACTGGATCTGTCTCCAAAGGATTACTTGGATTAGCTTGCGCTTGTGAATCCACTGGAACATATACTGTCTTTGTTTTAGCCAATTGCTTTCATCCTTTTATCAGATCCCAACGGATCCCATTTATTATCAGCAAAACTTTGTGGAGCTTGCTGGACTTGTTGTTGTTTTAAACCGACTGCCATATACCGAAATGCATCCGCTCCGTGGCTGGTCCAATCGTGGACTGGCGTGGCTCGGAAAGATCTGGTCCTCTCATTGTAAGCTCGGTGATAATGCCGAAGAGCTTCGATACCATCTTTGCAATTTTTGACATCGAACATGCACCTGGGAAGCATCATCTTCACAGCATGAATGCCATCCTCTATTGGCAATTTCGGAACAACCCTAAAATTAATTCCTAGATCGTAGGCAACCTCTCTTCTGGATCTTCCTGTACCAAGTTCACGGACCTCAATATCATGTGGTGCGTTGTGTGTGCCGTACAAATATTCTTTATCTTCCAGGACACCAACAAAATGCGGAAGCCCCTCGTTTCTTACTTCATAATAATCAATAACAGATACAGCCCCACCTCTGGATGTTTGTGCAAACCATATGGCAGTGCTATCGTTAAGACCAAGATCCCAGTAGGTATCAACCCTAAGAGAAGGATCGTAAGGGCATGTTGTAATTTTTCCATCTTCTTGTAACTGTTCCATCTCGGATCCAAAAATAGATCCTGGAATATTGGCTACCCAGCTACACTCAAACTCCTGATTGTATTGATCTGGAGACATAGTTTGTGATGCCTGGCGTAATTCCTCTTCATCTAATATATTTGTTTCACTAGCCTTATACAAAGCCGTATACCACTCAGGCTGTATTTCTCCATTCTCATAAAGATCATAAAACATATTGTGTCCTTTAGGAGTTCCAATAAAATAACAAAAACCTTTTCTATCCGATAGAGCTGGTCTGATAACTTCTGGAAAGACACTCTCTGGCATGTCAGCGACCTCATCGATAACACAACCATCTAAATATATACCTCTAAGACTGTCTGGATTTTCCGATCCTAGGAGAGTTATTCTTGCTCCATTCGGAAGATCACATCGCAATTCTGTTTCATTAAATTTTATATTCGGAATCTTACTTGTAAATTGTTTTATATAATCCCATGCCACTGATTTAGCTTGTCTGTATGTGGGAGCTACATAGGCAAATCTTGGATTTTTTTTATCGCTAAGAATGCTTGCTCGTAGTAAATGATTTATAGCCATAACAGTCTTGCCGAATCTTCTATGGCAAACTATTACAGCCCATCTATGATTGTCTAACTCCGTATGCAGATCATTCTGCAAAGGTCTGGGAGTATAGGGTATGATAACCTCAGTCAATGTGTGTGTCTCCTCAATGGGTTTATAACGATATAGGAAGGGACCGCAAAGTTCTTGGGGGTACGCCTTAGGTTTTTCGTAGGATTAGCGTCACAGAAAGCGTCACGATCATTTTATTCCCACAGATCTGCCAATATTAAGGGGAACCATACCCCTCAGATCTGTCAGCAATCGCATGCGCGCATAGAAAGCCGACACGCACCGCATTGCATAACCATCATAGCCACCTACAGTAATGTATCCCTTGGTCTAGCATATCCATACTTGCTTGGTCTTCCACCCAGGTCTACTGGTCCTTGCTTCTTCTTATTGCTTTGATCTGTTGTTGGCTTAACACCTGGTGGTAATAGATTATTCATGTTGAGCTTACCCATCTTCATTGCCCCATCGAATAGTTATCTCACCACTGTCTTGCTTGTCCTCTACCTTGTTACGCAAAGATCCTCGTGGCTGCAGTTGAGTCCTTCTCTTATCAAGCCAATAGGACATCTTATCCCTTCTTAATATCTCTGTATGCTTCTCTTTAACATCTATTGGATAGCTCTCATTCCACATGTCTAACAGTTGGTCTGAGATCTTCTCAGCTTGTAATGCTCTAGCCTTCATATACTCTTCAAAGTTCTCGTCACTGTCTTGCACATGGCGTAGAACAGTCCTGTCCGAAGGCATGCCATCGTCAGTACAGATCTGTCTTAGACTCTCACCATCTATGATGCGATCTAAGATCTCTTTAAATGTTGTCTTGTTAACTCTTGCTTTAGCCATTTAACCTACTAATGTTTTCTTCTTCTTCTTGGGGAAGCCAGCTTTCATGTTGGCATACGATTTGTCAGATACAGTGCTGTTCTTCTTGCTCCGACTTGTTCCAGCCTTCTTACGAGCATTCATGTTCTTGTATAAGCTCATAGCAAAAACAATACTATCGCTACAGCTAATGTAATGCCCAGAAGCTTATATAAGCCTGGTGTAGTTAGCCCTTCGAAATAGCCCAGTAGTGCATAGTCAAATTTGTCTTTAAGTCCTCTCATGGTTGTCTCCTATTCTCCTCTTGGCTAGTCCTAGAGCGAGACAAGGCAAAGGACTGCCGATGAGTCTACTAGCTACAGGGGAGGAGATGATATTTTTTTGATTTATTTGTGATATAAGGTGCGCACAAAAATGCTCTAGGTTATCTATTATTAAGCGAATTTGACGGCATTGGCAACACTTTATAGTCAATATTTTGTGTGTTTGGCTTGAGTGTGTACCAGAGCTTGTAGATCGCATCCATGTAGCGTCTCTTCACAGTCCTGTAATTGATGTGCAAGATCTTACCAATCTTGGACCATTGTGGTCCTCTGTCACGAAATGCTCCGCTATGATTGACAGCCCAGATAAGCTGTCTCTCTTCAAGTGTGCAATATTCTGTTAGCAATTCTAAAACTAAATCATATCGGTCAATTTGTTTTGGCGTAGGTTTTGGAAGTCGTGACTTGCCTTTGCCATAGCCATAAGCAGTCCATTCTGTCTTGTAGTCCATCCAATGTGTTAGCCTTTGTTTTACCCTTACAGAAGGCATCATCTTTTCAGTCTCGCATGCTTCCGCTAATAAGTTATCAAGATGCGATATGCCATTGTTTAGTATTAGATCTATTTCATGCTCTTTAATACTTTGCATGTTTGATCCATTCTTGCTTTTGATTGTAGTCCATATTGCTAACTCGTAGTGCTAGATCCTTCCAGGCATCTCTGGACATGCTACTGCTGGCTCTTGTTAGCTTCTTATGTGTCATGTTTTCGACATAGCCATTCTTTTGGCTCTTGTCTTTTGCTACGACATAATAAGCATTCATATGCTTAACTGTGTCTTGCAATGTCTTGCTTAGATCTGGCTGTCTTATATTAGCTTGGCTAACTGGTTGCTTGCAGTCCGTTGCTTTTTTTAAGTTAATTTTTTTTAGGTGATTAAGCAGATCTTGGGCTGATTCGTTGCCCTTGCTTATATAAGCCTTTTCGTTATCACAATTCGTCATGTTTGTAAATCCTCCTCCATATTGCCCTTAATTTTGCTAAGTAATTCTTTTGAGGAAACAGTTCGAAGTCCGCTCCGATTGCATTCCAATCCCATTCTGGCTTCTGCTTCTCTTCTCGTTTTTTCAAAACAATCTGTCCTTAATTCTCCAGTTATGTAATTAATTTCATAGCAAAGTAGTTTCTTGCTTCCATTAAAAACCCATCCACCGAGATGGCTGTAATGGATCCGATCACAGACAAAGCATCTGCCAACGGCTACAGCTTTTTTTCTTGCCACTAATGATCAGCCCAGATCTTTACCAGAGACACACCAACATCCATCCAGTCAGCCTTCTTCCAGCCAGCTCCAGTTACTTTGTTAGCTCTTATACCCAAAGACTCCATTGCTTCTTGTGGAGAGACATCCTGGGACATCCAAAACTTTAGCTGCTCGGCTGTGATCATAAAGCATTCATCAACACTCATAAGTCTATTTTCTATCATTCTAATTTTAGGTTCTGTTCGCATGAAATCTTTCCGCCTTTTCTTTAGTTTGTGTGTTTTCAAACCATTCATAAAAATCTTTACTCGTCACTTCACCAAGCGTGGCTGTTTGAACATTGAGAATATTATCTGGTCCAGGGAAATTAAAATTCTTGTCATACGCATCAAGAGTCCATCGTCTTATGATAGATCCATCGCTAATGCCAAATCTATGCGCAAGCTGTTTCCAGGTGATTTGCTTTTCACCTTTTGCTTGCGACTTCTTCCAGTCTATTAAATACATTTCGAATCCTTTTTTGGCGTGCTGAATTTTTATCAACACATCTTGTTAACTTACTTATCGATTTTTGGGATTTCGAAAACTAATTCGTTTGACTTATCAAACCAAGTTAATATACTTTCTGGCGGAGGTCAATCACATGATAAAAAATATAAACCCATCCGCCTTTGTATTGCATCAAGATAGAGCTGATGCTATTTATAAAAATATTCAGTTGGAGAATAAATTAGTGCCTAATAAAAATGTTGAGCAATTACGCTCAAGCCACAATGATACGACAGATCATTTACGAAACTCATTAAACGAATTAATTTCAATTTATAATTTAGAGAATAATAAGCTTGCTAAATTTCTTGGCATAAAAGCAGAAACAATCTCAAAGCACAGACATGGTAAAAGTCCTATAAGTTTTGAAATGGCTGAAAAATATTCTGCAATGCTTTTTGATGAATATAACATAGCATCAGATCCACTCGGCTTAATGACAAGTAAATGCAAGCATGCAGATCTATATGAAAATTCTCTTGCGCCTGGTCAAATGGAAATTATTGGAAGTTTTAACAGACCAGAAAGAGAAATAACTCTTTTTAATACCACTAAAAGAAAGATGTTTTTGACATGTGAATATTTAACACATTGGATGACTGTTGCATCACCAGAGGTTAAGACTTCTGCTATTATGTTTTCTGGCTGGGATAATAGAAATAATTTTGAAGACGAAAGTGATTTTCACATGCAAGATTTTCATTATTGGTTAGTTATTCATAGACCTATGATTAAAAATATTATTCACCGAGATTCTTTAAACAGTTTATCTTTGTGTAAAATTAAAGGTGTAGATGAAATTTATGCTGGCATCTTGTATGAAAAACCAAGACGAACAAGAAAAGCCCCAAGGCTATTTCAGTTATTGGATGAAGAATATTTACATGAAGATTATAAGTTTTTACCTTTAGACAAAAATCTGGATGGCGTAGAATTAGACTGGGCTACTCCAGTAATAACTTCTATAGTAAATCCAACCGCACAAGGTATGACAGTGACATTTGAAAAGTCTGACGATTAAGCTTTAATGTAAAATTTTGATTTTAAGGGACAGAAATGTCCCTTTTTTTTTGATTTTTTTTCTGTCTTTTAGTGTTATCCACAGCCTTATAAACATCTGTAATGACTTGTGAAGACATTTGTATGATTTTATAGAAATTTGTTGTTGACTTGTTAGGTCTTGTAAATGAATATTTTTATCATGCAAGAAAAGTCAAACATAAAAAACAGAGATTCATTTGGTACCTTCCCAGACTGGGCTAAGATCCATCAATTCAAATGGCATAGTAATCCAGCCAGTAAACATTTTAGTAAAACAGTTTTTGATAAGTCTTTTATAAGACCTCAAACTGATAAAGCCTGGAAGCTATTAAATGAATCAAAAATAGATGAACAAAAAATACGAAAGCAAGCATTTAATATTATAGATAAATATTCGTATGACTCAGCTCCTATGTGTCTCGGTAGAACAGTTCAAACAATCTGTGATGCTCGTCTTCTTCCCCTAGACGAATTACAAAGGATCTACCAAACAAAAGATAGAAAGGAGATTGAGGACACAGCTCGCCATGAGATGGATGTATACCAACCCTATGCATATGCCACAAATGACGAGCTTAAAGCAAAGGCATGCTTTGAAGCTTTAGATGATACTGTGCATCACGCTATGCAAGGTTTAGAGCATGCCTTTCAATTGTTGGGCTTAAACCAATGGGAGGGAGAAACAGATGTATTTATGGAGCTTCATGGGATTGAGCTTCCGTATTACTTCAAGCCTGACTTTTGTAACCTGATTGAGCTAAAGATCCGATCACCTCGTCTGAATCCTCCTCGGAAGGATGGTTCACGCACCTGGAGTAAAGGTAGCATTCCGAAAACACCTTATGCTGGATGGCTTAATCAGGTTAGCGCATACAATTCATATTTTAACAGACAGCCAGTTATCGTTTGCGCCAACAATGTAGAAAACAAAGTTTATCATCCAGAGAATGGTGATTGGATGTTGGAGCAAGATCACTTGAACAACACAATGCAGAACATTGTTCAAGATCTAAAAAGACACGAACATATTTTAAGAAAAAGTGACAACCTGGAAGAGTTAGTCCAGATGGTTATTCCTGACTGGGATCACATCTCATGGAGCAGTATGAATCCAGAGGTTCTTGATGAAGCTAAATTATTATTTGGAGTTATATAAATGAATGCAGATCTAAATTTACCAATAGTTAAAATAGAAAATGAAAAGGCTCCTGAGATGATCAGTACAATTGATAAGATAGATCCTGATCTAGCTTCATCTCTTGTGAAGTTTCAAAGTAAGATGAGGTTAATTGAAAAAGACGGCAAGTCTCATAACAATACATACACTACTTATGACAAGCTTATAGAAGCCTTTAGAGAGCATGGACCAGAATGTGGTCTTACACCATACATAATGATAAGAGGTAACTTTATACAGGCTCATATGATCCATGAGAATGGACATCTTAGTCCAGCATCTATTGTTGAGATGCCAGAAGAACATAGTCTTCGTGCTGGCAACAATTTGCAAGGCTTGGGATCTGATATTACCTATCTTAAAAGATACATTTTATCAGCTATGTTAAATCTTGCATCTGGTGATGATATGGATGGCAATCCAATAAAAAAAGAAACTCTAATAAAAAAAGAAACTCCAATAAAAAAACAAGATCCAAAATCAATGGAAGCTAATTTGATTGATGGCATTGTAAAAACAACAAGACTGCCAGCCCTTATGTCCTGGAAGATGGACAATGCAGATGCATTAAAATTTTTTGAAGAAACGAATGTTGAAGGGCATGTTCGTATTTTTGAACATTACAAGAAAAAAGAAACTGAATTAAAGGAGAAAAAGTAAATGGGAAGACCGCATATGGGTAACTCAAGGGTTACAGTACACCAAGATATAAAACAAAACTGGGCTAACGGAGAAGCTACAGGCTTTAAAGATATTAAAGCTTCCGCTTGGATTAATTGTGGCAAGGAAGGTCCCAGCCAAGACGATCAAGAAGTTATAGATATGTTTACCAAATGGTTAAAGACAAACAGCTACACAGTTGGAGTTCAGATCCAAGAAAAAGCTGGTGACAATTTTATAAAATTATTAAGCGTAAATTTATTTGGTAATACGGAGGAGTAAATGAAAGATGCAGAGGAAAACAGCATCTTGGTCAACACTAAGCAAGCTTCGAAAATTTTATGGGGAGACATTTCTCCATCAGCCCAAAGAAGGACAACAAGACTTGCGAACAAAGGAGTCATCAAACATGTCAGAGAAGGAAAGCTCTACTGGTTCAATCGAATTGCCCTTAAACGAGTTGCTGGTGATACCGACAGAGAACAAGATAACAGTAGTAGTGCAAGGCAAGGTTTATACATGCAAGGCAAGCAAGCAAGTCTTGATCCGAAAAGCACAAGAGTTTTTAACAAGAGGGATTCTTAGTAAAGAAAATCCAAATGGCTAAAAAGTTAATACCAGGAAAAGAAAAATCTAAGGGCAAGAAGTACAGCCATAGACCAAAGAGATTTGAGGACCAATGGTACTGCAAAGAAACAAGAACATGGCTCAGAGGTACAGATCCAGATGTCAGTTGATAAGGGGATGATTTTATATAATGCCTGTAGGGATCTTAATCACATCTGTAATGATGTATTTCCATACGCACATGAAGATCATACTGTTAACGATAAGATCTTAAAAGAGCTGTATCAGGATCTACAGGACATCCAACAAAAATATTTAAGCGAAGTTAGAAGACAAAGAGTCGAACATGGATGAGTTTGATCTTTATTTAAGAATTATGATGGTGGCAATACTTGCATATGCTGGTTTTGTTAAATTATTGTTCAGTTTAGTACAGTAATATTGTCAGCATTGCTGTAAGCCATTTTAAGCCCCATACAGAATCATTTGTAGTTTTAGATCAGATCGTATTAAGGACCTATTAGTTTATCTTCTTAGGGCTTATATGAAGTTTTTTTTCAGCCAAATACATGTTTGTAATGTCACTTACAAACTCGCTGATGCCGAAAGCTAAATTATGATCTAAAAGGTACTGCAAGGCATCTATATATTCCTGTTCCTCTTCACATTGTATTAATCCGTGGATCTTCATAATAACTTTGTAAAGATTTTCTTCTGTCATTAATTTGTCTCTATAAATTTTCTTTCTGGCTTATAGCCATGATCAGAATCTTCATTTAAAATTGTTACTTCAATATTATTAGCGAGCATTCCCTGGATCAAACTTTCGGCTAACAGATCATCGACATTATATCCCATGTTAGTCCTTCCAGAAACATTCCTTCTCCAGTAGTCTCTCGCCCATTGATTGTTAGGATGGAATGTATATATTAA
>Ga0208669_1000092_pt1 | contig 37873 bp, 51 predicted proteins | sample 21_taG_FD_184095 | JGI IMG/M metagenome (GOLD analysis project Ga0208669, IMG submission 184095) | Marine viral communities from the Subarctic Pacific Ocean - 21_ETSP_OMZ_AT15319 metaG (SPAdes) (version 2) | ecosystem: Environmental > Aquatic > Marine > Oceanic | place: Pacific Ocean | collected...
TGATCCGAACAAAACACCTGCATCAGCTACTGAGGTAGCAGAACGTATGGCTGATTTATCTAGGAAGATTGGTTCTGCATTTGGCAGACTACAAGCAGAGATGGTTCAGCCTGTTCTTCAACGTGTGGTTTATCTTTTATCAAAGCAAGGTAGGATAGAAATACCTACTGTTAATGGTAGAGAAGTAAAGATAAAAAGTGTTTCCCCACTGGCACAGGCACAATCTAATCAAGACATTGTTTCCCTAGATAGGTTTCTCGAAATGGTTGCAGGCCGTTTCGGTCCAGAGGTAGTTAATCTCCTTGTCTCCTCAGAGGAAACTGCTATCTATCTAGCCAAGAAATTTGGTGTGCCAGACCATTTGATTCGTGATGTAGGTGAGCGTCAGCAGATGGTACAGATGGCACAACAGATGCAACAACAAACAGGAATAGACCCGAATGCAAACCCAAACATCCAAGCACTTGGGGGTTGATGGATACCCTCGTTCAAAAGAACAAGACGAAAAGATTTCCCAAGATTTAGCCAGTACCTTTAACTCCCCCAGTGGTCTGGCTACTTTACAATATCTGAAGTCCATAACCATAGAAGCAATAACTGGAGCAAACATATCTGCTGAAGAGTTAAGGCATCTTGAGGGACAAAGATACTTAGTGGCATTAATTGCCAAACGTGTTCAACATGCAGAGAGGATAAATCATGGAAGAAACATTACTACAAACACAAAGTGAAGCACCTGCTGAAGCAACAGCAGAAACAACAGAGGCTGTAACTACTGAAGCTGCACCTGCTAGACCTGAATGGTTGCCTGAAAAGTTTAGTGACCCTGCTGATATGGCAAAAGCATATGGCGAACTAGAGGGCAAGCTAGGTAAAGGTGAAGAAGAATTACGTACTAAGCTTATGAAAGAAATGGAAACAGAAGCTTTTGCAGAACGACCTGCGTCAGTAGGTGAGTATGTATTACCAGAATCTATAGATGAAGCTGAGGCTGTAGACAATGAGTTACTTAACTGGTGGTCTAACTATTCATGGGAGAATGGATTAAGCCAAGATGAATTTGCAGAGGGTATTGAAAAGTACGCTAATGCAGTAGGTGGTCAACAGGTTGATCTTGAATCTGTATCGAAAGAACTAGGAGATAACGCAACAGCTAGAGTTGAAGCTGTTCAGTTATGGATGAACAAGTTCTTTCCTGATCCTGCTATGCAAGAAGCAGTAGCAACATTAGGTTCAAGTGCTGCAGGTATTAAAGCATTAGAGCATGTAATCGAGCAAACAAAAGGAAGCACTGTATCTCCTACTGGTGTGCCTGCAGGTCAAGTAAGTCAAGCTGATGTTGAAGCTAAGATGAAAGACCCAAGATACTGGCAACAGGGTAGACGTGATGAAGCATTTGTTAGGGAGGTAAACAGTGACTGGCAGAGACTTCACGGGGGTAGGTAAGTATGGCGATGCCTTTATTGTAAAGTCAAGACCGAGTCATGCCGAAAGACTACAAAGTAATTTAAGATCGACAGATGTAAGAGAGTGTGTGGTTGCAGGTGTGAATCCTTGGCGTGCATTAATGCAACCATTTCAAGAGGATACGGCTGAAACTTATACTGCTTTGTTAAACGACGAACCTGTTATGATGTTTGGTGTAGTTAAACAACATGATCTTGTTGGTAGAATATGGATGCTTTGTAGTTATGAAGTAGAGAAGTATCCAAAAACATTCATGAAATTTTCTCCATCTATAGTTGAGTACTTTCAAAGTCAGTATTATTTATTAGAAAATGTTTGTCCTGTAGATCATTACAAAACTCTTTCATGGCTTGGCTACCTTGGGTTTGACATACTTCCTGATATAATAATGCAAAATGGTTTTCAAGTAGTTAGATTTGTGCGTTGTCAGAATAATTATTATATGCCATCCATTGAGGATACACGGCCTGTAATAAGCTGATGGCCCTAACGGATAACCAGTTGAAGCAAAGAGCAGATAACCGAGAGCAACCTTAACAACAATCTGCTATATGCAGGGAAAGGACTATATAATGGCTAATACAATAGACACAGCCTTTATTAAGCAGTTCGAGTCCGAGGTACATTTAGCTTATCAAAGAATGGGTTCTAAGTTAATGAACACTGTTCGTAACGTAAGCAATGTTGCAGGAAGCGTTGTACGCTTTCAAAAAATCGGTACTGGAACAGCTTCAACTAAATCAAGAAATGGTATGGTAACTCCAATGGAACTAACACATACTACAGTAGAAGCAACGTTAGCAGACTACTATGCTGCAGAATACATTGACAAGTTAGACGAACTCAAGACAAACATTGATGAGCGTCAAGCTATTGCAACTTCTGCTGCTGCTGCATTAGGTCGTAAGACAGACGAGATTCTTGTCACTGCGATGGATGCAGGTGCTAACTCAACTCAATTACATAATACAAGTAGTGCTGTTGAAAAAGCAGACTTGTTATCTGCATTTGAAACATTTGGTACAGCAAACATTCCGGAAGATGGACAGCGTTATATTGCTATGCATCCTAAAGGTTTTGCTGATCTTTTCTTAATTGAAGAGTTTGCATCATCAGATTACGTAGGTGATCAGAACTTACCATACGCAGGTGGAATGACTATGAAGAACTTTCTAGGTTTTAACATCATGTCTACTTCTGCTATTACAGCAGGAAAAAACTTAGCGTATCATACAAGTGCTGTAGGCTTAGGCATTGGTGCTAATGTAACTACTGAGTTAAATTATGTACCAGAGAAAGTTTCTCACCTTGCAACTTCAATGATGTCCATGGGTGCCAGTGTCATAGATGACAATGGTATTTATGAACTTCTTGACAACAATTAATAGGAGGGTCGAATGGCTTATAGTGCAAGTGGTCTTCACAAAATTGGTGGTGCTAGTGGAGTATGTTTATGGATTTATCAAACAGCAGATGCAATCGCTGCAGTAAATTCATCAGGATACTTTACTGGGGAATCAGTTAATATGTTGAACGTAAGAGATTTAATTATTGTTCAAGATACTAATACACCAACAACAAACTTTGTTACTGTCTTATCAAACAATGGCACAACAGTTGACGTTTCTGACGGAACTGCAGTGGCAGAAACAGACGGCGACTAAAATAAATGGCATCAACGGCATCTGATTCAGCGTTAGACATTGCATCGAGAGCCTTAGTGCTCATCGGTGCAGAGCCAATTACTTCTTTTGAAAGCAGTTCAACTGAAGCATTGGTTGCGTCTAACATGTATGAAGATGTCGTTAGGTCATCTTTGTGTGTAGCAAGATGGAGGTTTGCAACAGAGCAAGCTACATTAAATCAGTTATCTGATACACCTACTGGTAGATTTGCTATAGCACATCAACTTCCAAGCAATCTTCTTATGCTTCATGCAATTACAATTAATGATAATAAAATTATATACACAGTTTATGGCGACAAAATCTTTTCAGACTCTACAACAAACGATACGTTAATAGCTGACTATACTTATAGAGCACCTGAGACAGACTTCCCATCTTACTTTTCATTAGCAGTTCAGTATTCATTGGCATCTGTATTTGCAACATCAATAGCTAGAGATGATAAGCTTATGGAGATGATGGAAGTAAAGGCAGAAAGGTTAATGGCTAAAGCAAGAAACCTTGACAGTCAGCAACAAACATCAAGAGGATTGACAACCACGAGGTTCAGAACAAATAGGTTGAGTTAATGGCAAGGATAAGAGTACCTCAAAATAGTTTTCAGTTTGGTGAGATAAGTCCGTCATTAACCTCAAGAACCGATACAGCTGTCTACAAGAATGCAGCAGAGAAAGTTCGCAACTTCTTTATACGTGGTGAGGGTGGAGTTTCCAAAAGACCGGGAACTAAACGATGGCATAACTTTGCATCTGCTCCTGCTTATTCGTCTAATCTAAGACAGACAGTAAGAATAGAACCATTTATATTTTCAGACGATGAGCAATATATAATTGCTTTTAGTAATACACGTATAGAAATATTTCAAATCAATCCGACTAATGGAAACATCAGTTCTATACAAGCTATTACAGGACAGGCTTGGTTAGTTAACACAACATCTGCACCCTATCTTGAGGAGTATACCTTTGCTCAACAGGGTGACATTATGTTTATTGCTCATCAGACTGTTGCACCAAGAAAGCTTATACGTACAGGATTAACTACATTTATTGTAGAAACATATGCTTTTGAAGAGTCAGTAAATAGTGAGCATGTGTTTCAACCATATTATTCATTTCAAGACTTAGGTGTTACGTTATCATCTAGTGCAACTAGTGGTACGGGTGTAACCCTTACATCATCAGCAAATTACTTTACATCAGATCATGTTGGAGTTTACTTAAAGATAGGTGAAGCTGAAGTTAAGATTACTGGATTTACAAATGCCACAACAGTTACAGCAACTATTTATGGAACACTTAGACAGCAGTTAGGTAACGACGCATTTAAAGTTTCTGAGGGTAGTGCGACTGTCCAAGTGACTCATGCACTTCATGGTTTAGCAGTTGGTGCATCTATTGTTATAGACAGAGCAGGAACAATAGGTGGATTATCTATCAATAAACTTAATGGTACTAGAAGTATTACTGCTGTTATTGATGAGAATACTTATGAGTTTACAGCAGGATCAAGTTCTACATCTAATGCTTCGGCTGATGGTGGTGGTGCTCCAAGGGTAGCGACAGGTGCAGCGACTACAGAATGGCAAGAGCAAAGCTACTCCGCAGTACGTGGGTTTCCTGCAGCAGTTACCTTTCATCAAAACAGATTATGGTTTGGTGGTACACTAGCACAGCCTGATGGTATATGGGGTTCTAAGTCTGGGCAGTATTATAACTTTGATGTTGGTGATGGTGAGGATAACGATGCACTTGATCTTACTGCAAACGTTGGTGAGATATTCACTATTAGACATTTAGTATCTAATAGAGACTTACAGGTTTTTACCACAGGTGCAGAGTTATTTGTTCAAGCACCAACAGACAAACCAGTTACTGCAGCTAATGCACAGATACGCAGACAGACTCCGTATGGTAGTTCATTTGTAAAGCCTACAGTATTTGATGGTGCTACTTTGTTTATACAGAAAACTGGTAGTGCATTAAGAGAGTTTCTATTTGCTGATTCAGAAGCATCGTATACATCTGTGGCTGTATCAGGACTTGCACCTCATTTGATAGTTGATCCAGTACAGCAAACATCAATCAAAGGTGCGTTGAATAGAAGTGAGTCATATGCATTCTTATTGAATAGTGATGGTACAATAGCTGTATTTTATTCTATACGTGGAGAACAAAAACAAGGTTGGTCCTTATGGGATACAACAGGTAAGTGGCATTCAATATGTTCAATACATGAAAGATTGTTTGTTCTTTGTTCAAGAGATGATGGCTCAGGCACAACCAAACTGTTCTTAGAAGAGTTTCAAGTTGCTATGCCTATGGATTTCTGTGATGAATTTAGTGCATCAAATAGCGTGTTTGGTAGTTTAACCACACACTTTTCTAATGGTGCAGTTGTTAAGGCAATTAGTGGTAATGATTATCTTGGAGAGTTTACAATCTCTGGAGCACAGATAGATGCATCATTAGCTAAATCAGGTGTGTCCACTGGCTTTATAGGTTACGCATTCGTTCCTCTCATCACGACCTTGCCAGTGGATGCAGGTATTATTGGTGGCCCTCTTACTGGAGAGCCAAGAAGAATTAGTCGTGTTGTATTAGATTTACATTCTACCTTAGCCGTATCAGTTAATGACAAAGACTTAGTCTTTAGGAATGTTACTGATGATATGTCAGTAGATAGAGTTGCAATTACAGGTAAGGAAGAGTTTAGGGTACTTGGATACAGTCGTGACCCACGAGTCAATGTATCACAGAGTTATCCTTTTAGTTTAGACTTAAATGGTATGGTAGTGGAGGTAGCGTTCGGATGAGTTATTGGATGGTTGCAGGTGCAGTTCTAAGTGCCTATGGTTCAATGCAAGCAGGTAAAGCTAAAGCAGCAGAAGCTAGAGCACAAGCAGCACAAATAGAAGAACAAAAAAAAGATGCTGTAGTACAAACAATGCAAGAGCATAACATTAGGCTTGCTAACTTTCAAACAATGCAAGGCATCAATGATTCATTGGGTGGCATTATGGGCAGAGATATAGGCTCTGATCGTTCATTAAAAGCTATTAGAGAAAGAGCAAAAAGAGAGTTTGATATTGAAGAGGGTAGACAAAGATTGCAATTTTTAAGTGGGCAAAGCAAACGATCAATGGGAATACAAACTGCAAATCTTAGAGCCAGTAATGCAAGAAGTGCAGCAAGAATACAAGCTGTAGGAAGCTTGTTAAACGCAGGAAATCAGTATTCTAAAATAAGTTCGGGAACCTCTGGTGGAGGTTTACCCCCAGTTGTGAGTGTATAATGGCAGAATTTTTAAAAACAAAAACATCAACATTTGTAAATAGACCTGTAGGAATAGTAAGTACAAATACTGGAGCAACAGAAGTTGGTAATGCAATAGCAAAACTTGGTTCTGAAATACAAGATAGAGCATTTCGTGATGCAGTTGTTGAACAAGAAAAACTTGGTCAAGATACAGTCATGAATTTATCTGTGCTTGATGAAGATAACAAACTTGTTATGAGACAGTTGCCAACTAATTTAAGTCAAGTTGCACGTAATACAGCAGAGCCATTATTAAGAAAAAAAATGTCTAATGCTATACAAGTAGATACTCAAACTGGTCTAGCTGAAATAAGAAAGACAGCTAAAAATGAACAAGAGTTTAAAGAAAAAGCATTAGTTTACCTTGATCAAGTTACAGAAAGAATGAAAGAGACAGGCGGTGCAAATTATGTTGAAGACTTTAAAAATACTTTTTCTAAAGTATATGCTCAACATGGTAACGATCTAAAAATAAAAGATGGTATAAAAGAAAATGAATATCATTTAACTAATCAAATCAAAACTATTGAATCAAGAATTGCAAATATTGTAACAGAATTTGAAACAGGCGATCCAGAAGCAGAAAACAATATTGCATCTTTAATGGTTGATATACGAAATTTACCTAATGAATATATGAACGTTAAACAAAGTGGCGTTAATAATCTTTTAGAAACCACAATGGTTGCTATGCAATTCGGTATATTAAAAAAGGGTATAGCAGGAGCGACATCAAATGATCTTGTAAAAATACAAAGTGCTATATTAAGTAATGGAGTAAATTTAGCACAAGTTCCAGAAAAGTACAAAGAAGCAACTAAGCTTGCTATTGAGTCAACAGAAACAAGTTTATTGCCAAAACTTAATGACGAACTAAAGGTTTTAAAAAGCACTGCTGATCAATTAGAGCAAGACGCAAGCCTTGAAAAAAACAGAAACGCACCCGTTAACAGATACAAATCAACAAAAAAACAACAATCATTTAATGATAACATTACTACTGAATTACAAAATGCAAAAACGTTTGAGCAATATTCTGAGATAATGAAAAAAGTTAAAGCTAGAGAAAAAGAAAATCTTAAGGATATAGGTTTGATTGGTGAGCAAACTATACTTAATAACGAAAAATCTATGTATCAAGCTATTACAGATGGTATTAAAAACAATATTCTATCAATTATACCTGATATAAAAGCAAAAGATATAAATGCAATAAGGCAAGCAATAATATCAAATGGAACTAGAATGTCTGGCTTACGTCAAGAATTAATAGAGCCAGTCAAAGAAATATTAAAAGGAACACCTGATTCATTAAACAATAAACTAGCACAAGGTTTTTCACAATTACATGCCTTGGTTAAAGATAGTGAAGTTCAGCAAAAAAAAGAAGAAGAAGAGATCAATCTTAAGAATGACATTCAAGATGGTATTGCAATAACATCAAAGAAAACTAACACTCAAGCAGAAAAGATTATTTTAAATGGTAAAGATGAATCATATTTTTATACACAACAATCATTAAACGATCCAGAAATACAAAAGTTTGTAGCTACAAAAGGTTACTTGCCGCCTACGATTGTAAATCAAATGCAACAATTAGCAGATGGAAATTTAGAGGGAGAAGCACGAGCAGTTGCGATTAACAGGTTTGCTAGATTCTCTAGGTATTTAAATCCTAAAACTAATAATATACAAAATAAACTTACTGTTAAAGGTGGAATAAGTTCGGAAACCAATTCATTATTAATGGCTGCTTTAGATGTTGCTGAAATAAAAGGTATAGATAATTTTAATGACATATTAGATAATATAAAAATGCGTAAAGAGGATAAACCTAAGTTTGATAATTTAGTAAAAATGGTTTTGCATGATGGCAAATCAGGCGACGTTGAAAAGTATTTAAGAAATAAAGAACAAAAATTAGAATATAATGTTATTAATGAAATGAAGCCTTACGTAGAATATTTGATTTCTTCTGGAATTAATGATAAAGACAAAATAGATCAGTTAGTAACTAACTTTATTGATTCAAAATTTTTACCTACAGATGGATTAATAGTAGATCAATTTGGCCCAGTTAATAAATCTATGTATGCTATAGAAGCCATCTTACCTAATGATACTTTAGCAACACAATTTATAGATAAAATAGAAGAAGATTTACCTGATGGGTATACTTTAAATACAGGAATAATTAGTTCTTCTGATAGTTTTTTTGATAAATTAACAGCACGTAGAGGCACTAGATTTGGTTTAGGTAATGAAATACCAAGATTATTTTTTGAATCTCCTGCAACTTATGCTGCTGCAAAAGCATTAGGTACTGCAACAGAAATTGCAAAAGGAGGAGAACAAAAAAAAGTGTTGTTAGCACCACATCCTATATCACCTACAAATATAGATCAGGGATATGGTGGTGAAGTTATATATTATGCAATGACAGTTTCCCCAACAAACGAAGTAATTCCGTTGATTGGTACAAATAAAGATGGTGAACCAACTATGTATGCATGGTCAACAAGCCAAGTTACAAAAGATATTATTAAGAAAGAAAGAGACGCACAATTACAATTAATGGAAGATAGATTAAAAGATGATATTGGCTCTGAGGAACTTGCACAAGAAGCAATAAATAAAAAGATAGTAGAGGAAAAACTTACAGCAGAAAAATTTGGTAAGGTTATTCCCCCAATAGGTGCTTTTTAAATGACAATAAATCCATATGATTTTCATTATGTGTCTGGTGTAGAAAATAAACTTGCACCAACACCTACATTTGGTGAAACATTAAGTGCATCTTTAGCATATCAATATGACCCTTTATTTGAATCAATGGGTAACTATTTTAAATATCGTGATGCTTTTGATGCTACATATAATCCATTGCAAGATATGGAAGGCTATGAAGAATATGCACCTGATTTAGTAGGTGCAAACAATAGCGAACATATGTTTGAAATGAAACGTGCAATCGATGAAAGCAAGCAAAGACGTGAGGTGCTTTATAACAGTAGTATGCTTTCCCAAATTGGTGCAGGTATATTTGATCCTATTAACTTGTTTGCTTTGCCTTTTGGTGGCTTTGGTGCAGGTATAGCAAAGTCTGCTTTTCGTGTTGGTGCAGGAACTGCTGCATTGCAAGGAGGTCTTGAAGCTGCACGTTATCCATTTGATGCTGTAGGAAACGTTGAAGAAAGCATGTTTAATGTAGGAACAGCGTTTGCAGGTGGTATGATTTTAGGTGGTTTAGTGTCAGTACCACTTACAAAAAGAGCTAAAGTTCAAGTTAGGATGCAAGAAGATATACGTGAACTAAACAGACAGCTTGGTATAGTGGAAGAAACTCCAAGAGGCAGTGAGTTTGTATATCACGGAACAAATCTCAAAGATAAAAGTTTAGATTCATTTATTGATGGAGATGGTAACCTTACTTTAAAAGGCAGTGCAGATGACTTTGTTGGTGAAAGGCAGTATGGCGTTTCATTAGGAGAAGATTTAGATTCATCTGTCACGTATACTGCATATAAAGATGGTCAGACAAGAATGCCTGATACAGAAGCAGGTGATGACTCTGTAATTTTCAGAATTAAAAAGACTGTATTAGAGAAGTATAAAGCACAAAACGAAGCTATGGGTGAGGTGTTTGTACCCGGTGAAATGAAAATTGCTAAAGGTGATTATGAAATAATACGTTTTGGTAAAAACGATACAGGTAATCAATCAGCATTTAATTCTAAACTGGAGGCTAAAGAACCCTTTGCAGAAACTAAAATAGAAAAGTTAAATGCTAGAAAAGAAAGCATACCCAAAGATGAATTTGGATTAAATAAAAACAAAGATAAACTGCTAACAAATCGAAACAAAGTTGCCAATGATATTGATACATATAAACAATATTTACAAAGTAGCGTGCCTAATCCTACAAAAGCACAAAAGAAAAAACTTACAGATTTACAAAACAAAGAAAGAAAGATTCAAAAACAAATAGATGGAATCAACAGAACGATTGATGAAAACAATGTAGAGCTTAGAGAAATTGAAAAAGAATTACATATTCGTAATCAAATAGATATTGAAGCAAAGACAGCAGGCATAGACGATCCTTATGGATTTGAAGGTAATATGTTTATGAACTCCTTTTTATATAGAGGTGTTACTACAGCTATGAAAAGAGCTTTGCAATCTGATCAACCTGATAGTGTAAAGCTTGCATTTTTAAAATTAGCTAACGATTCAGGTCTTAGATTAAACCTGAACAAGTATGGAAAAACAGTAGGAAATTCAACACATCAAAACAAAGAAGTTCTTAATGGTGAATGGATAATAATACATGATAAATCACGTAAATTATATAGTGACATATATCATAAATCAGCACCTACATATGACGTTGATGTAAATAAAAAAGGCTATAATGATTGGCTAGAAGAAGTAAGTGAAAAACATATTAAAGGTTTGCCTCTTGATGAAAACGAAAAACAATTAGCAAAGATGTGGACTGAACATTGGACTAAATGGGAAAAAAGATTAAAAGAAACTGGTTTGATTGGTGATGCAGTTTCAATGCAACGTAAAGTTATAAACAATCAAATAAGATTAGAAAAGAAAAGTAAACTTATTAAAGAAATGGAAGATAAGATACCAGAGCAAGCAGCAAAAATTGATGAACTTATAGATTCTCTAAATCAATCTAATCTTACACAAGGGCAAAAAGCACAATCTATACTTGATGATTTAGAAGCCAAAAAGATTGAAGGATTCTTTACTAAAAAGATGGGTGATTTAGAAAAGAAATTAAAAGAACAACAGAAAAAAGGTATATACTTTACACCTAAACAACATGCATTTTTTGCTAAACTAAGCGAACAGAAAATTACAAAAAACTTTTTAAGCAAAGGACAGTTAGAACGTTTAAGAAATTTGCGACGAAGTCGTGACAGGATTGCAAGAGATACAGAAGAGTTAGAGTTTACATTACAGGAAATAAAAGATGTAAAGATACTGCCTCCAAACGAAGAAAGTTTTTTTCCAAGGTTTTTATTAAAACATAAGATAAGAGATAATAGAAATGTATTTGTAGAAAGATTGGTAACTTGGTTTCAAGAAAATCCTAAGATTATAGTTCGTAATAAGTATGGTGAACTTGAGCAAAAGCCTGCATTGTCACCTTTTGAAATTGCTAAAGCCACAGAACCAAAAGCTTTATTAAAACGTGCTAACGAAACTACAGATAGAATACTAGGATTAGACGATACAACAGATGAGTCAATACAGTTCTTTGGTCATGGTGTATCTAAACATTTTAAACATAGAACATTAGATATACCTAATAAGTTAATTACAGAATTTATAGAAACAAATCCATTAAGAGTTATGCGTGCATACAACCAAAGAGTAGCAGGTCAGTATGAGTTTCAAAGGTCTTTTGGTAAAAGCCTAGATGATGTATTAGATGATATGGATGATGCATTATTTGCAGCAGGTAAATCAATGGATGAAATAAATGCAACTCGTAAAGATTTTATGCATTTGCATGATCGTATTGTTGGTCGTGTATTACGTGACGCTAATACATGGGATCAAAAGACAGCACGTATATTACGTGATATGGCACAGCTTAACTATTTAGGTTCAGCAGGTTTTGCTACATTACCAGATTTTGCTAAGATAGTTATGGAGCATGAACTTGGTGATGTAATGCAGGGTTTATTAGCAATACTCAGAGATAATAGAGTTAAGTTAACAACTGCAGAGGGCAGATTATCAGGTGAATTAGCAGACCTTATTAAAGGTGATGTGCATATGAGATTAGTAGAAGACGTTACCAACAATCCATTAGAAGATGGATTAATGTCTAAAGTTCGTAATGCATATTACTTTTTAAATGGTTTAACACCAATGACTCATACTATGAAATTTATTGATTCTGTTGTACGTGGTCATTCATTAATTAAATTATCAAAAGAAATAGCTGAGGGAAAGGCTACTGCACAGGATGTGATGAAACTTGCTCAGTATAATATAGATGAATCAATGGCTAGACGTATTGCTGCAATGCCTTTTGAACAGACAGATGGCGGATTGTATTTACCTAACACCATGAAATGGGGTGATGTTGAAGCTACTGAAGCTTTTAGAGCTTCTATGAATAGTGGTATATTGAATACAGTTCTTATGGGAACTCCTGCAGATAAACCTAATATTGTAGATGGCATTGTGTATATACCAATGCGTGTTGCTAAACGTTTTGGATTATCAGAAGATGCTAAATATCGTGGTTATGCAAGGATTGAAAATGGGTTATTAGGATTACCATTTCAATTTTATTCTTATACTTTTGCTGCAACAAACAAAATTACTGCAGCATTTGCACAAGGACAAGTAAAAAATAGAGCAGCAGCAGTTGTTACAAGTGTTGCTTTAGGTTATTTAGCTATGGATTTAAAGACACCAGATTATGTAACAGATAAAATGGAGTGGCCTGATCTTCTAGCTAGATCAATAGATAACTCAGGTTTATTGGCAATGTACTCTGATTTTTATTATAGAGCATTGCATACATCAGCACAGTTAGGTGGACCTGATATTGGCATGGGAACAATTAATCCTAAATTTGCAGTAAAACCTAGTACGATTGATCCATTAACAGATATTTTAGGAGCAGGCCCTAGTATTGCAACTGATATAACTAAAGGTGTAATAGATGTTGTTCAAGGTAATGTAAGCGAGGGTTCTAAACAAGTGGTTAGAAATTTACCCGGAGCAAGAATGTGGTTTTGGAAAGATGAAATGAATCAATTAACAAATTCGTTCAAATCCTTTGGTAGATACTAAGGCGTTTGTGCGTTGCACACAACATTAACAACAAATAAGGTGCGAATATGACAATAGCTTTGAGTGCAAATACCCCAAGAGTCTCATACACTGTAGCACAGGGTGCAACACAGACAGCATTTACTGTGAACTTTGAGTTCTTTGATGACGCAGATTTAAACTTTTATGTAGATGGTACGCTTAAAACTATAACTACACATTACACAGTATCAGGTGGTAATGGTTCTACTGGCACAATTAATACAACAACAGGCAACTCCGTAGTTGGTGCAACTGGTGGTTCTACTGTTGTAATTACAAGGTCTATTGCATTTGCTAGAACTACAGACTTTCCATCATCAGGTGCATTTGAGGTTGCTACCCTTAATACAGAGTTAGATAGATTTACTGCAATGGTTGCAGACATATCAGATGAAACATCACGATCAATGCAACTTGCTGATCAAGATACTGCAGTAAGTATGACGTTACCTTTGAAAGCTGACAGGGTTGGTACAGTTTTAGGATTTAATGCAACTACTGGTGCAGTAGAAGCAGGGCCAACAATAGCAAACGTAAATTCTTTATCAGCTATAACAGCAAATATTAATACAGTTGCAGGTATCTCTGCAAATGTAACAACAGTCGCAGGAATACAAGCTAATGTTACTACAGTTGCAGGTATATCAGGCAATGTTACTACTCTTGCAGGTATTGCCAGTAATATAACAACAGTTGCAGGTATTGCCAGTGCCGTATCAGGTGCTAGTGCTAACGCTACACTTGCAGAAAACTATGCAGTAAAGATTGATGGTGCAGTTGAGTCCTCAAAGTATTCATCTAAAGCTTGGGCGATTGGTGGTACTGGTGTAACAGACACAGCAGGATCAGGTTCAGCTAAGTCTTGGGCAGTTGAAGCAGATGCAGTAGATGGCACAGAGTTTTCAGCAAAAGTATATGCAGGCTCAGGTTCTACATTAAATGTAGGATCAGCTAAAAACTGGGCGTTAGGTGGTGGTGATAGTTTTGCAACATCAACAACAATAGGCAATACGGGGTTATATTCTGCTAAATATTGGGCAGAGCAAGCTGCTGCATCTAAGACAGAATTTTCAAATGTATATCAAGGAGCATTATCTTCTGATCCATCAGGAGGAAGTGTATCGGCAGGAGATTTATATTTTAATACAAGCACAACAAAACTTAAATATTACACAGGCTCTGCATGGGCAAACATAGAGGCTACAGATACAAGTTCTTTTGCAAGTAATGGATTTGCAGTGGCAATGGCTATAGCTTTATAGGAGTAGAATATGGCACAAAATTTTAAACAAATTAAAATGAGGAACATTGGTACTAGTGCCACAGACATTCCTGATGGAGCAAACTTTCCTAGTGGCTTTCATACTCTGATTGGGTTGAACATGGCTAACACTACAGCCAACGCCATAACAGTTTCTGTATATATAACGAACACAAATAATTATTACATAATTAAAGATATGACAATCCCTAGTGGGTCAGCCTACACACATGATTCAAAGATTGTTTTGTTAAGTGGCGATAGGTTGTATTTTGTAAGTGATACAGCAACATCATTAGACGTTATCGCAAGTTATGTAGAAAACATTAGTACATAGGATTTGATATGCCTTTTATTGGAAACACACCTGACGTAAACTTTACAAGCTTTGCCAAGCAAGATTTAACTGGTGTTACTGGTAGTCCAGCTAAAAGAGGATATACCCTAACTCATGCAGTAGCCAATGCAAATGAGATTGAAGTCTTTGTTAACAACGTAAGACAAGAGCCAACAGAATCCTATACAGTTAATGGTACTGGGTTGACTATGACTGGTGATGTTGAAACGTCAGATGACTTTTACATTATCTACTTAGGCAAAGCCATTCAAACAACAGTTCCCCCTGACGGCTCAGTAAGCACAGCCAAGATAGCTGATAGTGCAGTAAGCACAGCCAAGATAGCAGATGATGCAGTTAACTTAACATCTAAAGTTACTGGTGTATTGCCAGTTGCAAATGGTGGAAAAGGTACTTCTGTAGTAAGCATGTGTTCGTACACTTGGACTTCTGTTGACCCTAATAATGATGGTGCTGATATAATTCCTGCTACAACAATTTATGTAAATATAGGAAATGACTTGGCATCTACTGGTATTTATACTTGCCCAGTAAATGGAGTTTACAGAGCAACAATTTCAGGAATAGGAAGTGCATCTTCTAGTAATACTAATGATAGTTATATAAATTGCTATCTTGATATTAATGGTGCAGGTTATCCATCAGATTCCTCTTATACTACTTATGCCTATTCACCAAATAGTTATATAAGATTTAATGCTGAATTATTAATTACAATGTCAGCAAACCAAACTTTGGCTTGGTGGAATGCTAATACTTATCGAAAACTAAATGCAAGTCATGGTCAAGCAACATTTCAACTAGTACATGCAACATAGGAGCATAGAGAATGGCATTAAGTAAAATTCAAGCTGAGTCAATGAACTTAGCAGATACCTATGCATTTAGTGGAACTGTAAGTGGGAGTGGTATGGATTTATTATCAACTATTACTGCAAGTGCTGATGATGAAATAGATTTTACTGGTTTGTTTACTTCAGCTTATAGAGATTATGAGTTGATTGGTTCAAATATACATACAAGTGGTGATGGTGTATCTGTAGGTCTAAGAGTGTTTGTTGGTGGCAGTATTAAATCAGATAGTCATTATAGATATTCAAGACTTAGAAACTATAGTGGAGATGCAACAGCAAGAGGTTCTGCTGAATTAACTGATACAGAATTTGCCCAGTTTGGTGGGCGTAGTATGGGAAATGCTACTGGAGAACATTCAAATTTTAGAATGATTATTTATAATCCTTTAGGCACAGATAATTTCAAAACAATAGAAAGTATAACAACTCAAGTAGATGCTGGTACAGATTCTTGGAATATGCTCATGTCAGGTCATTATAAAAACGGAGTTACAGCATTAACTGGGATAAGATTTTTTGTAGCTAGTGGCAACATAGCAACTGGAATTTTTAAACTTTATGGAAGAAAATAAATGGCTAGATATAGAAATGTAAATGGTACAAAAGTTCAACTCACAGCAGAAGAAGAAACAGCAAGAGATGCAGAGGAAAAAGCATGGGCAGACGAAGCACCTAACAGACGTATGGCAGAACTAAGAAGTCAAAGAGATGCTCTACTAGTTGAAACAGATTACATGGGTAACTCTGATGTAACAATGTCTGCTAAATGGAAAACATATAGACAAGCCTTAAGAGATATAACAAGTCAAACACCAACAGATGATAAGTTAAGTAACATTACTTTTCCAACGAAACCAAAGGAGTAAGCCATGCCCTACATAGGAACACAGCCACTTACTGGTCAATTCAATAAGCTAACTGCAATAACAGCCTCAGCTACAGACACATATGCCTTAACTAAAGGTTCAGCATCATTCTTCCCTGCTACGGCAGAACAACTAATAGTCTCTGTCAATGGAGTTACTCAAGCACCTAATGATGCCTATAGTGTATCCGGGTCAAACATTATCTTTACAGAAACATTAAGTTCTTCAGACACTATAGATTACATCTTGGCTTTAGGCGAGGTAGGTAATTCAGTAGTACCTACAGATGGTTCTGTTACTGGAGATAAGTTTAGTTCAACTGTCTATAGAGATGGCATTAGGATTAATGGCAGTTCAGCTACTGACAATGTAACAATAGCTAGTGGTGAACGAGCAATGGTTGCAGGGGATTACACAATTCCCACAAACAAAACATTAACAGTAAATGGAGTATTAACCATTGTCTAAATTATTTGTTGACGAGATTCAACCCAAAACCACTGGTGGTATAATTAATGCCAAAGGTCATGTTATACAAGTAGTACAAAATAGTGGTGGTGGATCAGCATCAATATCAGGAGGTTCAAGTTGGCAAAGTTCCCATACTGATACACAAGTATCAATCACACCACAATCAACATCTAGCAAAATATTTGTAACATATAATATTTGGGGATTTATATCAGGATCAGGTAAACACTTGTCTTGGGATTTAGCAAGATCAATCGGAGGTTCTGAAACAAGATTTGGTAGTTCATATACTTATGGTATGGGTTCAATATATACTGTTGGTGCTGAAGATCAGTTAATGTGTCATGTTGAATATCTTGATTCACCAAATACAACTAGCACTATTACTTATATTCCTAAATTTCAAAATACAAATAGTGGTACTGTTAATATAGGAAATAATGCAAGATTAAGCACTATTACAGCAATGGAAATAGGAGGATAGCATGAGTAGTAAACTAGGTGTGCAAAACATAGCACACACCAACGGCACAAATGCTATGACTATTGCTAGTGATGGTGCAACTGCATTTACCTCTGACCCTTTTAATAGTGTAGTTGAAACCTTTTATTTTCATACTGGTGCTAAATCAGAAAGTAATGGAGCTGTTTTAGACCAAACATGGTATAGACAAACTGACAATGGAACTGCAAATAAAAATGGTGGCATGAGTGCAAGTGCTGGTATTTGGACATTCCCCTCAACTGGTATTTGGCAAGTAACACTATTATACCAATTTTATGTTAGTGCTGCTTCTACTAATAAAGGAGTCACTTTACGTCATACACCTGATAATGGAAGCAATCACAATAACGTTATTTCAATGTATAGTAATGTGTATGCATCTAGTGCTCATGGTAACATTACACTTCCGTGGACATTTAACATTACTAATACAAGTAATCAAAAAATCAGTTACACAGTTGCAGGAGATAATACTACGATTGCAGGTGGTAGTGGTGTTCATAGTACAAAAATTCAATTCATTAAACTATGTCCGTCAGTATAGGAGAACACTATGACATCAATACTTAAAGTAGACACCCTCCAAGATGCTAGTGGTTCTGGCAGTCCTTATATTAAAAATGCTGTGTTGCAAATGCCTTTTACACAATATACTGGCACAACTTCTGTAAGTGTTACTGCTAATACAAACACAACTATAGATGTTTTGTCAGTAAACATTACACCTAAAAGCACATCATCTATAATTAAATTAGATACCCACATATTTCATGAGTGGGTTCAGGGTAACGCTACTTTCAACTCTGTTTGGTTTTTTTATAGAGGCTCTACAAAGTTAGCCATAGCACAAGCAGGTAACAGATTGTGTGGTATTTCTATGTCAACACTTTGTGTAGGTGCTACAGATGCAAATAGCACTCCTGAAATAGCTTGTTATAGTTATTTTGACTCTCCTAATACCACTAGTCAAGTTACTTACAAAGTTGGAGTTATTAGTTATTATAGTACTAGTGTTTTTATTAACAGAACTAGTGGTGATGCTGCTAATAATACTGAACACGAAAGAGGCATCAGCTTCATATCAGCCACAGAGATAGGAGGATAACATGCCACTCACCAAACTAAACTCAGCAAGTGTCATTGAACGTCTTCCAGTTGGGAGTGTGTTGCAGACAATTAATGCTACTTTTGATACTAAAACAGATTTTACTAATAATGGTAGCTTCAGTAATTCTCACATAACAGCAAATATAACTCCATCTTCTACAAGTAATAAGGTGCTTGTTACAATTAATACTGTAGTAAGTGTAGATTCTACCACTTCTACGTTTAGGTATTTAACAGTAGGAAAAGACGGCACAGAGGCTTCTCATCTAAAAATGGTACGTTCTAGTTATCAAGACTCAGGAGGTAGTGATGTTCAAGATTTAACAATACAACATTTAGATTCTCCTTCTTCTACTTCAAGCGTAACATACTCTTTAATGGCAGATGCAAGAAATGTGGGAATGGCAGTTGGTGGTAGAATGTCAACTACAAATGCAAATCAAATTTCAAGTATAACACTTCAGGAGATTAAAGGGTAATGGTTAAAGCATCTGAAGTAAAAGCACAGATAGATACTCACGAGGCAGTATGTGCTGAGAGGTGGAAAGAGACTATCATTCGCATCAAGAGAATAGAAACCATTATGATTGGTACGGCAGGCACAATGATACTAATGATGGCAGGCTTATTACTGAGGTGACACTATGCTTGAAATGCTAATGGTTGCGAATAGTGCCTTTGCTGTCATCAAACAAACAATAGAAAATGGTCGTGATATAAGTTCAGCAGGTTCAGCAATCGCTAAATTTGTAGGTGCAGAAGACCAACTCCAACAAGATTTACATAAAAGAAAGAGTAGTATCTGGACTAACTTTCTTGGCAAGACAGACAATGACCTTGAAGAGTTTATGGCATTAGAACAGATACGAGTTAAGAAAGATCAACTCCGGGAGTTCATGCAACTTTATGGCAGAGCCAATCTTTATAACGACTACATACAATATTGTGCTGATGCAAGAAAGCAACGTAAAGAAGCACGCATCAAAGCACAGAAACGTAAGCAACATATACAAGATATGATTCTCAAAATTATATTAGGGATTCTAATAGCAACTGTATTGACTGGTGTTGTTGGCGTTCTGATTATAATAGCAAAAAAGAAAGGTATAATATAATGATCACAGCTTTAATTCCTGCAGTAACTAGCATACTAGATAAGTTTGTCCCGGATGCAGACACAAAACAAAAGTTAAGCCATGAGATTTCTACTATGGCAGAGAAGCACGCACAAGAAATTGCATTGGCACAGATCAAAGTGAATGAGGCTGAGGCTAAAGGTAATTGGTTTCAATCATCATGGCGACCTGCTACTGCGTGGGTATGCGTACTTGGGTTCCTTGTTAACTTTTTAGTATCGCCATTGTGTGCAGGATTTGGTATTGATATACCACAAGCAGACACGGCAACCATGTTACCTGTACTTATGGGTATGCTTGGATTGGGTGGTATGCGTACACTCGAACGATTAAAAGGTAAGGATAGAAAATAATGGTTATGTTATCAAAGAACTTTTCATTAAATGAAATGCTTAAGAGTCAGACTGCAGAACGTTTAGGTATAGATAATAGTCCTGATGCAGATGCTATATATAACTTGGGTAGATTGGCAGAGAATGTACTACAACCATTGCGTAATGAGTATGGTGCGTTCATGGTATCAAGTGGATTTCGTTCCGTTGAATTATGCGAAGCTATCGGTAGCTCTAGTAATAGCCAACATGCTAAAGGTGAAGCAGCCGACTTTGAGATATGTGGTATATCCAACTTTGATTTAGCTGAATGGATTAGCGATAACCTTGAGTATGATCAACTGATACTTGAGTGCTATAAAGGAGGCAATACTGGGTGGGTGCATTGCTCCTATGTACCAAACGGCAGGAAGGAGAACCTTACCTATGACCGTACCAAAGGTTATCGCAAAGGATTACTGGAGGAGTAATCCTATTTGTTTAAGTGATCAGTAAAATTAAAATCTTTGATCATCTTTTTTATATACCACTGTGCTTTATACAAATCTTCTATTCCGTTCTTATCTTTGTAACGCATGATGTACTTAATGATGTTACCTTGGCAATAGTCTAGTTTGTTCTGCGTTATAAATTTAATTGGTTCTATTTTGTATTTGTTATAATGCTTTGGCGATATGTTGTTCTTGTTCATGGTAATAACTTTCGTAACCGAAAGTCATTAGAACCTATGATGGCGAAGCATTGCATCGTCTGTTGTTGTAACATTCTGATCTCCCCAGTCTTCTGTTTCTTCTTGTGGTTTCTTTTTTAATTGTTGAAATATTTGTCTAAGTTCATGGTTGCCTGCTCTCCTGTCAAACTTACACTCTGGGCATAGCTTTGCGTATGGCCGTTTGAATGTGACAGGTGGTAAGAGTATGCCACACTCAGCACAGTTCTTCTTATCAAATTTTATTATTGGTCTTGCCATTACTTTAACTCCTCAATCTTTACATCATCATAACCTTTGTCTACCCATTCATCATAATTTCTTTGTGCGTCTTTGTAGCTAACATAGTAATCAGGTGTTCCACCAACCCAAACAATGTATTTATATTTTGTCATAATTATTCTCCTTAAATAATGTTTAGTAATATTATTATACACACAACACTAACTACAGTTATCTTGTAAGATAGCCTGCTTTTCTTTTTAGTATTGTACCTAGTTAATATAGTTGTGTGTATATACCTAGATAGATGTGATAGACTCATATCAACTCCTTAGTTTACGTAAGAACTTCTCATATGATTTTTGCTCAAGTCTCCACTGATGTCCAACTTTAATGTATGGAATCTTATGTAGCTTCATTAGCTTCTTAACTTTACCGACTGATGTTTGCAGTGAGCCTGCAACAACATCAATCGATTCAGTATTGTGTAGATTAAAAAGGGACTTCGTCACCGAATGCCTCCAATCCTACGTTGCTGACTTGGTCTAATGTCTTAGCACCACTTGTCACCTGCTGATACTCGTTAGGGCCATCAGTGACAGGCTGAGAGCCTTGCATGGATGTTTTGTCACTGATCTTAGCATCCATGTAATCCTTACCACCTTGTGATGTAGCAAACCATATGGCTAATCGTCTGTCTTCATAGTCACCTGATAGGTGTGGTGCTTTAGGATTCTGACTATCGTTCTCAAACAACACACCAACTTTCTTGTATACTTCACGTATAACTTTACCTGATGGTAGTGTAGCCTTGACAATAACATGGTACTCTTCTGCACCATTGTTGTTTAGTTTACCTTGTCCTACTAGGACATTGTTCTCACGAGGTGCAAACATTGCACCTCTATCTGTGTCGTCGTACTGTTGATCCATTTAGAATCCTCCTCTACTTGATTTAGCGTTTGATGTTTTGGTACTGATCGGTGGTATCTTTCCTTTAGATGGAGATGCTTCATTGGCATCATCATCTTCTGATGGTAATCCGTACACACTCTGCAAAGTGTATCTCTTTGCGTAGGTTATGGCTGACCCAACTTTCTGTGGGTTCTCCATGTTTGTTGGAGACAGAATGATTGGAAGCTTAGATACAAATGCTTCTTCATCATGCTCATGACGAACTGTTGTAACGACAATTACATCTGACTTAGTACTAGCATGACCTGTGTATATGTAATCAATCTCTTGAGTAAAGAATAAACCAAACTGATTACCTTGATTTACTGCTTCGATAACAGATTCTAATGAAGAATAGCTGCTACTAAAGTGTGGGTTTGTTCCATCTTTCTTAGCAGAAACAGATAGCTTTTGGAATGCTAACATAGCTTGCTTAATAGATTTACAATCATTAGCTTTTTTGTTAGGTTGAGTTGTCATGTGTTCTCCATGCTTGACATCAGGGGTTGACTTTGTTGTGGGGTTGACCCCATTTTTATTTTGATTAGACAAGTGTCTCTCCTTTCATTGGTTTAGTTTTAAAGAATCCTTTATGTGCAGGATTGTCGTGCATAAATAGCCTAGAGTAAAAGGCTATGTAATCGTTGCTTATCTTGAAGTCTGCATCTGTAGTAGTGATGGCTGTCTCCCATCTGATACGACCTATGATTAACCATGGTGAACATTTCTTTGCACCACTGCTAATTGCTTGTAATGTATACTTAGTAAAGTAGTTGTATACATGTGGGTTATCTTTGTGATACTCCCACCATTTCTTTTTCTTTTCTAGGAATGTCATTCGTCTTCCTCCTTTAATGGTTCTTTGAAGAATAATACACTGCAATAGATTGCATCATCTCTTTTGTACTCAACCATTTCTTTCACTTTTATTGTGTCTCTGTACTTCCAATTAGTATGACCGAGCATATTCATACACGCTTCATCTAAGTCATCGCTTTTATATTTACTCATCGCTTATCTCCTTGATACGTATAGTCAATGCACCACGTTTGTTGCGTTTGATTGATAGCTTGTCGGTATACACTTCACGCTCATTAGATAATACAAGAGACTTAAGTTCATTCTTAGCAACTTCAAATCGTTTGTTACCCAATACATTTTCAATGTAATTAGCTTCATAGTTTCTGAAGCTATTATCTTTACTTGCATCACGTGTAACCATGTTGTTTAGTGTCATGTGCTGAACACCTGTTGGTAATTCGTTAGGCATATCAGCAGTAGGTGCTTGCTTGTTGACAACATGTGACCAGAAGTCACGTAGTATTGGTAGCATACGCAACCACTCAGCTTCGTCTTGACTGACTAGCTTGCACTCCCATTGGTTGCCAAAGATTACAGACAGATACATATGCTTGAGGTCTGCGACTTTCATATACAACTGTATCTGTGGTGAGTAGTACGCAAGTATATCATCAAATTTTTTGAATGAACTAGTGTGCTTACACTCGATACCAATGTGCTCGCTTTTGTTTTCCGGGTCTATCATGATGCCATCAAGCGTAGCTTTGAATGGTATACCATCGATAGTTTTCTTAGCCTCGTGTTGATAGCCAAGAACATGAACATTATACTCTTGTTCAAACCATGCAAGGTTGAAGTCTTCTGTAAATGTACCAAGTTGTACGTTGAATAGATGTGATAGATCAGCAGGTTGACTTTGACCTGTCTTCTCTAACCATAGTGGATGCCAGTCACCACTCATAATCTTGACTGCATCTGACCCACCAATGAATCCCATTCTCCATTTTGGATCACGGACAGGTGGTTTTAAGTTTACTACATTCATTGTGTTCTCCTTTTTGAATATATTGTACTGCATAATTGCAGTTAATACTAGTAGTTTCTTATCGTTTTGTTGCGTTTTGTATCATATCGAGTAGCTTTACTCGCTTTTGATACCTCCATTCTCCTGCGTCTCTGAACTCAGAAAGACTAGGAAAGAATGTTTTTGTATGCGAAACGCTTTTGACTGCATACAAAAATATATCAGCAGGATAATCAGACAAGCCACGTGCAATCAGGCGTATACGCATGGCAATATCTTCTTTGCTTTCTTGTGATGGCTTGACCATGACCATCATACACTTGAGTAACTCCTGCTCCATGTGTTCTTGTGGCATGGGTGTCATGGCAAAGGCCATAACATTCAAAGCTTTCTCTAGTTCATCAGTCTTTGGTTTGCTGACAAGCTTGTATCCACGCACACTGAAGTCTGGATTAAGTTCTTCCTTGTAATTTAGAATTGATTCCAAAGAAGAAAGAACTCTTGCCTCTACCTCCCTTGGACTTGTAGTTGTTAGGCTTTGTAAAGCCTGTGCTTTTTTGTTCTTGCTTAACTGTAACTGCATTTGTCTTGCCTACTTTGTTAGATGGTTGGTTAGTTATAGGTTCGTGTGACATACTGACACCCTCCACGTGACACTCTGTCACTTCCATAGTGACAGGCTGACACTTCCGTACTCTATATATGTTGACTTGATTCTTACCCTGACGTTTGCGTATCAAATAATTTTTATCTACTAGGTACTCAAGCTTACGTATAACAGTACGCTCACTGAGGTTACATTTTATAGCAATCGTTTTGATTGATGGGAAAGCAATCATGGTTTCTTGGTTAGCATGATGATTGATTACCAGTAGCACAAGCTTGGCTACTGCATCACCAACATCAGCATCCAAGATACCTTGGATATTACGGAACGACATACCTATGCCGTGTCTGCCATGTATTGTTTCCAATCTTTTTGTATCTCCATTTCAGTAGGTACTTCTACTAACTTGGCTAGTTTATTAAGTGAACTTTGTCCTGCTGATGACATGCGATCATACTCCCAAAACAAATCAAGCACATGCTTTTGTACTAGTTCTAGTTCTCTATCGTATTCTTGTAGCACTGATTTTTGTAAAGTCATTTCTTTCTCCATAGTTTCTTGACTGTTTCTTCTGATAAAAACATTACCCACCTTGGCTCTGCATTACCACCTCTCTTATATATAACAGCATCCCGGTTGATCATTGTTGTGAATGGGGATGGGAAGCTGCTATTCTTACGATACTTTACTTCTACTATTACTTCTTGTCCGTTGAGTTCGACGACGAGGTCGCCTTTATATTCGCCTCCCAACGCTCCACTAAGAGGCTGACGCTTTGCTTTGATCTTCCACGCTTTGAACAGTTTGACAAAGAAGTTCTCGTGATATGTTCCTTTTCTGCTAGATGTGCTTGCCAATTTGATTTCTCCTTACAACTAAAGCAGACAAAGAAAGTTCGACTGCCCTTTACTTTCGTAAAGTATTTCGTGTGTGTACTACACACATCGCATTTGATCATTGAACTTTTAGCTTACAATCAAGTGCTTCTATCCAATCCAAAAGCATAAAGCCTGAGGGTAAGCGTTCATATCTTTCCCACTTACCTATCAGGCTATCAGCACATCCGATCTTATAAGCTAATGCTTCTTGCGACAGTTGCATTTGGTTACGCTTATTAACTAAAGACGACACCAATTCTTTCCAGTTAGGATTGATTGGAACTGGGGTCGCTCTGTAGTTGAACATGTCTGAACGCTTTGAGTATTCTTTCTGCTGTATCAAATCTTAAGTCCATCCCATTTATTGCACGATAGTATGTACTAGTAGGTACACCTGCAACAATGAACATATCTTTAAGACGAACATCATTCTCAGAAGCTATATCTTGTAGCTGATTTATATACTTGCACAATACCATATAAAATTAGTACTGCATATATGCTACATGATCAAGTATTATTTATCGTCGGCATTCCATTCTTTTAATAATGTAGCACACGCAAACGCATGTGATGTGCCGTACTCTTTGCTGATAGCATTGAGTGCCTGTTGATTTGTCATGCCGTCGTTGGTTAGGTAAGCACCAAACTTTTCTTCGACTTCGATGCATTGATCTTTGTATCTACTCATAGCTACACTCCTTTATCTTATCTGTTACACCATAATGTTCTAGCATAGGTTGCTCCTGCCATGTATGCCATTCCTTTTTTGTTTGCTCTACAAAGCTTGGCTTGTGCAATGACGTTGCAATTTCACACACTGCGTTAGCTATGTTGACTGCATCACACTCCTTGTCACATGACATGCCAATGAGTGAGCATAGATATTGTTGGTATGAATCTACCATAGTGTTCTCCTTTGTTGTTGTGTTATTATATACAAGCACGTCACTTGCTGACAGTTAGCTAGACAGTTGATCTCTTATGTGTTGATTCACAATTACATACCTCAGACCCGATTGAACCAGTGGTATAACGTGCGTGTATATGTTTACCAATGTGTACTTAATGACAGCTTACATGGCATTCCGACGTCGGAATTAGGTTAGGCTTTTCCCGATCCCCTCCCATCTTGCAGATGAGATAGCTTTGGTTACTTCGTTGTGTCGTAGTACCTCTGCTCTGTGTGGGTGATTGGCATCACTTGCATGTGATGACCAGTAAGTTAGAGCATTATATAATGCCCACTTGTTACGGCCAAGCTTGTGTGATTCTGTATTGTATAACTTCATAAGTTTTTCTAGCTTTGTCTCATTGAACTTAGCTAGTGTAGTGTGGCTGTGACGTTGACAGATTGTAGCTTTGAGAAAGTTCTCAGCTTGCGATGGTGTCACTGGTAGTGCAGCATACTCTTGCCATACATCTTTGTTTGACCAGAATGTTTGTAGTGCACTGCGTATCTTAGCTGATGTACCTGACAAGTTGAACCCGGTGGTATGCTTGTTCCTATCATATGATAGTGAGTTAGCTGATGCACATCCATTGTCACACCATAACCTGTAACCTTGAGCCTTGATCATGATAGACCACATACCATCGTATGAGTTTAGATACTCAACTTGAAAGCGTATGTAATCACCAACTTGAGGCTCAACAACTAAGTCATTGAATGCTATCTTGCCTTTCATCTTAGCACCATTCTCATACACAATCTGTGTGTGCTCATAGTCTTTTGATATGACAGACATATCGATCGCAGATTGCATACGATCTACTATGTCACCATGCTTGACCATCTTGTACGCACCACCATGTGTACCTAGCACATGACCTGTGTCAGTACGAACGATAGCTTTCTGCATTGATGGTGGTACAGGATACTCCTGTGATTTCCATCCGTCTTGTATTTCTTTGACTGCTACGAGAGGCACGACCTCTACTGGGAAATCGTAATCTTGTAATATTGTTTGTGATCCATCCATTGTTATCTCCTATATTAAATGGTTTGATTGTTTAGTTTATAGAGTTTGACTAATTTCAACAGCATAATATTTGCTTCTAGCGTTGTGTATAGAGCATGGATAAACCACCATGATATACCAAAAGCAAAAAACATTTTGCTCCTTTCTTTATGTAAATGCTAATAGTGAGAATACTAATGTTGCAAAACCAAGCAACACAAACAGTATGTATATAGTATATATTAAGAAAAAGTTATCCATAGTCATTCTCCATTGTCGATATAAAAAAAGGGAGCCGAAGCTCCCTATAACTTAAGCAACCTTGTTTAAGGATGCTTGAAAGTTATTTATTGTTTTGTTGTTGTTGGATTTAGATTGCATTGCGTTTGCTTTACGTAATGCTTTTGGTACATAATCTTCTTGGCAAGATGTTTTAAGAACATCTTTGAAGAAGTTCATGACCTGCTGATGCATCTCAGCTTCTGCAAGACAAGTGGCTTGTTGGTCAAGCTTGTTGGTAAAGCCGTACTCGTCGAAGTGTGGAGAACCAATGGTCTCACCGACTTTACCCATAACAAGCTGAACCTTGCCACTTTTGATTTCTTCCCAAGTGTCACCTGCTGAAGTAGAAAGCATCTCTTCTGCTTGTGCATGGTAGTTACTAGCGTCTTTATGTTTTGTTGAGATTACCCATTGTAGTTGATCTAGTATTGAGAGTAGTGAGTATCTCTTTGCGTACTTTGCATTTGGTCTTGTAGAGTCTTCATAATTCGCATCGAATTCTTTACTAAAGTTTTTTACTAAGTTCTTCATCTTAAGTCTCCTTTGTTTTAGACTGCCACCATGGCAATCTTTATGACATTATGACGATCACGGCTTTCTGCCTACTTAGGTAAGTCGACTCCACTTTCACTTGAGAAGTGTCGACTTATACTTACAAGGGCGAGGAACTCGCAACGTTTACCCTTGTAAGTACATAAAGTTGTGATAGACATAAAATGGAGTTGATTGCACTGGTGCTAAACAAAGGTGACGAGAAGAACGTAAACAACTTTAGTAAGGCATTGATTTATCAATGGACTCGTCACAAGAGCAAATGCTAAGTGCAAGCAAAGAGAGTGTTGTGAATGAGTTGTGCATGAGTGAGAATAAGTTGAGCATTTGTGCATTGACAATGGTTCTTGTAGCGTGGTTAAAAGGGGGGATTACAGGGGGGTTTCTCAATGCTACAAGAACGTAAATTGACTAAGAAACAGACGTTGCTAGTGGATACACTCGTAGCAAATGGTTGTAGTATCAAAGAAGCTAGCCTGCAGGCAGGATACGCACAGGGTGAAAGTGGTAGAGTGACGGCTAGCAAGACTTTGAGACTGCCCCATGTACAACAGTATATGATGTCTAGGATAACAGAGACTATAGGATTGAGTGCTACGATAGCTAGTCAAAGGGTACTAGCATTGGCTAAGGGAGCCAAGTCTGAGTACGTACAGCTAGAAGCTAGTAAAGACATTCTTGACAGGGCAGGCTTTAAGGCTCCCGATAAGCAGATGCATCTCCACGCAGGGGAGATTCGTGTTTCCATAGACCTAGGTGAGGGGTAGGGGGGTAAAAACTGCGACACCCCACCATGGCAGGGGACCCCAACAAACATTATTTGCTCAAAAGGTTCGTTTGTGCATTGAGCCATCAAACAACATAAGTGATAACTAAACTATGGCAACACCGGCATGGACAAGAAAAGCAGGCAAGAATCCCAAGGGTGGATTAAACGCAAAGGGTCGTGCGTCTTATAAGAAAGGCACATTAAAAGCACCTGTTAAGAGTGGAGACAATCCAAGGCGTGCATCTTTTTTAGCGAGGATGGCAGGCAACAAAGGTCCTGACAGAGATTCCAAAGGTAAACCTACAAGGAAGTTATTATCCCTCAGAGCATGGGGTGCATCGAGTTCGGCTGATGCAAGAGCAAAGGCTAGGGCAATATCTAAACGAAACAAGAGTAAGAAAGGATAATATTATGCCGATGGGTAAAGGAACATATGGAAAGACTAAAGGCAGACCACCTGCAAAGAAGATGACTGGTAAGCAGAAGACATTGCCTGCTGCTTTACAGAAAAAGATAATGGCATCTAAAAAGAAAAAGTAAGGAGTAAGCTATGGCTATACCTAAAGGGAAAGCAAAAAAAGCAAGTCTTTTAAAAGCAAAAAAAGAACAAGATGAAGACAAAGAAATAAAAGTTGCAATCATGAAAGGCGATAGTATAGGTCCTTATTATGATAAGAGTATGGCTAAATCTATATTTGGAAGATTTAGAGCCAAAGGCATGAATCCTAAAGCAGCACAAAGAGCAATGATTAAAAGGCTTTTAGAAATGCAACAGGATGAAATTAACGAAAATCAGAATTACTAATGGCTGTTAATGCTGCAGGTAATTACACTAAGCCTACTATGAGGAAAGCTATCTTTCGTAGGATCAAGGCAGGTGGCAAGGGTGGGAGACCCGGGCAATGGTCTGCACGAAAAGCACAGATGCTTGCCAAACAATATAAATCAAAGGGTGGGGGTTATACTTCCTGATGGATTGGATAACAGCAGACCTAGTCACAGTCTTACATGAGATGTCTTGGTTTGATGGAATCAGTTATATTTTTTTAGGTTTAGGTGTTTATGCAACTGTTAAATGGATTAATAACAAATGGCGTTAAAGAAAACACAGAGGTCACTGCGTGCTTGGACTAAACAAAAATGGCGAACCAAAAGTGGTAAACCTAGTACACAAGGGAGTAAAGCAACAGGCGAACGTTATCTACCTGAGAAAGCAATTAAAGCTTTATCTGACTCTGAATACAAATCCACTACGGCTGCTAAACGCAGAGCAGTTAGAAGAAATAAACAAGTATCTAAACAGCCCAAAAAGATTGCAAGCAAAACGAGAAGCTTTCGCTCTTACACATAGGATGGACAATGATTAATATTTACTTTGAAACTTTTAGATTTTTTAATAAGATAAGCAATTATTTTTATAACAAGTACTGCCGTTGTTTGCAGAAGAAACAGGCTGATAATATAACACGAGTTGTTAAATGAGACTTCATAAGATTAACAAAGAAGACAGAGACATACTTCGTATTGTAGTTAAGCAAGTACACTTTAAACATTATCCCGAACAGTTCTGTACTGATTATGAAGCAGACAAAATGATTGCAGCAATAGCACCTGATGTTATTGAAAGACTAACTAAAGTCGGCAAGGATATGAGAGTTGACCAACTTTAAATACAAACCTGATGGGGAAGTATGTAAGTCTTTTTTAAAGGATGAAACTTTCTTCAGAGGATTAAGAGGGCCAGTTGGCTCAGGTAAATCAGTGGCTTGCTGTGTAGAAGTATTCAGACGAGCCTTAATGCAGGAGAAATCACCAGATGGCAAACGCAAAAGTAGGTGGGCGATTATCAGAAATACCAATCCTCAGCTTCGTACTACCACGATTAAAACTTGGTTGGACTGGTTTCCGGAAGACGATTGGGGTAGGTTCTCTTGGTCAGTTCCATATACGCACAAAATATCCAAGAGTGATTTGGAGTTGGAGGTTATATTCCTTGCACTCGACAGACCTGAAGACGTTAAGAAACTCCTCTCGCTCGAACTAACTGGCATATGGATTAACGAGGCTAGGGAAATACCTAAGTCAATTATTGATGCATGTACTATGCGTGTTGGTAGATACCCATCTATGAGAGACGGAGGTCCGACTTGGACTGGGGTTATTGCAGATACGAACGCCCCCGAAGAAGATCATTGGTGGCCAATCATGGCAGGCGAAGTTCCTATACCTGATCATATTAGTTCTGAAGAATCTAGGATGCTTGTTAAGCCTGACAACTGGAGGTTCTATACTCAACCCTCAGCTATGTTAGAAGATAAAGATGAAGAGGGATTGATAGTAAAGTATAATCCTAATCCTGTAGCTGAAAACAAAAAACATATGATGGACAGTTACTATCCTAACTTGATACAAGGTAAGACAAAGAGTTGGATAGATGTATATGTAATGAACAGGCTAGGTCATATTCAAGATGGAAAGCCTGTGTATAATATGTTTAGAACAGATGTCCATGTTGCAAACGAAGAGATACCAGTTGCAGATGGTATGCCTTTATTTATTGGATTAGATTTTGGCTTGACCCCTGCTGCAGTCTTTGGACAAAAGGTAAGAGGGCGTTGGCTTCTGCTTCAAGAGATTGTAGCTTTTGATATGGGTATAGTTAGATTCGCTGAGTTGCTAAGACAAGAGATAGCAATGCGTTACGCTAACTGTGAAGTTAATATATTTGGTGATCCTGCAGGTGACTTCAGAGCACAGACTGATGAGAGCACTCCATTCCAAATACTTAGAGGTGCAGGTTTAAAAGCCAGACCTACTCATAGTAATGACGTATCTCTTAGACTTGAATCTGTATCAGGTCCATTGCAACGTATGGTTGATGGGCAGTCAGGTGTACTTATAGATTACAGATGCAAAGAATTAATCAAAGGTTTTGAGGGTGGCTATCACTATAGACGTATGCAAGTATCAGGTGAACGCTACGAAGATAAACCTGCTAAGGATAGATTCTCACATATACATGACGCATTACAATATTTAATGTTAGGCTCAGGTGAGGGCAGACAAGTGATGGGTCAGTTCAAAACTGTCAGTGCATTCAATGCACGCAAGGACTTTGATGTATTTACTAGACAACCTAAGCAACAAAGACGACAAGGATTATGGTCAAGAATGTAACGTTTGTGCGTTGCGTTATATTTATGTTATAGTTATGGCTAAAAGAAAAGGAGTTATATATGTGTCTTCCAAGTAGGTCACCTAGTCCACCTGCACCCGATCCTGAGTTAGAAAAGGAACGTGAGTCTGAGAAAGCTAAAGAGCAAGTAAAGACTAAAGAAATGAAGCAGGAAGCATTAGAAGAAACAGTTTCAAGAAAACGTAAGGGTACTGGTAGAAGATCATTACTTACTGGCTCAGGTGGTGGTGTTGGTTTTTATAATAGGTACGATTCCTAATGATTGATTTAGCTCAAAGCTATATGGCTAAATACGAAAAGGCCAAAACAATCAGACGTGAGTTTGAAGAACTCTACGATGAAATCTTTGAGTACTGCCTCCCACAAAGACAAGGGTTTAAGAACTATACTCCCGGCCAAAGACGTGATGATCGAATCTTTGATGAGACAGCAGTCGTTGGCGTGCAAGAGTTTGCATCAAGGCTACAGTCAGGATTAGTTCCTAACTTTGCTAGATGGGCAGACTTTGTTGCAGGCAGTGAAGTGCCACCAGAAGAAGCTGATGATATTAATAACAAGTTAGATAAAGTTACTGAGTATATCTTTGAGGTACTGCAGACATCTAACTTTGCACAAGAGATTCATGAATGTTTTATAGACCTTGCTTTAGGTACGGCAGTACTTGCTGTTACTGAGGGTGATGCTATTAATCCTATACGTTTTCATTCTATACCATTACCACATGTTGTATTAGATGTTGGGCCAAGTGGTATGGTTGATCATGTATATAGAGAAAGAGAATTAAAGTATGAAGACTTACCTGTGGCTTATCCACGTGGTACGTTCTCAACTAAGACATTAGAAAAAATACAGAAGTATCCTGATAGTAAATGTAAAATACTAGAAGTGTCTTGTAAGCTATATGATAAACCAAACGAAGAACGATATAGTTATATGGTTATTGAGTGTGGTGATAAGCAACTAATACTACAGGAAGAATACTCAGGTGTAGGTTCTAATCCTTTTATTGCATTCCGTTGGAGTAAAGCTAGTGGTGAAGTATATGGCAGAGGCCCTGCCGTTAATGCATTAAGTGCTATTAAGTCTGCTAACCTTACAATAGAATTAGTTCTTGAGAATGCACAGATGGCTATATCAGGTATCTATCAGATGGATGATGATGGTGTTATCAACGTAGATACAATTAACTTAGTGCCGGGAACTGTAATACCTAAAGCACCTAACTCCCAAGGACTACAACCAATAAGAGCAGCAGGTAACTTTGATGTTGCTAATCTAGTTCTTAATGATATGCGTAACAATATTAAACGAGCATTGTATAATGACATGCTTGGTGATCCGAACAAAACACCTGCATCAGCTACTGAGGTAGCAGAACGTATGGCTGATTTATCTAGGAAGATTGGTTCTGCATTTGGCAGACTACAAGCAGAGATGGTTCAGCCTGTTCTTCAACGTGTAGTTTATCTTTTATCAAAGCAAGGTAGGATAGAAATACCTACTGTTAATGGTAGAGAAGTAAAGATAAAAAGTGTTTCCCCACTGGCACAGGCACAATCTAATCAAGACATTGTTTCCCTAGATAGGTTTCTCGAAATGGTTGCAGGCCGTTTCGGTCCAGAGGTAGTTAATCTCCTTGTCTCCTCAGAGGAAACTGCTATCTATCTAGCCAAGAAATTTGGTGTGCCAGACCATTTGATTCGTGATGTAGGTGAGCGTCAGCAGATGGTACAGATGGCACAACAGATGCAACAACAAACAGGAATAGACCCGAATGCAAACCCAAACATCCAAGCACTTGGGGGTTGATGGATACCCTCGTTCAAAAGAACAAGACGAAAAGATTTCCCAAGATTTAGCCAGTACCTTTAACTCCCCCAGTGGTCTGGCTACTTTACAATATCTGAAGTCCATAACCATAGAAGCAATAACTGGAGCAAACATATCTGCTGAAGAGTTAAGGCATCTTGAGGGACAAAGATACTTAGTGGCATTAATTGCCAAACGTGTTCAACATGCAGAGAGGATAAATCATGGAAGAAACATTACTACAAACACAAAGTGAAGCACCTGCTGAAGCAACAGCAGAAACAACAGAGGCTGTAACTACTGAAGCTGCACCTGCTAGACCTGAATGGTTGCCTGAAAAGTTTAGTGACCCTGCTGATATGGCAAAAGCATATGGCGAACTAGAGGGCAAGCTAGGTAAAGGTGAAGAAGAATTACGTACTAAGCTTATGAAAGAAATGGAAACAGAAGCTTTTGCAGAACGACCTGCGTCAGTAGGTGAGTATGTATTACCAGAATCTATAGATGAAGCTGAGGCTGTAGACAATGAGTTACTTAACTGGTGGTCTAACTATTCATGGGAGAATGGATTAAGCCAAGATGAATTTGCAGAGGGTATTGAAAAGTACGCTAATGCAGTAGGTGGTCAACAGGTTGATCTTGAATCTGTATCGAAAGAACTAGGAGATAACGCAACAGCTAGAGTTGAAGCTGTTCAGTTATGGATGAACAAGTTCTTTCCTGATCCTGCTATGCAAGAAGCAGTAGCAACATTAGGTTCAAGTGCTGCAGGTATTAAAGCATTAGAGCATGTAATCGAGCAAACAAAAGGAAGCACTGTATCTCCTACTGGTGTGCCTGCAGGTCAAGTAAGTCAAGCTGATGTTGAAGCTAAGATGAAAGACCCAAGATACTGGCAACAGGGTAGACGTGATGAAGCATTTGTTAGGGAGGTAAACAGTGACTGGCAGAGACTTCACGGGGGTAGGTAAGTATGGCGATGCCTTTATTGTAAAGTCAAGACCGAGTCATGCCGAAAGACTACAAAGTAATTTAAGATCGACAGATGTAAGAGAGTGTGTGGTTGCAGGTGTGAATCCTTGGCGTGCATTAATGCAACCATTTCAAGAGGATACGGCTGAAACTTATACTGCTTTGTTAAACGACGAACCTGTTATGATGTTTGGTGTAGTTAAACAACATGATCTTGTTGGTAGAATATGGATGCTTTGTAGTTATGAAGTAGAGAAGTATCCAAAAACATTCATGAAATTTTCTCCATCTATAGTTGAGTACTTTCAAAGTCAGTATTATTTATTAGAAAATGTTTGTCCTGTAGATCATTACAAAACTCTTTCATGGCTTGGCTACCTTGGGTTTGACATACTTCCTGATATAATAATGCAAAATGGTTTTCAAGTAGTTAGATTTGTGCGTTGTCAGAATAATTATTATATGCCATCCATTGAGGATACACGGCCTGTAATAAGCTGATGGCCCTAACGGATAACCAGTTGAAGCAAAGAGCAGATAACCGAGAGCAACCTTAACAACAATCTGCTATATGCAGGGAAAGGACTATATAATGGCTAATACAATAGACACAGCCTTTATTAAGCAGTTCGAGTCCGAGGTACATTTAGCTTATCAAAGAATGGGTTCTAAGTTAATGAACACTGTTCGTAACGTAAGCAATGTTGCAGGAAGCGTTGTACGCTTTCAAAAAATCGGTACTGGAACAGCTTCAACTAAATCAAGAAATGGTATGGTAACTCCAATGGAACTAACACATACTACAGTAGAAGCAACGTTAGCAGACTACTATGCTGCAGAATACATTGACAAGTTAGACGAACTCAAGACAAACATTGATGAGCGTCAAGCTATTGCAACTTCTGCTGCTGCTGCATTAGGTCGTAAGACAGACGAGATTCTTGTCACTGCGATGGATGCAGGTGCTAACTCAACTCAATTACATAATACAAGTAGTGCTGTTGAAAAAGCAGACTTGTTATCTGCATTTGAAACATTTGGTACAGCAAACATTCCGGAAGATGGACAGCGTTATATTGCTATGCATCCTAAAGGTTTTGCTGATCTTTTCTTAATTGAAGAGTTTGCATCATCAGATTACGTAGGTGATCAGAACTTACCATACGCAGGTGGAATGACTATGAAGAACTTTCTAGGTTTTAACATCATGTCTACTTCTGCTATTACAGCAGGAAAAAACTTAGCGTATCATACAAGTGCTGTAGGCTTAGGCATTGGTGCTAATGTAACTACTGAGTTAAATTATGTACCAGAGAAAGTTTCTCACCTTGCAACTTCAATGATGTCCATGGGTGCCAGTGTCATAGATGACAATGGTATTTATGAACTTCTTGACAACAATTAATAGGAGGGTCGAATGGCTTATAGTGCAAGTGGTCTTCACAAAATTGGTGGTGCTAGTGGAGTATGTTTATGGATTTATCAAACAGCAGATGCAATCGCTGCAGTAAATTCATCAGGATACTTTACTGGGGAATCAGTTAATATGTTGAACGTAAGAGATTTAATTATTGTTCAAGATACTAATACACCAACAACAAACTTTGTTACTGTCTTATCAAACAATGGCACAACAGTTGACGTTTCTGACGGAACTGCAGTGGCAGAAACAGACGGCGACTAAAATAAATGGCATCAACGGCATCTGATTCAGCGTTAGACATTGCATCGAGAGCCTTAGTGCTCATCGGTGCAGAGCCAATTACTTCTTTTGAAAGCAGTTCAACTGAAGCATTGGTTGCGTCTAACATGTATGAAGATGTCGTTAGGTCATCTTTGTGTGTAGCAAGATGGAGGTTTGCAACAGAGCAAGCTACATTAAATCAGTTATCTGATACACCTACTGGTAGATTTGCTATAGCACATCAACTTCCAAGCAATCTTCTTATGCTTCATGCAATTACAATTAATGATAATAAAATTATATACACAGTTTATGGCGACAAAATCTTTTCAGACTCTACAACAAACGATACGTTAATAGCTGACTATACTTATAGAGCACCTGAGACAGACTTCCCATCTTACTTTTCATTAGCAGTTCAGTATTCATTGGCATCTGTATTTGCAACATCAATAGCTAGAGATGATAAGCTTATGGAGATGATGGAAGTAAAGGCAGAAAGGTTAATGGCTAAAGCAAGAAACCTTGACAGTCAGCAACAAACATCAAGAGGATTGACAACCACGAGGTTCAGAACAAATAGGTTGAGTTAATGGCAAGGATAAGAGTACCTCAAAATAGTTTTCAGTTTGGTGAGATAAGTCCGTCATTAACCTCAAGAACCGATACGGCTGTCTATAAGAATGCAGCAGAGAAAGTTCGCAACTTCTTTATACGTGGTGAGGGTGGAGTTTCCAAAAGACCGGGGACTAAACGTTGGCATAACTTTGCATCTGCTCCTGCTTATTCATCTGATCTAAGACAGACAGTAAGAATAGAACCATTTATATTTTCAGACGATGAACAATATATAATTGCTTTTAGCAATACACGCATAGAAGTATTTCAAATTAATCCGACTAATGGGAACATCAGTTCTATACAGGCTATTACAGGACAGACTTGGTTAGTTAACACAACATCTGCACCCTATCTTGAGGAGTATACCTTTGCTCAACAGGGTGACATTATGTTTATTGCACATCAAACTGTAGCACCAAGAAAGCTTATTCGTACTGGATTAACTACTTTTACTGTAGAAACATTTGCGTTTGAAGAGTCAGTGAATAGTGAGCATGTGTTTCAACCATACTATTCATTCCAAGACTTAGGTGTTACATTATCGTCTGACGCAACAAGTGGTACGGGTGCAACCCTTACTTCATCAGCAGATTACTTTACTTCAGATCATGTTGG
>Ga0208669_1000093_pt1 | contig 37846 bp, 41 predicted proteins | sample 21_taG_FD_184095 | JGI IMG/M metagenome (GOLD analysis project Ga0208669, IMG submission 184095) | Marine viral communities from the Subarctic Pacific Ocean - 21_ETSP_OMZ_AT15319 metaG (SPAdes) (version 2) | ecosystem: Environmental > Aquatic > Marine > Oceanic | place: Pacific Ocean | collected...
CTGGAGGCGGAGTAATGGGACACACTAACGGAGATGCTGGAAATGACTCTATGACTTTCCACTACCGTTCAGAGACTGCTCTTTGCGTTCGTGCTGCTAACCAACACGTTCTTATTAAAGGGTAATAATATTAACAAATAAAAAAAATTAGAAAATATGGAAAAATTCCTATACTTCTCAAATGCAGGTGGCGAAGATGCTAGTACAGACATCTTGTGTATGCCCGTATCAAAGTTTAGAGGTTTCAAAATCCCAACGGGCGTGACTGATGCAGTTTCGTTGCACATGAAGTTTGACAGACTTTCAGAAGCACTTACTGGAGGCGCTACCGATAATGAAGATTTTGACGCTGTTGACTTGGTGATTGCTTCTGGAACAGCAAAAACTGTATGTAAAGCTATCGTAGAGGCAATTAACTTTGGAAAAGAGCCGTTTATTGTTGTTGCGGATGACACAAATAGTGTATACCTCGACGCCAACATTACAGACGTTGCTGGTATTACGATTGTAGAGTAATACTTTTTAATCTATAACAAGAAAGGCCCTTCGGGGCCTTTTTTATTTGTCGTATATTTGTGTAATAATTTAATATACTTTATGAAGTTTTTTTTATTTAATATATCTGAAGTAACCTTAGGAAGCGAAAGAGCTTCTGATTCTGGTATAGGCATAAGTGCTTTTACTGTTCCAGCAAATAAACTTTGCAATATAACATCTTCAAAAGGTTTTATTAATATGACCTTTGATAATGCTGGTATATATGAAGAATCCTTTATGAATGAGGGGGAGGCAAGAGAAAAGGTAAATGTATCTATAGCATCAAAAGATGGTCAAGAGTTAGATTTAATAACAGAAATTTTAAATTTTATAACGTCTACAACTGGTAATCCCGTGTTAAAGTTTGACGCTATATCTAAAACGTCAAGTGTTAGATCTTCAAACATAAACTCATCATCAGATATTTTAGCAAAAATTTCTACAATACCTATTGATATGGGGACGGGTAGAATTGCTATTGGAAATAAAGAACAGCAATATCAAAATACTATAGCTGGTATAAACTTTAAAGGTAATTTACCATCATTAGATTTTAATCATGAAGGATTAGCTGGATTTGCTGATGGAGCAGAGATTACATCTTGGAAAAATGCAGGTACTTTAGGATCTACTCATAGTATAGTTGCTAATGTATCATCTCCATCTTGTGAAACTGATGCTGCTACAAGCGGTATAAATCAAAAGTCAGCTCTTCTTAGCACTGGGGAACATTTTCTAATACCAAATAGTTTTACTGTTACAGAAGACTACACTTTGTACTGCGTATTAGGTGTTTCAGTTAGACCAATGATTCTATATGGTGACTCAGCAGGAGAAACAGCAGGGTTTGGAGGTGGGCAAGTAAGTGGAGCTATAACTAGTTCAAATCTTGGGAGTGTTAAACCTCATTCTTTTACTGTCAGGCATAGTGGAATGACAGGGGCTGCAGCTACTGTGCAAACAAATAATACAGATAATGGAACTTCTAATTATAGATGGCCAGATTATTATGAAAGTGAATCGGATGTTTCAGAAATGGATGTTGATGTTTTTATTATTAGGCGAGATAAAGAAAATAATATGTACCTACACAATAGAGATGGTAGTATTATAGGATTTATACCAGAAAAATCTTTAAAAACAGATTACACCTTATTGACAACATCTACAGGAAGGACAGATGGCGACCTGTTAATACAAGAGTTAGGAACAAGTGGTGGTGTAGATCTAGCTTCTAACCTTTATTTTAGAGGATATATATCAAGATTCGGAGTTATTCCCCATGATATAGGAGCTTCAAAAAGCTCTACTCTAGCCCAAGACTTATTTGAATTTTATAACCCTTAATTTATTTTAATAATGCAAACAAAAGAAAAAAGGTCTACTGGACGACCTAAAATCCAGAAAGAAACAATAGTAGAATCTATTACACTAGAAGCCCCTATAAAGGCCTCTACTAAAAAGAAAAGGACTATTAAGCGTAAAGAAGAAGTTGGTCGCGCTGCAGAATATGAAATCACCAAAGGAGGTGGTGTTGTATTTATGCTACCTCAAAAAGGTGTTACTATTTACGATAAAGAAAACGATACAGTAAGAGAAATTAGATACTGCCCTAATGAGCCCTCTATTTATGTAGATGAACAATCTGAAAATGCTATTAAGCAATCTGTAATATTTGAACTTGGTAGAATTTTTGTACCTAAAGAAAAACCAAATTTAAATAAGTTTTTAGAGTTACATCCAGCTAACGAAATAAATGGAGGTAACATTTTTAAATTAGTAAATAAGAAGAAAGATGCAGAGCAAGAATTAGAGAGAGAATTTTTAGTTTCTGATGCAATATCTATTGTTCGAGACAGGGATATTAATGATCTTCTTCCTATTGCAATGTATTATGGAATTAACATTAATGCTGCTACTACTGAGATTAGATACAATTTATTAAGAATTGCTAAGTCTAAACCAAAAGATTTTTTACAATCTTTAGATTCTCCAGAAGTAACATGCAGATCTTCTATTAAGCAAGCTTCTGATTATCAAATACTTGCAACAAGAGAGAATGGAGTCTATTGGTTTGACTCTAATGCTTTAATTGTATCAGTGCCAGTAGGTCAAGATTCTATTGACACAATGGTTAGATTTTGTCTTACAGAAAAAGGAGCTTCAACTCTTTCTCTTATAGAGGAAAAGTTAGATAAGCTGTCTTAATATTGTATATTACTTATAGAAGAGCCGCCTAAAATGGCGGCTTTTTTATTTCGTATATTTGGGGTATGGTAAACGTAATTGATGTATATAATGCTGTAAGAGATCTTTGTAATAAAGATCAAAGAGGTTTTGTTACCCCAGAAGTATTTAGCACGTTTGCTGGTATAGCGCAGCAAAATGTATTTAACGAGATGTTTCAAGAACTTCTTTCAGCTAATAAAGCGAGAAAAGCAGGTATTGATCCAGCTCGTGATAAGTCTATGTATAAAATGATAGAGGAGGATTTAGCCTACTTTATTACTACCAGAGAACTTACTGATTCAACACCAGAACCTGATGATTACGATTCAGATACAAGCGGTGAATATGTAGATCCAGCAGACGAAGGTGCAAGTACATTTAATAAGCCTTTAGATTTAGCTAGAATTATAAGTATTAGATCTACAGAAGGTAGTACTAATTTAGATTTAGTATATAATTCAGAGACTGCTGAAAGGATCTTAACAAGCAATTTATCTGCTCCTACTCTTGCATTCCCTGTAGCTGTTATATCTAACGTAATAGAAGTGTTTCCATTTGAACTTAACGCTGTAAGGCTTAAGTATTACAGGCAGCCAAAATCTATTAACGCATATGATTATTCTGTTGATGTAAGTTCTACGCCAGTATATATAGAAATGCAAATGGGGGCTAACATTATGATGCCAGATATGCTTAACTCTAGGCACTTTGAGTTGCCAGATCACTATAAAAATGAATTAATTGTTGAAATAGCTAAAATGATTGGTATAAGACTAAGAGATAGTTATCTATCTACTTTTGCTATTTCAGAAGAAAAAGCTGAATAATGACGTATGTAGATGTATCAAGTAGAGGGATGAACTACATCACTCTACGCCAAATAATAAACGATTATATCGTTACAATGGATGGTGACGATTACGCAAGTAATGCGTCTGATGCAGCTATTAGGAATATAGCTTTAAGAGGAATTCGTGAATTCGGATTTGATGTTACATCTAGAATAAAATCTATTAAAAGAAGTGTACAATCAAACAACACAATAACTCTTCCTGATGACTACATTGATATAGTAAAGCTTGGTATTGTAGACTCAGATGGTACTATCAGAGTTTTTAATCAGAATAAAAACATTAACTACTCTCAACGTATTGATCAAGACACTTCAGGTGATTTAGTTAATGACCCTCAAACAACTATAGGGGATACTATTTTAACAAGCGATAGCGATCAAGGACCATTAAATTTAGAAAACAACTCTATCCTTAATAGGGATGATGATAAAGGAGCAACTCAATCGTCTACTGCCGATAGTGGAGATTTAGATTATTATATATTTGAGAATTACCTTTTTCAAGGTGGTCTTGGTAGGTTGTATGGAGCTGGAGGAGCGTATGCTCCAGGAGAGTACAGGATAAACTTAGATCAAAATAGAATTGAATTAGATACTGGTTCTAGTACTACAGAAGTGGTTTTAGAATATGTTTCTGATGAGGCTAGGTCTACAAATCCTGTAATACATGTTTATGCAGAAGAAGCTTTAAGGTGTTACTTATATTATAAACTTTGTGAAAGAAAGTCAACTATTCCAGCTAATGAAAAAGCTAGAGCAAGAGCTGAATATTACAACGAAAGACGTAAAGCTAAAGCAAGACTTTCAAACTTTAGTAAAGAAGAAATATTTAAGACTATTCGTAAAAACTTTAAGCAATCACCTAAGTATTAATGATAGATAAGGTAACGCCTCAGGGTATAAATTTTGATGTAGATTCAAGGGTAAGACCTTCGAATCAAATGATCGATGCGTTAAATATTGCATATGAACAAAGTTATAAAGATGGTGAAGTAAATCCTCAATTAAATGATTTTTCTGGAGATTTCTCTACTTTAAAACCTATGCCTTCTAATAGAAGCATAGAAGATATTTTTCAATTAGACTTAAATACTTATGTTAATAATGCAACAGAAATTAGAATTATAGGTTCTGTTTCTGATGATATATTTAATGTTATTTTCTTTTTTGCATGGTCAAATGATGTTAACCAAATGGGAGTTTGGGCTTGGGATCAAGAAGGTATACTTCCAGGGAATAACATACCAGGATCTTACATAAAAGTATATTGTTCGGAAAAATTTAATTTTCCAAGTGATGGGTTTGTAAAAGGCGATGTAGTTCATATAGGTCAAAGAAAAGAAATTGTTTCTTCTGAAAGGAATGCTACTCTTCAAGAAAGAACCGATGATGCATCTTCATCTACTGACGAGCCTCCTGGTTATATTGATCCTAACGATAGAGTTGATAGGGTTAGAAATCTGCTTTTATATTTTACCGACAATAGAAACGAGCCTAAAAAACTAGATGTTTTTAAAGTCATGAGTATGTCTTTGCAACTTCTTGAGCAAGAGTACAATAATGATGATTTGTTGGATTTAATATGCGCTTGCCCAAGGACTCCACAAGAGCCTATTTCTTTTGTTTTTGATAACGATCCAGAAAAGTTAATTTCAAACTTTACAAATTTACCAGGTATGCAGTTTGCATATCAATATATTTATGATGACAATGTAGAAAGCGCTATTTCTGCATATTCTAAACTAGCTATACCTCCAGCTTATATACAGATGGGTGCAGCTACGGGTAGTCCTTTTTTAGAAAACAGATGTAGATTAATAATCGATAGAGGAACAAGAGAGGTTAAACAAATTCGTCTTTTAGTTAGATATGGCAATGTTGGAACTTTTAGATTAATTGATGTTATTGAAGATGTATCAGTAAATAGCCCTTTTTATCCTTATGGGATTCCTATTAATTATAATTTTTATAATGACAGGGTTTTAGTTCCTGTTTCTCAGGAAAAACAAAATGCTCAATACAGCAATCTTCCTAGAGTAGCCCAAGCTCAATCTATAGTTTCTGATAGACTTATGTATGGTAATTATTTAGAAAATTATCCAGAAGTAAAAACGAGTGCTAATTTAAACGCTATATATAACGATACTACAGAACAAGGATATAATATTGACTTAAAAATAAAACCTTTTATAAATGCTCCAAAAAATTGGGAGAATTTTGGTATTACTTCTGGTGTAGGAAATTCTAGAATTGCTGGATATCATATTAGTTTAGATGGCATTCCGAATGGTGCATTAGGTGCTGGAACATTTGTTAATGTTTCTTGGTCGAGCGCTCCTGATGATAATTTTCATATATATAATCATCATCAATCTTTTCACGGAACCAGTGAACAATTTTTTTCTAATTCTGAATCTAGTGAGCCATTTACTTATTCTCCAGCTACTGATTTTGAAAACATGGATGCTGTTGATTCGAATGGTATGACCATTTTAGATCAATCAGATTTTGTTAAAAGAGGTCGATCTACATTTGGTAAAAACAAAGGCGTTCATTTTTTAGATGATGCAGGTGGGAATTCTAATTACAATAAATGGAAATATCAAGAACCGCCTTCTTATTTCCTTGATCTTTTTTCTAATGGTTTTACGCAAAAAGAAGTAGATTGTGTTTATGGAACATCAGCTGCTAATCCATTAATTTTAAAGTCTGATGTTTTAAATTTTAATTTAAGTTTTTCAACAAATTGGGAAATTACATCAAATGCACAAGCTTATATTAAAGATGTAATATATCACTTTTTAACTGGTGATGTTGATATGCCTACTGAAAACGGTGTTCCTTTAGCAAGTCTTACTGAAACCCTTCAAAATCAAAGTTCATATAATATAGATTGTGAGTTAGACGGAGACATTAGTGATATTGAAGTAATATCAGCAAATAATGATCAAAGAAAAAATCTAATATGTGCTATTAAGGGTCTAGCTGAAGATAATGATAATTTTAATGATGAATCTGTAGAAAACCAACCTCCTATCGGTTATTTTATAGTTAATAAAGCTCGTGTTACTTTTGGATTAAAAGCCTTTCCTAACATGGAAGGGGTCGGAGGGAGTGACACCCTGGGTGTATATTTAGGTTTAAATTTAGAATCTTTAACAGATATAGATGTAAGAACTTGTATACCTTATATTCCTTGGGACCATGGCGGATATCAAATTGGATTCCCAAATCCACAAACTCCTTATCAACAGGAAAATAGTGGGTCAAACACCAACTCCTGGGGTAATTTGTTTTTTGATTTTCACAGTCAACAAAATAACAATACTAATGTTACGGGGTGGATGCCACCTCAAATAATGAATTGTACCCCAACAAAGTGGATTACTTATGATAGAAATTATTTAAATACTGCAGATCCAACTGATATTATGGGACATGCTTATTATGAAGCTTTGGGGGGAGCAGGTGGATCGATAAATGAACTTACTATCAATAGTTCTGCTGGTCATAAAAATTTATTATTTCTTCGTCCAGAATACATGATTGATTTTTTAAGTGATTTTCAAACTACTGGTTACAGTATTTCTATTAACACAGATGATATGGGTAGCGCATTGTTTCCTTGTATGGCAAGTTCACTTAATAGATATAATTGTATAGGTATATTAACTGGTCCTACAGGAACTGTTTCTGAGCCTTTTGAATTAATGCATACTGGAAATAAAGTTTCTAATCATTACGATAATTATAATGAAAGATTCTCTATAGTTGATGGTGAAGGAAATTTAGGTCATTCTATGGCTGGCGGAGCAGAAGATTTAACTGTATCTGCAGAAGCTTCAGCTAACACAGGCTACACTGTTTCAACTTTAGGTAGCGTCTTACCTATACAGATATTTACAGGGCATATAGTCCCACAAGTAATTGTTAGTTTGTCATCTGCATCTACATCTACAGCAATGAGTTCTTTAGGCGCTAGAGCTGCAGTTTTAAAACATCTTAGAGTATCTCATCCTGCAGGAAATCCATCTCAAAACTATCCAAATTTTCAATGGTTAACTTTTGAAGATTATCTTTTTGATGGTGAAGGGCAAGCAATTTCAAATAACCTTCCTTTAAATTATCTTATGGATGGGTCTATTGGATATCAATCTAACTCTGCTACGAATTACATAGAAGATGTAGAGAGCAACTGGGTGGAAGTTCCAAATTCTAATAGTGTTGTTTCTTTAGCTGGCGGAATATATTATAATAGATCTTTTAAAACACGAGCGAATCATGAATTTGGTATCGTATATTATGATCAAAGAGGCCGTTCTGGTCACGTTAATTATTTAGGTAATGTATACGTTAAAGGCTATTCAAATTTAGAAAGAGGGGGTAGTGCGGCTAATAAAGGAAGGGTTGATATTCAATTAAGTCTTAACCATTATCCTCCTAGATGGTCTACTCATTATCAAATAGTTTATGGGGGTAATAGTACAATAGGTGATTTTGTTCAATACACTACTGGTTTAGCTTTTACAGAAAATACTGATGAAGGTCAATTTGATGATACAGTTGATACTGATAATGCTATTATATATGTTTCTTTAGGTTATCTACAGGGAGATAATAGTATATCATATAGTCATGCTTTTGGCGCTATGAGTAAAGATGGATCAAAAGATTTGTATACATATTCTGAAGGAGATAAACTAAGGATTATTAGATATACACAAAACGATGGTAGTACTATTGTTTACCCACCCTCCGACAAACATGAGTTTGAAATTGTAGGTGTTAAAACTATGACAAGCAATTCAGATGAAAACATAATACATTCTTCAGGAAACGCTGTTGTACCTAAACAAAAAACAGGTCAATTCCTTATGTTAAAAACTAATCCTGAAGCTTCTGGATTTACATATGCTGACGTTGTTGAAGACATGCCTATGGATGACGACAATTATATAGCGCAACATAATTTTTGGAATAACAACTGTATTGTAGAAATATACAAACCTAAAAAAATACAAGAATATGATGAAAGATTGTATTATGAAATAGGAGAAAAGTACGACATTGTTATAGATCAAAGTGGGGTAAAAGCACATGGAACGCCAAACATAATCCTTAAAGACGGAGATGTATATTGGAGAAATATCCCTCTTAACGAACCAGCTGCTGGATACCCATCTGGTCAATTTTTTCAAAGCATTTTACAAGGTACAGCAGAGAATGATGGTAATGAAAGTAAGTTAAGATTTAAAAATTACTTTTTAGAAAGCGATACGTTTACAGACACTATTTCTGGAGCAAACGGAAAAGATTGGGGGAAAGTAAAAATTATAGTTGATAAAGCTCAAACAAATTACAAAAGGTCTTCTATTTGTTTTTCAGATAAAAACAATTATTCTGCTAGAAGAAATAGTTTTACTATGTTCAATGCGTCTAAATTTAACATTAAAGACCTTCCTAATGAGTACGGATCTATTAATTATTTATTAAATGATTACGACAATGTATTTGTAATACAAGAAGACAAAGCAAGCTCTATACCTGTTAATAGAAATATTATATCTACAGCTGGAGGTGAAGAGTCCTTAGTAGCTTCACAGAAGGTTCTTGGGAGTCAAAAATTTTATCAAGGAAATTATGGTTCAGATGGGAATCCAGAAAGCGTAACTAGGGCTGAAGAAAATATTTATTGGGCTAGTAAAAGCAGGAGAGAGGTTTATAAATGGACAAGATCAAAAGGAATAAAGGTTATATCAAATGTTGGTATGAAATCTTATTTTAATAATATTTTTAAAAGGGCTTTAGAGGATCAACAGATGGGTGAAGGAAGGGTTAGAGTAGTTGGTGGTTATGATGCTCTTCGTGATGAGTTTATTATTTCTGTTCATAATATGTATGATTTTACAAATAATGAAAACTTTTATGATTTTGATTATGACGGAGAATACATTGAATATACTGATCCTGATGACGATATAGATCCAGATTTTGATCCAAATTTTGAAGATCCTATAGCTCCTGATGATGGGGATCCTAGTGATCCTGATGATGACGATCATAGTGATCCTGATGTAGAAGTTGAATGTCCAGAGTTAACTTTTACAACATCATATACTCCTTTTGGGATTATTCCAGCTTCAAATACTACTCAATACATTGATGAAAACAATTTGGAAGAAGGAGATTTTTTTACATTTAATGTGATGATCGAAAATAATAGCAATGCTTTAGCATCACTTCAATCTTCTGATATTTATCCTTTACCCCCTCATGTATTGAGTGTTACTGGCCTTTGGCAGAGTGGAGTGGTTTTACCCCCTGGAGCATCAACATTGGTTCAATTTGCTTGTATTATTCCTGCAAACTATGAAGGAGATTATGAGTCTATTTTTAAATTTAATTATGTAGGCGTTAATAGACCTGGCAGTTCTAGAAAATGTTCTAAAGAAGAATATGATGTTTATTTAAATTTTACTGTAGTAACGCCAGACGATCCAGTAGATCCAGACGATCCAGTAGATCCAGTAGATCCAGACGATCCAATAGAGCCAGACGATCCAACAGGTCCAGATATTTCACAGGAGGAATGGGCGGATTTTAATCAAGATGGCACAGTTTCGACAGCAGATCTTTTGATTTTTTTAAGTGCGTTTGGGAGTGAAGGAGTGAACTTAGCTCAAGACTGGGATGGTGATGGTCAAGTTGGCACTTCAGATCTTTTAGCTTTTTTAGCAAACTTTCAGGTTGTTTTGGAAGATGATGAAGTAATAGATGATGTAGTAAATGATATAATAACAGATTTATCAACTATAGATTATAATGGTGATGGAGTTATACAAGTACAAGATCTTTTGTTACTATTACAAAATTTTGGCACATTTCAAGACTCTAATTTTGACATTAATAATGATGGTGCAGTTAATATACAAGATATATTACAGTTTTTAAATTATTGGGGGCAAACTTATGATGTTAATAGTAATGGTAATGGTGGTGGCTATACAAGGCTTAGTAGATATGATGTAAGAAATAAAAAAAGATGAGGCAAACTATATCATTTAATAATTCAGCAAACTACTGGAAAACTAGGTACTCATACACCCCATCGTGTATGATGAATTTAAATAAGTTATTTTTTACTTCTCCTAAAGAAAAAAACTCTAATGATGGGAATCTCATGATATGGAGACACAATGACTCTAGTTCTGGATTTAATACTTTTTTTGAAAGCGGAGGACATTCTTTACCCTCTGCTGTAGGTCTTAGTTTCAATGGCTATACTAAAACTAAAATCTCTTCTGGGAACAATACTTCTAGTAATAAAATATTTAAATCGTTTTCTATACAAGGAAGCAATCAGAATTTAAATTTAGGTAATAGCTTATTTGCAGTAAACAACAATTCTACAATAGAAACACTTGTTGATAATCATAGAATTACTCCGCTTACTAGAAAAGGTAATGCTATTTATGGAGAAATAGGTAAAGAACGAGCTTTAACAGGGACAAATATTAAGGCTATAGGTAGAATACGTAATGTATATAGATGGCAAAGTTTTACGGAAGATACTGGGTTAAATCTGTGGAGAAATATAACTCCTGGTGGTGAAGAAGTTACATATACTAATATTCCTGGGTTACATGTAGACGCTGACGGGAATGATGTTGCTTCACCTATAGGGTTGAGGCTATATGCTTTTGAAATAGAATCTTTTATGTCTAATCACCCCATACCTGCTACCGTTTCTGGTGGAGATCCTCATGAATTTGTAAAGTTTTTTAGCGGTAGGGTTAATGATGACGGGAATGGTATGCAAGCAGCACCTTATGTAACAACAGGTACTTATACACCTGAGACTGCTGCTTATTTACAAAATTTTGAAGAAGAGTTTAATTTTGGCAATAGTCAAGATTATGGAAGGTTTTTATCATATGGAGATCCATACACTAATGAAAACAACTCTTTTAAAAAGGGCAACTATCTTATGATTGAAGTAAAACAACTAGAAGATGCTGATAGTCAGCACTTAAGGTTTGACAGAACTCCTGGAGCTAATGGGGGGTCAAATGGTTTAGCATCTCAATATCAATTTAACGCAGATGATGATTTTGTATTTCAACAAAGAGAAGTGTTATTTGCTATGACTCCTGGAGAAATAAACGGTGCAGACCCTCACGGATCTTTTGCAGATGCATTTGTTGTATTTAACAACACAAATTTTGAAGTAACATCATTTAACGTAGAATATGAACTCACAGAATACGATCATGGGGGCAAATCAAGTACGGTTGCTCGTAAGAAATAATTTCGTATTTTTGTAAAACAACCAATATAACATGGCATTAGGAACATTAGCAGTATTAGGTCAACTTGCAGGAGCAGGACTTAACTATTTTCAAGGCAGACGACAAAGAAGAGAAGGAGAAGAATTAGCTCAAGAAGGTAGAGAAAATTTATTAGCTACCGCTGGTCCTACAGACGAGCTACTTGCTAGCGTGGATGAACAAAAAAGATTAGCGCAAAGAGCTGGGGATTTAGGACAACAAAGGTTAGACCAGTCTGTAACAGGTCTTTTAGACGCTTTAGCTTCTGGAGATCCTAGTGCCGTTTATGGTATGCAAGGATTTGGATCTAATATGGCTAGGACCTCTCAAGATATGGGTTTAAAAACAGCTATGGCTCTTTCTCAAGCTAATCAGCCAGCTGTTGATGCAGCAGAAGCTGCAATGGATGTTAGTAGAGGCCTTTCCCAGTACGACATGGAACAAGGCACCGCAGCTTTTAACCAAGGACAATTAACAATGAATGAAGGGATTGGAACAGCTTTTAATCTCCCTATGGACATGGCGTCTCTTCAGACAGCAAATCCAGATGCATATAAAAATTTATTCCCTAATTCTGCTAAGGAAGGTATTAAAACTAAACTATCTCAGCCTAACCATAACATGGATGTTATAAGAAAATTAATTTATGGTGGAATTGCAGACATGGCTTCTGGTGGGCTAGCTTATACTGGTGGTGGCATTAAGGGAAAATCATTTAAAGATCTTGTAGGTAATAATGACGAAAATGGTAAAAAGGAGGTAAGTGGTTTGTCAAAAAGAGAGCTTCGTAAAATATCTAGACATATAGATAAAGTGAAGTTGCCAGAACTAGAAGAAATAGAGGAAAAAGAAGAAGTGTTTGACGACGAGTTTATGAGTGGAGGTAGCACTCTATCTCAACTTCTTCGTCCTGGTCAAAGTTTTAAAAGTGGAGGTAAAGAAGATCATGATGTACAAGAGTATGATATATCAGATGCTAAAACAGGAGAGGTAGTTGCTAAAACTACTGGACAAGAAGATCATATGGTAAATGAAGATGGTACTATTACCGTAATGAATAGCGATCAGAACGAATCTATTCATGATGCTTTTAAAGATGTAGACGTAGAGATGGTTCTAAAAGCTTTAGAAAAAAACCCTCAAAAAGGTAATGTTCGACAGTTATTGACAGCTCTTAATAAAGTCTTTAGTCAAAAACAATTTCAATCATAATGTCTGAAGTAACTGGACCAATATATACTGGGGCTGGAATACCCCTTAAAGGCTTCGACCAACTTATAGAAGTTGCAGCTAATGCATCAACACTTCAGCAAAGAAGGGGTCAACAATTAGAAAAAGCACGTTTAGGTCAACAAAACAGAATTCAAAAAATGATGGATGATGTTTATGAAGAGACTGGTGCAGATCTAGCTCCTGGATTAAGGCCTTTTTGGGTAGAGCATGTAACTATGGTTGATGAGCAAATACAAAACATGCAACTTGTAAATGGGACACCTATAACAAGTATTGCTCAGGGTAACGAATTATTACGTCAGGCAAATGCATTTTATGACGAGCTTTATGGATATAATCATGTAGAAGGTAAATATGTTGCGGATGATGAGGTAGAGTTAATAGAAGGATTAATTAGAGATCCTAAAAAACAAAAAAGTTTTTTACAAAACGTACCTGTAGATCAAACATATAATTTTACTAATGCTGAAACCGCTAATAGTCAATTAGCTGATATGACTAATTATGCTAATTATGGATTTTTAGGAGTTACTGCAGATCAAATAACAGATGGTAGTTACATGGCTGGTGGTTATCAAAACCATGGTGAAATAGATTACTCTGGTCCTACACCTACATTAGTTTTAAAAACCCCGTTAGGTATAACAGATACGAATTCTTCAAGCGGATTTGCACAAACAGGTGCAAGATTAGGTGGTCTTTCTATCTATGGTGCAAACCATGAACAATTGTTTAATGTTCAAAGATTTGCTGTAAATAGACAAGCTGATGATTTATTTAATTTAGGTCAAGAATTTTTACAACCATTAGTTAAAGAAGATAGAATAGGGTTAGGATGGGACAGAACAAAAGCACAACAATTAGTAACAGGTCTTGTAAACAACACTCAGGAGGCTGGTGAAAGAATTAGATATTCTATATTAAGTCAAAATAAAATAGAAAATCCAAATTTTTTAAGCGAGCAAGAACGTAGAGCGTTTTTATATAACAATCCTTTATTAGCCTTTGAAACCGATGATGCAGGGAAAACAACAGCCACAGCGACAGAGATAGAAGAGCTTAAATCAAAGTTTAATACGCTTAAAGGTAATAATGATTATATATCACAACTTGTAAACGGTAGTAACTTTGATAGAAATGTTAGACAAGATGCTACTGCAGAAGAAAGAAACGTTGCTTTAGACAACACTCTTTCATCTATGACTACAATTAATCCAAATGATATATTTTCTATTGATGATGTTTCTAGTCTAATTAATAATGGTAGTTTATTCTTAAATCCTGGAGAAGCTGATGCTTTTAATGGTGCCTACGCAAGGCTTCTTATTCAAAACGCAGCTACCTTAGGGGGTGACGTTCAACCAGGCATGGGACTAGGTGATATATTAATGGTAGGAGGTCCATCATATGCAATGGTTGGGACTCAGCCAGATTCAGATGCTGGTGTAACAAGAAGTTTTATTGAGCAGTTTGAAGGAGATTCTAGTAATTTACCGCAAACTGTCGGTAATTTTCCAGTTAATATGAAAGGAAGCAGTCAATATGCATTTTCACCTCAAACAGGAGTGGAAGGTTATATAGATAATGTGTTTTTTACAAGAGGATCTGACGGTAGTATGAGAATTGGTGTTGCTTTAAATAAAAGTGGAGTTACAGGATATGGTGTAAGTAGCTCTGGAAAACCAATTACACCTCTTGAAGGAAACGTGCAATTTCAAATTGGTGATCCGTTTTTTAGTGTAGGTTTAGATGCTGATGGAGCAAACTTTTTAAATGATTTAGGTACAATTGATTCAAATAGTCAATTAATAAATCAACAATATAATACTGGAACACCAGAATTAGTGTTCTATTTTGATCCCACAAACTCAGCAGATATGAATAAACTTTCTACGCTTGGCTCTAAGCTTGATGAGTTTTATGAAAGGAAAGGCGAAAGCTTCCCCAATGCAGTTAATGACAATCTTGGCTATACATTAAATGCTATGTTTGCTAAAATTCAATAATAGATATGGAAGAAGAAGAAATCTTACAATACATTTCAGATCAACGTGGTGGAGGTATGGATGATGCTAAAATAGGCATGCAACTACAGATGAAAGGTGTGTCTAATTATTTAGACTACTTAAAAAAAAAAGACGATACTTCGGGATCGCCCTCTGTTTCGGGAGAGGAAAATACGGAATCAACGCAGAATACAGTTCTTCAGGGAGGACAAGAAGCTGGTTCTTCGGATGTACCTGTAGCACAAAATAACCCTACACCTAGCTATTTAGCTAATGGTCAGCAAGACTCGTCTGTTGATCCTGTTACAGGACAGGTAGCGCCATGGGAAGACACTCCTACTAATAGATCTAGCTTACATATTGATCCTGTTAATTATGATGGGTTTCAAAAATCTGGATTTATTAGAGCTATGGAGGCCTTAGACCCAACTTTTATAACGCCAGAAATAGAAAAATCTTTTTACAATTTTGCATCTAGTGGAGACTGGTGGTGGAATTCAGTGTCTGGAAACATTGATGCAATAGCTTCAGAGCTTGCTAAAAACAACGACTATCTATCTGCAAATAATATAAAAGTAAATGAATTTGGCACCCCAGCAGTGAGTCCTTACGGGGCGTATGCTTCTCCTCGTCCAGAAGAGAATGTTATGTTTGATAAAGTTGCTGAAGTAAAAAAACTTTTAACACAACAAGTTAATGACTCCGTTGTAGAAAGTTTACATACTGCTATGCCTTCTAATATTAAGCAAAGTAAAGAGGCGCAAATGTATATGGAACAGTATATGTTAGAACAGTATGGATCAATGCTTGATTTAACTGGAGAAGGGCAAATAGGTAATACTCCATTTTTACAATTTGATGGATTTGAACCTACTGGATATGTGGAAAGAAAAGGTCGCGGTCCAGGATTTACACCTAAGTTTTCTGGATATATTGTAGATAAATTTAACGCTGCAGGAATTGATCTTGTCAACGGCATATACAACATGTTTGGGGGTGATGCAAAAACAGTAGTTGAAATGAGAGAGGAAGCGGATAGAATTCGTGCTAATACTCTTCAGTTCACTGAAAGCATGAGTGGTAGTTTTACTGATGGTCAGTTTGGGAATGGATTAATGCAAATGAGTGGTTTTATATCTGAAGCCGTTCCAACAATGTCCGTTTTAATTCCTACAGCTGCAGTTACAACAACAGTTACTGGTGGTGCAGCAGCTCCATGGTGGATGAGTGCTGGTTTAATAGGTTTAGAAGGAGCTACATTAAGTACTACAGTAGAGGCTGCTAGAACTCGTGAACATCCTATGTTTAAAAGGTACACTAAAGATGGTGTAACTATAGGTTATTACGAAATGATGGACGCTACAGGGGGCGATATAGAGCTCATGTCTAGCTATGAAGAAAGCTTCGATGAGTCTGCACGATTTGGACATTTAAGCACGGTATTCGGCACTGATTTTGTTGCAGCAGGGGCTACGTCATTATTCTTTTTTAGAGCTTTAAAAGGGGCTGGAACAGCGGCTAATACAGGTGCTAACATGAATAGCTGGTGGGGCGCTCACTTAACAAATATGGGGTATTCTGTTCCAGTAAATAGTATTACTTCATCTACAGCCGCTATGGTTCAGTACATGAGTATGAATCCTGACGCTAGTCAAGAGGAGGTCTTTGAGCTTGGACTAGATGTAGCTTTAGGCGTTGTACCTATAACTGTAGGGGTGACTGGAGCAGGTTCTGGAGTAAGTTATGTTCAAACAAAATCTCAAATAGTAAATGCTTTAACAAGAGATGCTATTGGAAGAAATGGAGGTAATGTCAAAATAAATCAGCAACGCACTAAATATTTAGAAATATTTCGTAACAGTAAAAATAGAAACGAAAAGATTTATGCTGAAAGAATGTTGGTTGAGTTAGAAGAACAAAAACTTAGCACAATGGCTGCTGATGAATCGTTCTATTTAAGAATGAATCCAGAGGACTATGAAAATGTTGTGAGTCTTCACAGAGAATACAATAGCAATCTTCGTCAATTAAATCAACTAGACGATCCAGATTCTGCTATAGGTAAAGCTTTGCAAAAAGACTTAGACGGAATTAAAGAACAGAGACTTAATATAGAAAAATTATATGAGGTAGAAACAACTGCTGATGCAGATCCATCTGTAAGTTCTGTGTTTGGCGCAGGTGAACCAGCAGTACCGAATGTTACTGGACCTGATGGCAAGCCAGTTCCTTTAGCTTTTGAGCCTGGTCTGTCTAAATGGTGGTATACTGAATTTTTTGATAAATACGGTGATGTAAACATGCTTCAGAGGTCTATAATGGAAGCTATAGATACAGAAAACATGGGGGCAAGGGTTGGGCTAAGTCAAGATTTTGAAGTTTTACAAAAGCTTGCTACACCAAAAGCTGCTTTTCAAATAGATGAAATGATAAATCTTAGAGCTCAAGATGGTGGATTGTATTCTCAGTTGAGAGAATTGCAAAAAACTACATCTAAAGATTTATATCAATCACTACCAGAGGTATATGATAAGAATATTATAGGCCTTTATGATAGATGGGCTGTGTCAAAGTTTGCTCCAGAAAGGAATGCAAAAATTCTTGCTGATAACCAAACAGAATTAACAGCACTAAAATCTAAAGAAAATTTAACTGCTTCAGATAAAAAAAGAATAACATTTCTTGAAGAAAAAATTGCAGAAAGGAGAGGTAGTGGTATGGCTGATGAGGAGGCTGCAAACTTCTTGAACTCTTTACCTGAGGAACTAAAGGCTTCTTTTGAAAAAGTAAGGGAAGAACATAGGGCAATCCAACAAAACACTAGAGATGCTGCTTTAGATTATGGTTTTATAAACCAGGCTATGTATGATAAGCTTCAAACAACAGCAGAAAATTATGTAACTCTTACGGGTGACGGGATGAGTTCTGTTGATGGAAATCTAACGTTAATTGATAACGATATAGTGCAAGCTATCTTCCCACAAAGATCCTCACAAGGAGGTGTTCCTAACAGCTACAGAAAGGCTTCTGGGCGTAGTGATGAGACAGGTAGTATCTTGGGTAAAACCATAGATCAAAATACACAAATACACGTAGCAGGACAAAAGAATGTAGCTCTTACGGGGTTATATGAGATGCTTTTAAATAACCCAAACCCTAAACATTACTCTATATCTGATGAAGGTAATTCAGCGGCTAAAAACACAGTAATGGCTTATATAAATGGTGAGAAAAAGTTTATTACGTTTGCTAACGAAGCTTATGCAAAACCATTTAAGACTCAATCTCCTAACGATAATGAAGCTTACGTTAGGATTGTGCAACCTCTTCAAAGATTATTTAGTAATGTTCCAAAGATGTACACGCAATGGTCTACGACATTCTTTGCTGGTAATAGTATAAGGGATTATCAATCTTCTATAACAAATGCTTTAAGTGCAGCTGAAAAGAAATTTGGATATGCTTTATATAACGCTGAAGGTAAGCCTTTGAATATAAAACAGTTAGTCTCAGACTCTCATCTTGTAGGGAGAGGTGAGTACATGCGAGCTTTCAAAGCTATTGCTGCTGATGAGTTTAGTCCAGGCAATAATTATAGAGGTAAAGATAATGTTTTATATCAGGAGTATAAATCTCATGGGGGGCAGACTGGGTGGGCTTTTAGAACGCCTTTAGAGGATATATCTAAGCAATTAGCAGTTGAAATAAACGATGGAATAAGAGGGCAAAAGGCTACGAAATGGATGTATGATAATAGTCTAGGCCTTGTTGAGTCTTTTAATAATACGTTTGAGAATGTGTTTAGATTCCAAGTATATAAAGGTTTAAGAAATCAAGGTGTTCTTCCTGATTATGCTGCAGCTGTAGCAAAAGATGTAAGTATAGATTTTAATAGATCGGGTAATACTACTCCTAAAATAAGTTCTTTAAAGTTCTTTTTAAATGCTAGTTTGCAAGGAGCAGATATGACGGTAAAAACTGCTACTGCATTAAGACCAAAAGTAGACCCTAAAGGAAATGTAAGAAACCCTATACAGAGATTAACGAATGCTCAAAAACTCCTTGCAGGAGGTGTTGGGTTTAGCTACATGTTGACTAATTTCAATCAATCTGTATCAGAAATAGATACGGACGGTGTTACTTTTTATGACAAAATCCCTGATCAAATAAAACAAAGAAATCATATTATAATGATTCCTGGTAGCCCTACAGGTGAAAAAGTCCTTATCCCTAAAGCTTACGGGTTTGGAGCTTTTAACGATATCGGCGTAATGATGGCTGAAATTCAAAGTGGTGAAAGATCTGGAATCGATGGTGCTTGGTATTTAGGTTCTTCTATTGTAACTAACCTATCTCCAGTACATTTTCGTGGCGTAGGTAGCGAAGATGATCCCACTAAATCTTCAGACCCTACAGATCAACCAGGTCTTTTAATTAAAGCAGCTACTCAAATAGATCCTATAGCACCTCTTATTGATGTTGCTACAAATATAGATGGATTTGGCAATAAAATAGCTGCAGATCCGAAAGATAGAGTAGCTAGATCTGCACAAGGATATGATTCTCCAATAATTTTTGAACAGATTGCTAAAATATTAAATTCTGCTACTGGAAGTGATGAAATAAGTAGTGATTTTGATTTTAATCCAGACAAATTAAACTATTTATTTGAAAATTATTTAGGGAGTACTTATACGATGTTTGGCGATGCAGCAGATGGTATATTGGAAATAACTGCTGGTCAAGATAATGTGAACACATGGCCTTTACTTAAAAAGTTTTATCAAGAAGATTTTGAATATTCTGCATATGGAAAATATTACGATGCTAAACAAGTTGTTGGTAGCTATCTAGCTGAGTTTGGAAACGTGAATGATCTTTTAGAAAATAAAGAAAAACCACTTCCAAGTCGTGACGAAAGACTTGCAGATTATAAAGCTGTAGAAGACACAGTAGGGGGCGCAATAGCAAGATATAAAGGCGCTTTAGGTATGGCTAAAGTATTTAAAGATATAGAGTCAAAATTAACTGAAATAACAGAAGCTAAAAAGCTTTTAAAAGAAGAACAAGATGCACTAGGATATCACATGTTTAACCTTGAAGTAGCTGACGAATGGGGAGCATTAGAAGATAAAATATATCTAAATGAACAAAAAGAAATGTTGTTGATGGAAAATGCTTTAAAAGAATATTATAAATTTTACAGAAAACCTGAAGAATAATGAGTAAGAAAAAAATAAAAGACACTAAGCTTGGCGCTTGGTTAAAAAACAAAGCACCGCAAGTATTAGGTATAGTAGGAGATCTTCTCCCAGACAGTGGTGGATTAGGTATAGTAAAAAATCTTATCGATCAAGACCCAGAAATTGACTCTGAAGAAGCTCAACGTGTAATTGATGCAGAAGTTCGTTTTCAAGAAAACGTAACGGAACGATGGAAAGCCGATATGGGTAGTGACGTAAAGTTGGCTAAAATGATTCGCCCAGTAACGCTTATATGCCTTATGGGTATGTTTATGATTACTATGATGATTGATAGCATGGATAACGTAGCATTTAACGTAAAGGACTCTTATGTATCTTTGCTTGAGTTATTAATGTTAACAGCATTTGGTGCATATTTTGCTGGAAGAACTATAGAAAAGAAGTCAAAAGGATGATCCGTAAAACCATAATAATCACACTGTTAACCCTTGTTGGGTTAAGTGATAGTTTATGTCAAGCTAGTTGGATTGACGTAACTATTAAAACAGATCAATATGGTGAAGAAACTTCCTGGAATATTTTGCAAGGCACTGAAGTTGTAGCTACAAGTCCCTTATATGAAAGTAATTCTTTATCAACAGTGAGAAGGATTTTACCTGTTGGTGATTATCAGTTTGTCATTATAGACACTTTTGGAGATGGAATATGCTGTGAGTTTGGTGAAGGTTGGTACGGAATAAACAATACATGTGGTGTTGACACAACTGTTTATGACTTTAGTGAAGATGCAGACACTATACCTTTTACTCTTTTACCTTGCATACCACCTCTTTACGGATGCACTGATGAATCATCCGAAAATTATAATCCTTGGGCTAACACAGATGATGGCTCTTGTAATGTTTCTGAATGTTTGGATGGTGAGGCTTTAGTTACTATGAATTTAACATTAGATAATTATCCTTCTGAAACAGGTTTTACTTTAGTGAATTTGGCAGTAGGGGAGTTTTACGAACAGGTTTTACCATATGAATTTGATTTTGGAGATCAAAATGCTACATACACATATGACTTTTGTGTTTCTTTAGGTTTTGAACTTATATTAACTGATGCTTATGGAGATGGTTTAAACGCTTCTCAATGGGGTGGGTCTGACGGAGCAATATCAATAACTGCTTGTGGAGATACTATATGGCAATTACAAGATATAGCTTTCGAACAAGGTGATGGTTTTAATGCTTATTCAGGCGCTGTATTTGTAGATCCCTGCCCATTAATACCTCCTATATCAGGATGTATGGATGATGATTATGTAGAGTATAACCCTCTTGCAACAGTTCCAGACACCTGTGAAACATTACATACATGGGGATGCATTGATCCAGAAGCTTTAAATTTTGACAGTACAGCAACTATATCGGAATTACAAGGTCCTTGCACTTTACAGATAATACTAAAAGATGATGCTGGTGATGGATGGGGAAATTCTAAGATAGGCATGATTCAAGGAGATCAACAGTGGTTACTTACTGTCGGTCCTGATGAGTTTTTACAATCTTGGGATATTGTTTTAGAATCTGACGAAGAAGTTGATTTGTATTATTTTCAAGCAGGATTTCAACAGCAATCACCACAAGAAATAGCTTTTCAGACTTTACATAACTCTATATATGTTATTAATGAAGATGGAGACACTTTAGTGTCTGAAGGTAGTAACCCTTTCATCAACAATGGTCAAGAAGCTTTACAGCCATTTGCTGCTCCAAAATGGAATGTATATCATTTTATGCCTTTTTGCGGTGATAGTTGTATACCATATATATATGGATGTACTGATGCACTTGCGTGCAACTACAGTCCAGAAGCAAACACAAACACTGAATGTAACTTTCCTGTAGAGCATTATGATTGTGAGAATAACTGCGTGAATGATGATGATAGTGATGGAGTGTGCAATGAGCTTGAAATTGTAGGGTGTCAAGATCCTACTGCTTTTAATTATAATGCTTCAGCAACTGATGCTGGTGATTGCATCCCAGTGACATTTGGCTGTACTGATCCAACTCAATTTAACTACAACCCAGACGCTAACACAGAAAATGGAGGTTGCATACCCTTTGTATATGGATGTATGAATCCAGACGCTTTTAATTACAATTCAGATGCTAATACAGAAATTGAAGGTTCTTGCATTGAAGTAGTTGTTGATTGTATGGATCCTAATGCCTTTAATTATAATGAGTTAGCTAACATGTCTGATGAAGATTTGTGTTTATATGATGCAGGATGCATAGGCGAACCTGGGGTACCATATTGGTATAATGATGGATGTTATGCTTGGATTATAGATATAGATCCATACTGTTGCGAAGTTAACTGGGATGATTCGTGTGTAGAATTATACTCATACTGCGAACAAGGATGGCCTCAAGGTGTATATGACATGAACGGTGTATATGATATATATCCTAACCCTACAAGCAATGTTCTAAATGTTCGGGCTCCCGTCACCGTAATTACAAGCGTGTATAACGCAGTGGGACAGCTTGTAGTGGTTGGGACTACAGAAAAAACAATTGACATCTCTACTCTACCTAAAGGCTTCTACCATGTTGTTATAAAACATAATGAAAGAATTGTTAAGAAAAAAATTATTAAATCATGATGTCTCCAGAAGCAAATAATTTTAAAAACAAGTATAAAGTTTACGAATTAATTTTTTACATTATAATTTTTATAGTTTTTTTGTTGAGCACGACTCATGCAAATGGACAGACTTTAAAAAAAACTTTTAAATTTGCTACATTTTATACAGCTTTTAGTGGTGGTAACTCTGTAGCTGATGACAATATATATTCTGTAACTAATGGGTTGCAAACTAACATTTTAGAAACTCCTTTTGATTATTCTTTTACGGCTGGAATACGAAAAATTGCTAGGTTTGGTTATGAAAACCGTGCTAACGTATTTTACGATGGAACTGAAAAGTCTTACAGTGACGCAGCAACTATTGGTAAAGTTAAAGGATTTGAGTTTTTATTTGAAGCTGATTGGCGTAGACAGCAAGGTAGAACTTTTTTAGATCAAGATTATTTTTTACGTTATGTAGCAAAAACTTGGATAGCAAAAGCTGAGTATCTTCAAGATGGTTTTGCTGACGTAAAATACTTTGAGGGATCTCAGAGATACAGGTTGAACTTAAATAAAGATATTAGTTTTAATATTGGATTAGCTCAACGAATATCTGAACCATATGGATATAATCCTTTGCAAGAATGGTTGTTATCTAATGGTAACCTACATTACACATCCCTAGCATTGCAAGAGGGTTATACGGTAGACGTACAAGCTGGAGAATATTTTTCACCTGATGGTGAGCTTGTAGCAAACAGCTCAGACGTGTGGCAACAAGTTGTTATTCCAGAAGTTATTAATGACTATGTTAGTCGTAAGAGGAGTGAACTTCCAGATCAATGGAACTATTCTGTTGTGATTGGATATGACTACTATCAATACTCTAAGGATTTTTGGATGCATAGTTGGGCTAGTGTAATTCCTTATCATTTAAACACTGGAGGAGAGTATTCTTATTTTAAAACCACTAACGGAGGGCAATGGATTGATTACAGTTTAGGTCTTATCTTTGGTTGGAGGTTAAATAAAAATTTCGGTATGTTTTTAGAAGGTAAATACAATAAGTACTGGAATCGAGAATGGCATGACTTTTCTGTCGGACTAAACTATGTAATATTATAATGGCACAACAAATTGGAGAGGATACTAAAGTAACACTAGACTTAAAAACAATAGGTATAGCAGTAGCAGGCATAGGGTCGCTAATAGGTATGTGGTTTGCTTTACAAGCAGACATAGCTTTAGCTAAAGAATTACCAGTTCCTCCCGATCCAGAGATTACACGTATGGAATTTGATATGAAAGATCAGTTAGTACGTCAAACCATTATGACTACACAAGAAGACGTTGTCGAAATAAAAGAAGATTTAAAAAATATAGAACGAAAAATAGATCAACTGAAATGAATAAGACATATCAAGTAAAAAAGAAAATGGCTGGGGGTAAAACAGATGTTCCTCAATACATGTATGGCGGTAAAGTTTTTAAAGGGGCTGAAGGCCTTATTACTGCATTAGCTAAAGACCCTAAAAACAGAAAAAAAATGGAAGATGCATTAAAGAATTCTTAATGAAACATTTAGTTACTATATTTTTTCTTTCAATAATTTCACTGGGTACAGGAGTTTCAGATTCTGGTGTATGTGTTGTAGAATTTAATGCATCATTTAATTCATCAAATAGCGTAGAATGGATTGACCAACTAAGTGATTGCAAAGGTAAGAGGGTTGATATTGTTACTAATCCTGACATGCAAAAAAAACACAAAATTGTTGTAGTACCTACTATTATTATTTTTAATGATGGAGAAGAAGTTGAAAGATTTCAAGCTAATATAATGATGCAGCTTGACGCTAGTAAAGAAGACGTACAAGAAGCTGTTGATGAAATTTTAATGAGTGACTTCTAATGAAACCTTGCAAGTGCGAACATAAAGAAATGAAGAAAGGAGGTAAAACTCCTGCATGGACACGAAAAGAAGGTAAAGACCCGAAAGGTGGGTTAAACCGAAAAGGCGTAGCATCTTACCGTAGAGCTAATCCAGGCAGCAAGTTAAAGATGGCTGTTACTGGAAAGGTAAAACGAGGATCTAAAGCCGCTAAAAGACGTAAATCGTTTTGCGCTAGAATGGGTGGAATGAAAGGACCTATGAAAGATAGCAAAGGTCGTCCTACAAGAAAAGCTTTAGCTTTAAGAAAGTGGAAATGTAGAAAGAAATGAAGTATAGCAAGAGGAGAAAAAAAGGCACCGTAATAAAAAAACTTGCTAATGGTGGGAATGGTGATCCAGTAAAAGAAACAACTGCATCTCCCAATATGAGAGTAAATCCTTATGGGGAGCTCTATGAATACAATGAAAAAGAACCTGCTGGCGGCGATCCAAATTATGGGTACGATAGGCAGCTGTCTAAAGCAGAAAGGACTTCTATGGATATGTATGGATTTCCAGGAGGCGGTTCTAATGCTCAAATGGCAGGCATGCTTGATGATCCTATATTTATGACTTTATTAGGGGGTCAAGCTTATAAAAGTTTAGCTGCTTTAGGGGAGGCTGCTTATTCTAAACTATCAGGTCCTATAAGCACTATTTTTCAAACTTCTTTAACAAATCCTGCAACAGGGAGCGCTGTAGCAGGGGGGTCTATAACTGGAGAAGCCTTAATAAATTCATATTTTGCTTCTCATGGCGCTACAAATTTACCTGGCGATATTGTAGATTTTGTTAACGATCCTTCATGGGAAAATGCAGGTCATATTGGGTTTGATATATTTGAAACAGTTCCTGTTGCTTTAGATTATTTCGTGCCTAATGCTAAGTTAGCTATAGAAACTGCATCTAAATCTAAACCTGCTCAAACTCCAATAATATCTCTTGAATCTTCAACTTCAGGAGGGGCAGAGGCATCTCTTACTGCTGTAAAAAATATAGAAATGAGAAAGGCATATAGCTCTTATCTTTCTAAGCAAATAGAAAGTATTAAATCAGAAGGTGTTAGCGGTATTTTAACTAAAGACCAAGTGCAAAAATCAATAGCAGAAACGTTAGCATATAATAATGAGATGATGCAACAGCCTAAATTTTTTGAAAAACTTCTTGAATCAATTAAATCTGCAGAATTAAGCTCAGGTGAAATGATTCCTGGAACAGGAATTAAAAGTGCTGCGGCTCAACAAGAATGGCTAAGAGTTGCAAATTGGAGGGGTGCGGATGTTACTAGATTTGGATATTATGATGAGGCTTCTGAAGGTGTGGTGTTTTTTTCTACTCCAGAGCAAACTGCTAAAGCTATGATAGATGCAATGAAAGGAGGTGATGAAGTTCTAAGAAATGCTATTAGTAGGTCTAGAGAGTACATGGGTAGAAAAATGGGTTTGTATAAAAGTAGTGAAGGGCTTACAGAATTTGGACAACAATTTGATGGGGCTACAATTGATTTTTTAAATACCTTAAATGAAGAACAACTTCTTCGAGTTTTAGCTCACGAACATAAACATGCTATTGATGTTCCCTTTTTAAAACATACTTTAGATGAATACCACATAGGTAGATTTACAAGAATAGATGAAGTTATTCCTCCTCAATATGTAGGTCCTGCAGGGGATTTAAAATACGGAAGAATAAAAGATGGAACGTTAAGATCAGGAAGCGATCTTGATAAATGGACAACGGGAATCGGAGAAAGAGGTGCGAATCCTACCGCTACTGCAGAAGCTATAAAAAGTTCATACGATGTTGATCTTGCTTATTTATTAGAACCCGAAGAAATTTTAGCTAGGTTAACAGAAATAAAAATAGGATGGTGGAAAAGTCAACAAAAAGTTGGAGGGCAAAAAATGTCTGAATGGATGTACAATTGGACTCCAGAAAAAACTAAAAAAGCTTTTCAAATGTGGGAGGAGGGGGACTCAAGTAATGATTTATTTTTTTCCGTATTAAAAGGAAATAATGAAAAAGAAAGAATGGAAAATCTAACTGGACTCCTTAACAGCGTTCTTACTCCTAGTGTTCCGTTACTTTTAGGTAGTGCCGTTTCTACGCAAGCTAAAATATCAGACGAAGAAACCCCCACGACAAACAGGCGTGGAGGCTTCATATCAAAAAAGAAAAAACGAAAAGGTTACAGGTCTATATAGTTAATTTAAATAGTTTGCTAAAACCTGATGTCGTGAAGTATGCTTAAGTCGTTTCAAAGCACGCTCACGTATTTGTCTTATTCTTTCTGATGAAAGGTCAAACAGTTCTGATATTTCTGTATTAGATCTAGGATAATCTCCATCTAAACCAAATGATAATCGTAATGTAGCGCTTTCTCGTGGAGTTAATCCTCGTAGCGCTAAGTGTATTTCCTTTCTAAGGCTTTCATCTAATAATCCTTTATCAGGGATTATTGCAGTTTTGTCTGGTATTAAATCTCCTACTTTATTTGATCCTGGTTCTTGTTGAGACACAGTCATATCAAGACTTAAGTGCCTATCAGAACTCTCAAGTATTAATTTAACGTCTAATGCGTTCATGTCTAAATCTTCTGCAATTTCTGACTCCGTAGGTGGTCGCTCATACTCTTGTTCTAGTTTTGAATAAGAATTTCTTATTTTAATAAGAGCACCTATTTTGTTTTGTGGTAATCTTACAAGTCTTGCGTGATCAGATAGTGCAGACAGTATGTTTTGTCTAATCCACCAAACAGCGTAAGAGATGAACTTAAAACCGCGAGTCTCGTCAAACCTTTGTGCGGCACGTATTAGACCTAAATTACCTTCGCTAATAAGGTCTGGCAAACTTAAACCTTGATTTTGATATTGTTTAGCTACAGACACAACAAACCTTAAGTTAGCTCTTGTTAGTTCGTGTAAGGCTTTTTGATCACCTTTTTTAATCTTACGTGTTAACTCAACTTCTTCTTCAATTGTAATTAATTTTTCTTTTGACACATCAGAAAGATATCTGTCTAAACTAGGCTGCGACCTATCTGTTATTTGTTGGGTAATCTTAAGCTGTCTCATTTACTTCTTCTTTTTTTAATCTTTTTAATAAACTTTTTCTTGTTTTTTCTAACGTATCCATTCTATCATTAATATAATCTAAATGACTTGCTAGCATATAATCTTCTAAAACGTTATCTACTACTTCTTTTGCCGTATTGTATATATCAGAATATCCTGGCCAGTAATCCATGTTTGTAAAATGTTTACTTGTGTAAAAACTACATGTTGACCTATCTCTTTCTACAGCTTCTCCAATTTCATATGTATTACAATATGGTTTAAGTGCAACGCTTATTGCTGCTCTAGCTTGAACATTAATTCTTTTGCGAGAATTGCTTCTAGCAATGCCTAATGTTTCATAAATTTTATTTACAGTTTCTTTAACTGCGTGTATTCTTTGCATTTTATTAAATTTTATTTTTAACAGTTTGTTACATAATATATCTTCATAAAATGAAGAGATATATTATATAACTAACCTTTCTTCTGTCTCTGGATGGATATAAGATTTTTTGTAGTTTATTATCTCGAAACTTTTTAATTGACGTAAGTCATTTAATACGAGCATAGTTATTTTATCTTTTCTATCCTTCCGTTGATATATTTTTTTATATGCGTCTTTCTTATATAAGACGTATTTATTAAAGTTTACGTTGCCTAAGCACCAATCTAAAAGTTCTTTTCTTTCAACACGAACAAAACCACCAACTTCACATATTTCAAAAGCTATCCATTTTGCTTCACCTAACAACCATCCTAAATCACCATGCACATTTCTAAACTCAACCCATATTTCATCAAGAAGATTGTTTCCTTTTACATCTACACCGTCAGAACCATGCCAAAAGTCTACATGAAGCTCTATATCTTCTTTACGAGAAGACTTTCTTATGTCGTTAAAAATCCTTACATATCTAGTAGCAGATACGCCACCGTCTTTCCAAGATTGTTTACGCCTTTCGTTAAAAAGGTTGTTGGCCGTGATCATACTCTTTTGAGATTTCTTTAATTAGATCTAATTCAGTATTCACCCAAACTCTAAAATCCTTTATATTACTCATTACATCTTCAATCTCAGTAAGAACATCTTCACCATCTTCACTATAAAGGCTTTCATGCAACGTACTTGTTGCGTGGTGAATTCTTTCACATGCCTCCATATAAAAAATGCTTGCTTCTTCTTTAGTCATCTTTCATAGATTTTTTTATCTCTTCAATAGCTTGGTTTACTTGCAGTTTATTTTTAGCTAAATAAACATCACAACCAATATTGTTATCCATGATATGTTTTAGAAACAACTTCCAACGCATTGGGAAATCGTGATGCGATGGTAAATATCCTTTAGTCTCTATAATCCAAGTAGAATCCTTACAAACAAAGTCTGGTGTATATCGTATAGGTTGCTGTATGCTATTTGACCTATCAGACATATCTTTTCTTTTGTTTGTCATTTTAAAATACTTATGCTCAAACCTAAAGGACTCTACTAAAGTAAACTGCTCTTCTTCATAATCAAAAGGTATACCGTGAGACTTTAACTGATCTGAACAATACTTTTCGATTGATGATTTATACTTTCCTAATTGTTTTTTTTTAGATTTAGAAGTTCTTTTGTTTCTCTTCTTTCTCATCATGAGATCAAAGTTACTCCATAATTAATTGCTAGACGATAAAATATTTGAAAAATTTATAACTTCTTGTTTATCTGATTGAAAATGAATTGATTTAAATAAAGGCTTTTTCTTAAGCCATGATATAAAACCCGTTTGTGATGAGTTCATAACCATTCTAAATGGATCTTCTATAGGTGTTGGATAACCTCCTGTTTCTGTTTCTCTGACTTTTCTTACGTGGAACTCGCTGAGTTTCCTTATGTTATGGTCTGGTGATTGAACCTTTCGATGAATAGTCAGGAAGCAATCAGCTCTGTTTACGAACTTTCCGCCACCCTCTGTGTCTTCAGCGTATGGAGCAACAGGTAATCCGTCTGGTCCTTTTCTTCTTTGCGCTTCTGTAAAAGCATGAGTGTTTAACCATACAGCAATGTTGTTTGCTTTAGAAAAAGTAAGAAAAGAACTAGCTGACTCATAATGATAATCGTGTACACCTATGTTACTCCCTTTCATGTCTAATTTAAGGCTATTATATGGATCTATAAACACACCATCTACTGGTTGTTGTAATAAAATCTTTTCCATAAACAGAATTATATCTGAATAGCTGTAGACTTGATTGTTATTGATGATAGTGAAGTGCTCGTTCACCCATTCATAAGCAGCTTTTCTTTCATAGAAACTCATATCAGAAACTTTTCTGTCTGATGCAAACTGCATTAATTGCATTTTAATAGACGCTGTCCTGTTCTCTGATGAATAAAGTATCCACTTCCATTTGTGTTGAATAACAGAGTTTACAATTAAATACAGTGCTGATGTAGTCTTACCTACGTTACTATGACCATTTATAATAACAAATTCTTTTTTATATCTAAAGTGTTCGTCAAGATCTTGGTCGCCAGTGTTTAATCCAATTTCAATTTTACCCTGAGAGAAGTCATCTATCCATCTAAAGTCTTCATCATCAGAAGATATGAAAGACATATCCCCATCGTTTATAAGTAAATTCCTTTCAGCTGACTGTTCGTTATCTATTAAGGCTTTGATAGGCATCTGCTTGCCTTTTTCAATACCATCAATAACAGTAATTTTTGCATGCTCTAATGAATCAACATCTCTCTTCTCTATCTCCCTCATAATAACCCTTATAACCTCGTCTTGTTCCATACGCCCAGCAGAGATGTATCCACCACAAAGTATAGCAGCCTTGTTTAAGTTCACCCACTTCTCACCATCTGGAGCATTACGTATCATACGTGCAGCTAAATTCAGCTTCATGTAATCCGTATAAGAATACGCTTCATTTTCAGGTGTTTGTTTTTTTGCAAACTCAGATGTAAAAGCACCAAACTTCTTTGAATTATCCTTGATGATAATATCAGGATCAAAAGATTCAAAGCAAGCCCTTGATTCATTAATGCCCGACTCATCAACCTCCAAACAATACTGTTTATGAAAGTATGTACATAAAGCTCTAAAGTGATCACGATGTCTTTCTGGATTCGTTATCTTAACTAAGGCTTTAATACCATCTCCACTAGGTGACACCCAGCATGAGTGGACGTAATCATCAGTAGCTAATGCTTTTTTAACCTCAGCAACTTTAACATGATCAAAGTCTAATATGATAAATCCTGAGTGCTCGAATAAAGCATCGTCAGCTCTAGACGAAAACTCCCCACTGAAACAAACAATGGGGAGCTTCTTCTTTTTTTCTTTACTACCGTCACGTATTTGACTGATGAGAGAACCAGACTTCCCCGACTGTATCCTCATCAAGGCTGTTGGTATCGTTATGTGATGTGGATTTTTCGTGTCCTTTATGCTTTGAAATATTGTCACTTTCATTATCTAATGCAATCATTAAAAGTATAAGATATCCAGCCAGATCCATAACGGTATCTTCTGTTGCTCCATGTACTCCTACGTTTTTTATTCTATTTAATTTATCGTCTATTCTAGCCTTAAGAGCTTCTATCCTATCTAGATGAGAGAATATACCTCCAGGTTGTAATGCGCTATTGCCGTAATCAGAATTCTTTTTTAAAAGTAACTCTTTAATCTCGTCACTCTTCTCTATTATGCAAGCTCTTATGTTCATCTAATGTTAAATTTGAGTGTGATAACTCCACACTATCTAATATCTCACGTATGATAACCTCTTTGTTTTTAGACTTAGCGGTATAGTAAGTGTTACGTAATCGTGACATTACTATTTCATCATAACGCATGATATCAGATGGCGTGTCGTATATGGTGACAATCCACTCACAGCGCTCATGTATCTCCTTCCGTTTCTTGAAGGCTACACGAACCTGTGAGTGTCTTATCATTGGCTTTTTAGAAAGGCATTTCATCTGTAGCCATCTTAGCGGCTTCTTTTTTAGCTGCTTTTGCTGCTCGATCTTCTTTAGCCTTCTCGCTGTTGTAATCATACACAGTAGTGTATGGTTTACCATTTTTTGATATGCCAGTTTTACAAAAAACATTTCCGCCATCACCATTCGGCTGAACAGGTGTTGCGTATTTGTCTATCATCTCCTGCAGTTCAGTGACTTTATACTTCACTGTTACTCCTGCAAACTTACCATCGTAATAACGTGGCTCTTCTGTGTACCCTACGAGTACCGAATCATACTTAGTATCACTCATAATTAAAATAATTTATAAATTATATTGAAAGCAAACTATTTGCTTTTACAATCTTATACATCAAAAACTGCGTAATGCGTTTCCGTTTTGTGTCCATTAGCTAACCATTCTTTAATATTGACTAGCGCTTCATTAAACTTCATTTCACCTCTAAGCATTGTTTCGTCAGTGCACTTAACTAATGCAGGGTAGTAGGGGTATGCCTTCTCTTGCACAACCCAATAGTAATTATCTATACCAAACACAGTTGAATATATGTATGCTTGAATATCATATGACCAACTATTAACGTCATATTTGAATTTGTTTACACTTCTAGCGCTCTTGCTATCTGTAATAAACCCATCACCCAGACAGTCAAGGAATCCTTTAAGTGGAACACCGTCAATATCTTCATTGAACTCTACTTGATATTGTCCTTTAAGATATGTATCTAACAATCCACAAGCATCTAATCTTTCAATCATTTCGTTAGCTTGTTTCCAATCTTCTTCAGAACACAACTCTTTACCTGAAGCTTCAGCTTCTTCTTGCATGTCAGACTTTATACTCTTGTACTCTGCAGTCATGGCAGGCCTTTTAGAGTCTTGTGTTTTCTGAGAGCATGACGCTAAGATTTGATCTGAATCAATAACCATATATGTTTCAAAAGCTTTATCTTTTTCAAAAAGGAGCATGTCGTATAGTGTGCCAAAAGTTAAAGCTTCAGATTGTTTCTTGAGTTGCCCCCTCATGTACATCTCCCAGAGACGCATGTCTCCGAGAGCGTACTTAATCGAGGAGTAAGACAGGTGTTCTTTACCTACTGCTTCTTTAAGTTGTTGTCTTAAATTCATTGTTTAATTGTATTGTAACCTAAAGCATGAATTATCATATCGGTTTTATTCATTTCAGCTTGGGTTGTATTAATTTCAGGCTTTTGCCTGTCTATAACTTTTAAGCTCTCCTTCCAATCTTCATTCATAGGTGTAATATTTTTCCAATCTATAGAAGGAATCATTTCTAAAGCACCTAAAAAATTACCGTTCTTTAATTTTTTCTCATACTCTTCTCTCATTACACAAATTTCTTTAATCCTTCTTTCTGTCTGTCTGTAAGTTCTCCACCATACTTAGATAACACATTGTCATACGCTTTCTTCTTATCAGTTGAAGATTTAATGTAACCTACAGCGCTGTCCATGATATTAGCTTTAGTTTTTTTCTTCGGTGTTGCTATTGTTTCCTGCTGATGTATAGCATCTGCAACTTCTCCAGCCGAAGCCATAGAGTCATCTACTCCAATACCCATAATTGCCAATGCTCTACCAACAGCTGATGTCTCACAGTTTTCAATGTAAGATGTTTTGTTAATGTTGCCATTAGCTTGAACCTCATGAGCATGACCAGTAGCTACAACTCTTTGTTCAACATCCGCAATGGTTGCTTTGCATACGCAATGTTCTGAATCCAACACTGTAAACTCTGTTGCGATTGTCCAATTTTCGTACTTTTTTTCTTGACGGAAGTACTTAACTCTTTCTTTTACCTCGACATATTGTTTGCCTCGGATATTTACTGTTTTGAACTTGTATGTTCCCATAATATAATTAAATTAATTGTGTGTAAAATTACGAATAATATTTTAATATTCAACTGTTTTTTCTATAGTTTTTTTTCTTTCTCTTAACACATTTATCTGTCTATCAATAAATTGCACCTGCATTTCTTTAGATCTAACCCAACGTTCAGTGACCATTTTAATCCCTACGTTTTCAGTTAGTTCGTATAAAGACTTAAAGGTTTTGTTTACCTTTATTTCCCTCTCTATACTTTTATGTATACCTCTAATCTGATTTATAGTATACTCATCTTGGAAATATTCTGATATAGCTCCATTTGTTTTACTTCCATACCTAAACATATGTTCATTACAAAATTGTATGAACAACATAAAAGATGTTTTTTTGTATTTAGAGTGTAAACTTTCTTGCCTCATTTCAAATGGTCGATTTAAGAATATAGTCATAAGCGCATTTATTTCTTTTTCTAAATCTTTAAAATCTTTTATAGACCTATTAGTAAGTATTGTCTTCTTCATCTATTTGAGCTTTAATAAATTCATGTATTGAATGGTATTTTGTTAGTACGTCCATCATTTTTGCAGAAGCTATTGCTATTTTTTTTGACTCATGCAAAGTATCTATACGTTCTTGTTCAGATCCTAGAATTTCATCTATAAGGAATTCACCTGCTTGTTGAGAATCAATTTCATCTATTAAATCTTTAACAGAATCGTTTAACATTTCTGAGAATATTTTTGATATGTCAATTGAGTCCCACAATATCCAGTCTTTCAAACCGTAAGCCCCTATATCGTGAACACATAGATCTGCAGCGCAATTTGTAGAATCGTTATTGTCTAGTCTCATGGCGTTAACCCATGATAAAGCTTCTTCATCTGTCATTAGAATCCATAGTTTTTACACTCTTTGCGGAATACATCCATAGAGTTTATAAAATCAAAATATTCCACTGAACTCCTTTTGCTATGTCTGTGTTTATCGTAATCGTCGACAAATAAATTAATCAAGTGTAAAGCATCAAGATGTTTTTGTGTTAGTTGTCTAGATGGATATGTTATATGTTCTTTACTCATTATTTTTTCCGTTTTGATGTTCAAGGTAGAACGCTATTACAGTTGCTACTATTGCCATTATTGCTATCGACATGGCTTAGTATTTCCACTCAATAGCACCCCACAATATGCTAATACCTTTCTGCGTTTTGGGCTGCCTTGTTTTAGTTTCGCTTGTTGTTGACTTTATGTTTTTTGTATGAGCTTTAGGGGTGGATGTCTTTGTCTTCAACCTATAGTTTCTTTGATATGCATTCCTTTGGCTTCTACCATTTATAGCTCTAGACACTGTAGATGTAGAACAATTCATTGTCTTTGCTATTTTACCATGTGTTAAACCTGTCTTTCTTAACTCTTTTATAAGCGAGTCTCTTTCTTCTTTTGTTTGAATTAAATTTTTCATGTTGTTATTTTTTTTGTTATTTATTATTTCTTGTACTGTTTGTATGTTTAGTTTATATGTTTCTGCTATGTCTTCAATCGTTATGTTTCTACTGTACAACCTTCTTATAGCTGTATTTATGTCTGGGGCGGAGGTGATTTGTATCATGTCATTGTTTATAAATTAAAAATTTGTGTGAGTGGGGGGAATCGAACCCCCCTGCTAAACCAAATAAAAGCAGTCGGTCATATGATAATAAATCATGCAAAGGACACAACCCCTTTACAGGAAGACCGAATCCAGACACTCACAATGTTTTAGTGCATAACCAATCCTACTTTATTAGAACGGTTAAACCATTTAGTAGACATAACATCCGACTCCATAGCTGAGGTATACCCTGCGCTAACTAAGGACTCCATGTCATCAAAGATCTTACAATGCCTATGATTGTTATAATCAATAAGGTCATCACGAGTACCACCTTCACTATATATAATATCAAAGTTTTCAGGCATGTTTGTTTTTAAAAATAAAGGAATAGATTTCGTGTAAGAATAAAACTTTATGTAAGGTAAAGCCTTAGCTATAGCCACCCATTTATTTATGTATTTTTTAGAGTAGTAATCTCCTGAGTCATGAACTCTTAGCATGTCTACATTTTTTTTCTTAAGCTCGGCTATCATTTTATCTACAAATGAATCGCATTTAGTAGCTAAATATCTATGTTGAAATGCAGGTGATACGTTACTCCAAACATACGCACCTTTTTGAGCATAACAAAATTTAGCACATGCTCCTGCAAAAGGACAGGTTCGTTTCCCTTCTGAATCTTGGAATGCAGGTATACCAAAGTTAAAGACTCGCTGTCCAATAACATTGCTTGTTCTTTTTAGTTTAGTGTTTTGTGTTATTAAATGTGGCATCGGTTTCTTATTTAAGAGGTAGTGTATTATATATATAATTCATACTGAATTATTATATATATAATACTACTACTCTCTAATGTTTCTTTATTCCATATCTCTCCAGTATCCACCAGCACAATCCTTAGAGCAAAACTGCCCTTCTTGTTCTACTTCATATGTGTCGCAATAATTACATAGGTGCACTTCTTCTTCATTCTCCATCTTTACTTTCTTTTAATTTATTAATTTCTATTTGTAAATTCTCAGCCATTATACGCCACTGCATAGCCGCTTTGAGTAAGCTAGTCTTAGTGTTGGCTTTGAGTGCTGATTTAACCTGATCTTTAGACCAGTGTTCTAGTGGGTTAAACTCTTTCTCTTCTTTCATTGTTCAAATATTTCTATAGTTTTGTTTTTCTCAGTTAATTGTGTAAACTTGCCTAAATATTGTGTAGCTTGTACACTCAGGTTATCTATCCAATGGTAGTTTCCTCCGCGTGGTTTACCCATGATTAAACCATGAAACTTAAACCCATTAGATTTAAGCCAGTCTTTTGTTACATCCTCATGCTCCCATCCTCTTGCTGTGAAAAAGGTTATACAGTGACCTTCGTCATACCATGAATTTAGCGTAGCTAAAGCATCTTCAAACACTTTTGCTGTGGCAAACCTTTCTGACTCTTCGTTTGGTATATCATCACACACTGTTCCGTCTATATCTATCAGATAGTTTTTTAGTCTCAGCGGTTTGTTCATTTGTTTATTTGTTTTTGTATTTGCTTCCATGCTTGGGGGTAATCGTCAATTAGTATGCGCTTGAGTTGTTGTAACTCACTCCACATATCTTTGATTACATCCGCTTGATTCTTAATTGTTGCGCTTCTGTCAACTTGTTCTCTGTTTTTAGCTCGTTCTTGTACTCCCATTTGGTTATGCTATTAGGTGAGTTGATTCACTTATTAATAAAATTGTTACATACAGTTTACACATTCATCCACATCTTTATCCTCATTGAATGCCACCGTATTTACACGATCACCACATGATCCGCATATATATTTACTCAAGTCTACTAAACGATTAACCTCGTTGTGTTCTTTAATAAATTCTACTACTCTATCGTACACCACCTCTATCTTCATTGTCAATAATGATTCATTGATAAAGTAATGCTGACCTTCTGAGGGTTGTTGTGCGTCAAAGCATTTCTGTACTACAGGCATCAACCAATCCCATGAGGTGTCGTACTTTGAGTACTTAGCAATACCTTCTATTACTTTCTCTTTGCTATCTTCCGTTATGAAGAAGAACGGGGCATCACTCCAAGAGTGTATGTTACCTGCAATAGAGTCTAATGATATCTCATCATACAACCCCATAAATTCTGCTATTAGTTTGTTATCAGCCATGCTTTCTTATTTCATTTAATTGTCTGCCTATATCGAGAATGTTCTCGCCCTCTGCCATACCTAAGTTATAGTGTTGCCTCCATGCATCACATGAAAGGAAGTTGTTGAACCAATCAAGGTACATAGCTTCTATCTGTGTGTTAGTGTAGTTCATTGTATTTTATTATGTTTTCGGTTATCATCTCATTGATGATTTGCATAAGGTATTCATTGTCCTTAAACGTAGCGTTAAGGATTTGCCTTGCCTCTTCATTA